>Ga0222714_10000279_pt1 | contig 61256 bp, 55 predicted proteins | sample C33_3DmetaG_FD_165048 | JGI IMG/M metagenome (GOLD analysis project Ga0222714, IMG submission 165048) | Estuarine water microbial communities from San Francisco Bay, California, United States - C33_3D | ecosystem: Environmental > Aquatic > Marine > Unclassified | place: USA: California... | reverse complement strand
ACCGCGGCAAACGCGACGCCGAGGAGAAACTGCAAGGTGACGATCCACCAACGCTTGGTGCGGAACAAATCGACGATCGGCGACCACAGCGGCTTGATCACCCACGGCAGGTAGAGCCAACTGGTGTAGAGCGCGATGTCGGTGTTGGAGACGCCGAGGTTTTTATAGAGGATGACCGACAGGGTCATCGCGGCGACGTAGGGAATACCCTGACTAAAGTAGAGGGTCGGAATCCAGCGCCAGGGTTTCGCCGGAGATGTCGCGGAAAGTTCCATTTGCAGTGGCGCACGGTGGGGCGCGGTGGGGCCGGGCGCAACGTTCATCCGGTATGACACACAGACTTATCTTTTGTCGGAACGTATTGGCCGCCGCTGCGTCAAACTCCTCGTTCCGGCCGGGTCCGGAATAGTTCTATGTGTGTTGTTAGTTGTGTGAAGAAGCCCGTGGCGCGGAAGCAATTCCGGTCACGGGCTTCTGTGTTTATGAGTTCTACGGTTTATTGAACCGCAGTTTCTCCGCGTCCCGATCGAGATACGGCACGCCTTTGGTCAACCAGTCCGGCGCGGGTTGGTCGTGCAGGTAGTGTTCAAAAAACTGCCACATGCGCCGGCTGAAGTCCCGCCGGTCGGCGTAACGCGTGAGCCCATGGCCCTCCTGCGGATAGTTGATCAACCACACCGGCTTGTTGTGTCGGCGCAGCGACAGATAAAGTTCCACCGCCTGTTCCCAGGGCACGGCCCCGTCGAGATCGTTGTGCTGGATCAGCAGGGGCGTCTGCACATTCTTCACGTGAAACACCGGAGAGTTCTCGATATAGAGTTCCGGGGCGTCGGTCAGTGGCTGGCCGATGCGGCTCTGGGTCTGCTCGTATTGGAACGGTCGTGGCTGTCCTGAAGTCCAACGGATGCCGCCATAGGCACTCGTCATGTTGCCGACGACGGCCCCGGCCTCGGCGGCGCGAAACCGGTGCGTTTGCGTGATGATATACGCCGATTGATAACCGCCCCATGACGACCCTTGAATGCCAAGTCGATCTTCGTCGACGCAACCAAGCGCGATCACGGCATCGACCGCGGCATTGACGCACTCCAGCGCGCTTTGGCCGGGGTGACCGATGTCGTAGGCGATGTCGCACAGCAGGATCAGGTAGCCGTTGCTGGTGTAGAGGGGGAAGCTGATGTTGGAGCCATAGACCGGTGGGAAAAAATTATGCACGATGTGCGAGAGCCGCTCGTAGGTGTAGACGATGAGGGGATATTTTTTCTGCGGATCAAAGTCGGCCGGTTTATAGAGCAGACCTTGCAGGGGTTCGCCGCGGGAATTGGTGTAGCCGACCAACTCCGCGCTCCCCCACGCAAACGGGGTCAACTGGGCCGCGCCGTCCGTGAGGCGCTGTAAGCCAGAGAACGTTTCATCCGTGCGCCACACGTCGGGAAATTCGTCGAAACGCGAAACGGTCAACAGCAAGACATCGGCATCAAGCGCCCGCCCAATGTAGCGGTATTGTTTGTCACCCCAGAGGAGGCGTTGCGGCTTTTCAGCGAACTCAAAACCATAACGGTAGTATCCACTCGCGCGCGTCAGCTCGTCTTCGCCCCGCAAAATCAAGGGTCGGGTCGGGTCAATCCCGCGCCAGGTTTCCGCTTCTTCGTGCGCCGCGATATCCTGGGCGCGCAGGATGACCTTTTCGGCGCGACCATAACCTCGGGTCAGGTTGCGCGCCGGGCGACCATCGGGCCACAACTGCCAGATATCGTAGCGGTCATAAATGATTACGGACTGGCTGTCGCGCGTCCAACCAGCCCAACCATAGGCCGTCGTGGGCTCGGGCTCATCATGCAGTTCATGGGCAAACGAAACCGGCAGGCCGGCCGTCAGGGAGTAGCTCTGCGCCGTTGCCACATTGATCGCATGCCATTCGCGATCACGGTAGTAGACCGCCCACTGGCTGTCGGGAGAAAACGAAACGCTGGGGCGGCCTTCGTCACCGGATTGGCCGCGCAGTTTTTTGACCGCGAGGCGGCGTTCACCCGTCGTAGTATTGATGATGTAGATATCCGCATAGGTGCCGTCGTAATCGCGTTCGCGCAGATACGGGGTTTCATCGAGACCGAGGGCAAAGTTGCCGTCATCACTCAGCGTGACTTCGGCGAGGTCCGGGGTGGCCACCTGGGTGTAGCGCTTCGTCGCAAGATCGATAACCCCGGTGAAGGTGCGTTTGCGTTCGCTCTCGGCGAGCACGGCTTGGCGCGGCTGGGTCAACCCGTCATGCCAGCTCCAGATATCCGCTACGACTTTGTCCTCCGGATCAGTTCGCTGGTTGGACGACTTCACCGTCGGCGTGGCCACGCCGACGGTGAGTTTCCGGCCGTCCCGGGAAAAGGCTGGGGCAGTTTGTTCGCTGGGCTTCATGCCCGGGGGCAGACCGGCGGTTTTGGCGGTGACCACCGCGCGCGGGGGCGCCTCGGAGCCCCGATGCCACAAATAAACGCGCAACGAGCGCTTTTCGTTTTTGGTTTCCGTGCGATCGCTTAGAAAGGCAAGCTGGGTCTGGGTCAGATCCCAATTCAATTTTAGGTAACGCCCCTTGCCGCGCAGCAACGGTTCGGGAGAGGACCAGCCGCCCGGGGTGTAGGTGTAGAGGCCGTTCCGGCGTTCGCTCGGTCCATTCACGGTATAGACCAATGTGCGGCCATCGCGGGTCAGGGAGTATTCCGTCACGTAGTCCAGGGTCCGTTCCTTGCCGGCGGCCAGATCGCGCAGCACGAGCGTAGTCCCGTGGCTCTTGTCGAGTTGCCCCCGGGGAGGGTGGTTGATCTCCGGCTCCAGCAGATAAGCGACCCAGTTGCCAAGGACCGAAACCTGCACGGATTTAACCCCGGCAATGGTCTCGGTTTCTCCGGTCGCCAAATCGATGATGTTCAAGCCGCGTTGCTTGCTGGCTGGAGCGGACGTTCCTGCCGTGCGCGCGGCGGCGGTATCTTCGGCCCGCGGAAACGTGCTGGTGAGCAGGAAACGATTATCGTGCGTAAACAGGAGGCCGGGCTTGGGCACCGTCGGCAACTTCTCCTCCGGATGGGTCGGCCGGGGGAACGGCGGGATGGGGGTGGCGCCGACCGGCGCGCGCCATTCGCGACCGCTTGGCAGATGGTGCGCGATGACTTCGCCGTTTCCTTGTTGTGGCATGGCGCTGTAGGCGAGCCATTCGCCATTGCGCGAGAGGATGGGGGTTTCGATGGAGCGCCAGGCATCAATATCATCCCAAGTCAGGGGACGGGTGGAGGGTTCACCCTGTAGCCAGCAAAGCGAGGATAGGAGCAGCGCGAACCATAAGGACAGTCGTTGAAGCGGGGGCATCGGACAAAAGGAAAGGTGCGAAGGGATCGCCGTGACCATGGTCGCCCCGGCCAATACCTCAAGCGCGCGATGTTAAATGCACCCAAAGGTGCGATGGACTGCCCAACAACCGTGGTTAACCCCGGTTTACTGGAGCGGCTTCATCTCGCGGATGAACGCGTCGGCTTCGCGGATGGATTTTTCCATGTCGCGCACCAGATTGGCGATGTCGCCTTGCAGGGCCCGGGAGGTGGTGTCCAGCGAACGCAGGGCCTGGGCGTTCAGGTTGTGCTTCAGGAAAAGCACTTGGTCGCGAAAGCTCACCAGAATCGGTTCCATGCGGGACTCCGCGCGGCGCATGGCCGTCATGAGTTCACCATAGCGCACCCGGGTGGCCTGCAGCTGTTGCTGGCTTTGCGAGCGCAGGGTGGGGTTGCCGTATTGGACCAGTTCGTTGCCCCATTCATCGAATAGGGCGTTGGCGACTTCGTCGATTGAGCCGATGCGGTCGTTCACCGCCTTGGCGCGGGACTCGCATTGCTTCAACTGGTCGTTGAGCTCGTCGTATTTCAACTTCAGCTCGCCGCCGTCCACTTTGGTTACGGAGAGAAAATGTTGCAGGGCGTCGGTAAACTGCACCTTGGCCTCTTCCTGCGCGGTCTGCGCTTTTTCCACCCGGGTCACCAGGATGTCGCGCTTGGCGAAGCCGATTTTCTCCATCGCGCCGTAATAGGTGGAGGAACAACCCGCCAGGAACAGGGCGGAGGTGGCAAGGAGAAGGGGGATTCTGATAATGGCCATGGCGTTATGGGCTAGACCGCAGCTTGCCGCCTGGGTGCCACCGTCGCAAGTCACGACTACTCGATCGCGATCAGATCAAGCGCGGTTTCTGCATCCTCTTCCGCCACCTGCACCCGCACACCCGTTCCGGCGAACATCACGTGCGGCGCGTTTTGCGCCATCATCTCGTCGGGCACGAATGCGGTGATGCCGTTACCCGCCAGCATGGATTTCAGGAACAATGCCTCATCAACACTCGAGCATTCGGCGACGGTGATCATGCCGACAGCAAAGCCAACCTGGGTGAGATAGCGAGCATGCTCGAAGGTCCCATGCAGGTAGCCCTTAGCGCACCTTGGCGTAGACGAAACAGTCGCGAGGTTCGGGACTGATGTTGGGGGCGACGTGATACCGGCGGAAAATGCCCTCGCGGACCATCCCGGCTTTTTCCATCACCCGGGCAGAGCCCGGATTTTCCACGTTGCAGAACGCCCACGCGCGAAAAATTTTGGGCTGCGCCAGGCTCCAAGCGATCAGGTAGCGCAGGGCCTCCACCATGTAACCTTGGCCCCAATGGGCCCGGCCGAGCACATAGCCAAAGACGGCCTTGCCGTCTGCGATAGTGATCCCGATCGACCCGATGGGCGTGTCGGTTCCCCGCAGACAGATCATATAGGCAAACAACCCGTCCTCCTGTTCCCATTCATCGGCCCGGGCTTGGAGAAAGTCCGCCACGGGCTCGACCGCGGTATAGGGTTTCCACGTGAGATACCGCGTGGCCTCGGGATCGCTGGCGAAGGCGGCAAAGGCCGCGGCTGCATCATCGCGCCGCGGTTTGCGGACGAGCAGACGGTCGGTCGAAAAGGTTTCCGGCGGTTTCATCGGGAGGGCCGTCTGGATAAACGGCCGCGACCGCGATTTTGGCAAGCGGATGTCCACCCGTATCCCTGCGCCGAAAAATATTTCATTCGGGGCCTTGATTTCCCCCGGGCCGTGGCCGTATCAAGGGGTGTAACCACTCACCATGATCAGTCTTAACCATATGCGTAAAGCGGAACGCCGGAACACCGGTCGCCTTTGCGCGGCCGTGCGTTTTGACCGTCAGTCCGCCATTTCAGCCGTCAACTACGGTTGGAATTTCGACCCTGGAAGTGGTGTCACTTAGCCCCCGAGAATTCTCTCTTAACGCTGACCTACTTCCTTCCCGGAAGTAGGTTTTTTGTTTTTTGGCTCAGGCCGCTTCCGGGAAACACCCCCAACAGTCCGTGTTTCCCATGACCTCCACCCTTTCAACACCTCAACTGCTCGACACCCTCTCGGTTGTCGAAGCGGTGCTCCATCTCATCAGCCGCCGTCTGCCCCTGCATATCTCGCGGGAAGACCTTGCGAGTGCCGGCAAGGTCGCGCTCGTCGAGGCCTTGGCCCGCTTCAACGGGCCCGACCGCGAGGCGCGCGCCTTCTGTTACACCCGCGTCCGCGGGGCCATCTTCGACGAACTCCGCCGGCTCGACCCCTTGTCACGGCATACCCGCGCCCGGGTGAAAACCATCAACCGGGCCACCGAGGAGCTGACCGGTCAGCTCGGCCGCGAACCGGCCGACTATGAGGTCGCCGCCGCGGTGGGTATGACGATTGGCGATGTGCGCGAATCCAACCGCATCGCCGTCGTCGAGTTCTGCCCGATGGATCAACTGCCCCAGAACGTGCGGTCCGGTTTGCCCGACCCGATGATTCCCTGTCCCGCCGAATCGGCGGACCGGGATGACGTCGCCCGGTCGGTGCGGGCCGCCCTCCGCCGCCTGCCCGCCAATCAGGCATTGGCGTTGCGTCGCTACTATCTGGAGGACGCCACGCTCGACATGATAGCCGACGAACTCGGGGTCTCGCGCGAACGCGCACGGCAGATCCGCGTCGCCGGAGAAAAGAAGCTCCGCGCCGACTTTATCGTGCTCGCGCACTGGCAGGCCCTGCTGGCCATTCCGCGGCGCCCTCAAGCCAACAACCACAACCTTCACCATGCAAATTCATGAAAACCTTAAAATCCATTCCTACGTTGACCCACCGCTGGCAACGCACCCGAAAATTCATCGGTCGTTGGTGGCCGTCGCCGCATGCCGCGACGGACGATCCGGCCGAAAACTACATCTATAACCCGGTTGCCCTTGGCACCCAGACGCTACCCTGCGTGGTCGTGTTGAAACCAAGGAAATCCACCAACGACTTCTACGATCAGTGGGGTGATAGTTAGCTGATCGTTACCCAGGCCTTCGATTTCATCGAGGCCCCGATGGCCTCCAGCATCCGCTGGGTACGGAGGCCGTCGGCAAAGGTGGCGTATTCCGCCGATTTTTCCCCGCGAATAGCGCGCACAATCCCGGCCGGCGTGACAGGCTGGAAATAGCGCATGTATTCGGTGGGCAGGTGCTGCTTGGGAATATCGGTCTGCCAGGTGCCGTAGCGGGTGAGGGTCGGCCCGGCCCGCAGCCAGATGGCATCAGGGGTGTCGGATTGCACGGCGAGGGTGCCGCCTTCGCCCGAGAGCTCGATGCGGAAGAAATTGCCGTAGCCGGGCGCGACCTGCGAGGTCTCGAAACAGGCGATCACGCCACCGGTCAGTTCGCTCAGCCACGCGGCGTTGGTGTCGGTGGTGATGCGTTGCGGTTTGCCGGCGGCGTCGGGTTTTTCGGGGATGAGCGTTTGCGCGAGACCGACGACCCGTTGGTAATCCAGCCCGGTGATGAAGTTCACCCCGTCGAGCATGTGCACGCCGAGGTCGCCGAGTGCGCCGAAGCCGGCCAACGAGATGTCGTTGCGCCAGGTGTAGGGTTGGGCCGGTGCACCGAGAAAACTCTGCAGATAGACGCAGTTGACCCGGTGCAGTTTACCGAGGTCACCGCGGGCAATGAGCTCGCGTGCGAAACGGAAGGCGCCGACATTGCGGTAGGAAAAATTGATGCCGCCGTGTTTGCCGGCCTTCGCCCGCGCCGCCTCCATCGCCTCGGCTTCCGCGACCGTCATCGCCATGGGTTTTTCGCAGGCGACATGTGCCCCGTGCTCCAGCGCGAGGATCGAGAGTTCGGCGTGAAACTTGTTGGGCGTGCAGATCGAGACGAGGTCGGGCTTGGTCTCGCGCAGCATTTTCGCCGGATCGGTGAATTTGGGCACCGCTTCATAGCCGTCCGGCATACGCCACGTGGCGGGATCGGCCGGGTCGCTGATGCCGACGACTTCGACCGCGGGCAGTTTGGCGATCGCATGGAGGTGGGTGGCAGAGATGCCGCCGGCGCCGATGACGGCATAACGAATGAGGGTAATGGACATAAGGGACGGGGAAATTTTATTGGATTTGGTCGTGCACGGATCTGGCCCAGACGATCAGCGATTTGACTTCGTCGGGTGTCAGCCGGGCATCGGCATGGACGAGTTTGTAGGAGGCCAGCGGCATTTCACCGTCCTGCACCTCATCCATCAGCTCCTCGAGTTTGTGGAGCTGTTTCTTCGCCGTGTAGGTGCCGAAGGTGGAAAAATTGAAATGGGCTTTCCCTTCCTTGACGTGATCGGCCAGCCACCATGCCACGGGTTGCACCTCCGCATACCAAGGATAGCGCGTGTTATTCGAGTGGCAGTCGAAACAGGCGCGCTCGAGAACCTGCCGAACTTCGGTCGAGGGCGGATACATGACCGTCAGGTCGTTGGGACCCGGCGCTTCCGCGGACAGATTTTTCTCCGGGCGGATGAATTGAATCCCGGCCAAGGCGATTACCAGGATCAAGAACGTCAACTTCATGGCGACAGCTTGCGCAGACACAAAAGACAGGCAAGCCCGACCACGCTTGCATCGACTTCCGCGGGGCGGCAGGCTGGGCGGGCCGATGAAAACCACCCCGATCCCGGCGGATTGTCAGTGCTGCGGGGCTTGTTGTTTTTCCCTCTCACCGACCTATGTGCGCATTACCGGCGAAGATTGGGCGCGGTTGGGTGAGACGGCGGAAACGGTGGCACATTTCGTGGGGAATCGAGCCTATATGCGGATGACGGCGGGGCACTGCGCCTCGCTGGAAATCCACCAAGACGCTGACGCCGGCGTGCGCTATGCGTGTTCCATCTATGATCGTCGGCCGCAGGTCTGCCGGGATCTGGCGCGCGGGTCCCCGCAGTGTGAAGCGGAACTGGCCCGGAAAACGGACCGCGTTATTGCACTGAAAACATGACATAAATTTCCGGTTCTCCTTGGCGCATGCGGGGACATTCCTTACAAATGCCCCTTGTCACTCATGTCAGCGCGCAAAACCAAAACCCAACCGGAGGCCGCCACCATGGCCCCATTCACTAAAATCATGGCGGCAAACCGCGGCGAAATCGCGGTGCGCATTTTCCGGGCCGGCACCGAATTGGGCCTCCGCACCGTGGCGGTTTATGCCGAGGAAGATCGTTTTTGCATTCACCGTTACAAGGCGGACGAGGGTTATCTGGTCGGGCACGGCAAGGGTCCCGTGGCGGCTTATCTCGATATTCCGAGCATCATCGGCATCGCCAAGGAAAAGGGCGTCAACGTCATCCACCCCGGTTACGGTTTCCTGTCTGAGAATGCGGATTTTGCCCGCGCCTGCGCCAAGGCCGGCATCGCTTTCGTCGGTCCCCGTCCTGAATTGTTGGAGATGATGGGCGACAAGACAGCCGCGCGCGCGCTGGCCAAGCGCATCAAGGTGCCCGTTCTCCCCGGCACCGAGGAGCCCGTAACCGACCGCGCCGAGGCCATGAAGGTCGCGAAGGAGATTGGTTTTCCGCTCATCATTAAGGCGGCCTTTGGTGGGGGCGGTCGCGGTATGCGCATCGTGCCCAAGGCCGAGGACCTCAGCTCGCTGTTGGACGAAGCCCAAGGCGAAGCCGAACGCGCTTTCGGCAACCCGGCGGTGTTTCTCGAAAAATACATCGGCAACGCGAAGCACATCGAAGTGCAGATTCTCGGGGACAAGCACGGCAACGTCATCCACCTGCACGAGCGCGATTGCTCGGTGCAACGCCGCCACCAGAAGGTGATCGAGGTTGCGCCGAGCTTTGGGCTGCCGCGCGAGGTGATCAGCGAGTTGTGCGAAGCCGCGGCCCGCATGGCGCGCGAGATCCGCTACGACAACGCGGGCACGATTGAATTTCTCTACGATCTCGACCGCCACGAGTGGTTCTTCATCGAGATGAACCCGCGCATCCAGGTGGAGCACACGGTCACGGAAGTCGTGACCGGGCTCGATCTCGTCCGCGCCCAAGTGCTCATCGCGCAGGGTCACGCTTTGCATTCGCCGGAGGTGGGCATGCCGCAGCAGGCCGACGTGCCGTGCAATGGCTACGCGATCCAGTGCCGCATCACCACCGAGGATCCGGAAAACAAATTCGTGCCAGATTACGGGCGCATTCTCGCCTATCGTTCACCGGGCGGTTTCGGCGTCCGCCTCGACGGCGGCATGGGTTACGCCGGCGCGGTCATCACCCCGTTCTACGACTCGATGTTGGTGAAGGTCATCACCAGCGGACAGAGCTACGAGCTCGCCCTCAACCGCGCTCGTCGCGTGTTGAGCGAATTCCGTATCCGCGGCGTGAAGACCAACATTCCGTTCCTCGAGAACGTCATTGCGCATCCGCTCTTCCGCACCGGCCAGGCCACGACCACGTTGATCGACACCACGCCGGAGCTCTTCCGCTTCAAGGCCCGGCGCGACCGCGCGACCAAGATTCTCAGTTTCCTCGGCAACGTGATCGTCAACGGCAACCCGCACGCCAAGGGTTACAAGCCCGGCAAGGTGCTGCCGACCGTGCTTTCACCCAGCGTCGATGATCGCAGCGCCCCGCCGGACGGCACCCGGCAACTGCTGCACAATCTCGGAGCGAAAAAATTCGCCGAGTGGACGCTCAAGCAGAAACGCCTCCTGATCACCGACACGACTTTCCGCGATGCGCACCAATCGCTGATGGCGACCCGCGTGCGCAGTTACGACATGTTGGCCTGTGCCGGCCATCTTGCCCGCCGTGCGCCTGAGCTCTACTCGCTGGAGATGTGGGGCGGTGCGACCTTCGACACCGCCATGCGCTTCCTCAACGAGGATCCGTGGGAACGGTTGCGCGATCTGCGTGCCCGCGTGCCGAACATCTGTTTCCAAATGCTCTTCCGCGGCTCGAACGCCGTGGGTTATTCGAACTATCCCGACTCGGTCGTGGCCGGCTTCGTCAAGCACGCCGCCGCGAGCGGCATGGATATCTTCCGCATTTTCGATTCGCTCAACTACCTGCCCAACCTGCGCGTCGCGATGGAAGCGGTGCAGGACACCCACGCGATCTGCGAAGGCACACTGTGCTATGCCGGCGACATCCTCGACGAGAAGCGCGACAAGTTCTCCCTCAAGTATTACGTCCGTATGGCGAAGGAGCTCGAGAAAATGGGCGCCCACGCCATCGCAATCAAGGACATGGCGGGGCTCTGCCGGCCCTTCGCGGCCCACAAGCTCGTCAAGACGCTGAAGTCCGAGGTCGGCGTGCCGATTCATTTCCACACGCACGACACCAGCGGTATTAATTCCGCCTCGATCATGCAGGCGAGTGCGGCTGGCGTGGATATTGTCGACCTCGCCATCGCCTCAATGTCAGGCAGCACCGCCCAGCCGAACCTCAACTCGATCGTGGCTGCGTTGCAACACACCCCGCGTGACACCAAGCTCGATCTCGCCCAACTCGACACCTACTCCGACTACTGGGAACAGGTGCGCCCGTATTATGCGCCGTTCGATACCGCGCCCAAGACCGGCAGCGCTGAGGTTTATCTGCACGAGATGCCCGGTGGCCAGTTCACCAACCTCAAGGAGCAGGCCGGCGCCATGGGCGTCTCGCATCGCTGGCTGGAGATCGCGCGCACCTATGCCGAGGTGAACCAACTCTTCGGCGACATCGTGAAAGTCACCCCGTCTTCCAAGGTCGTCGGCGACATGGCGCTGTTCCTCTTTTCGCGCGGCATCAAACCGGCCGACGTGGTCAACCTGCCGCCCGGCGATACCCCGTTCCCCGAGAGCGTGATCGACATGCTTAGTGGCGGCCTTGGCTGGCCCGAAGGTGGCTGGCCGGTCGGCGTCTGGCGCGCCGTGCTGGGAGAGAAAAAATTCAAGGCTGCGCAGACCAAGTATCGTGCCGCCTTGGCCGCCGAAAAGAAACGCGCGGCGAAAAAATCGTCCAAGCCCACGGTAATCAACCAGGCCGAGTTGACGAAACTGCGCGACGCCCTCGCGTCCAAGCTCCACCGCAATATCACGGACGACGAATTCTATTCGCACCTGATGTATCCGCAGGTGTTTGCCGATTTCTCGAAGCACCAGCGCGAGTATGGCAAAGTCAGCGTGCTGCCGACCCCGGCGTTTTTCTACGGGCTGCAACCCAAGGAAGAAATTTCCGTCGAGATCGAGGAGGGCAAGGTGCTCATCATCCGGCTCATCAATGTCAGTGAGCCCGACAAGGATGGTCGTCGCACGGTGAACTACGAACTCAACGGCATCGCCCGTGAGGTGCAGATTCTCGACAAGAATGTGACCGCCGAGACCAAGGCACGCGTGAAGGCCGATCTCTCCGATCCGCTGCAGGTCGCTGCGCCGATTCCAGGTTTGGTCGTCACGGTGTCCACGTCCGTTGGGGCCAAGGTCGCGAAGGGCGACCGCCTCTTCATGATGGAAGCGATGAAGATGCAGACCTCGGTTTATGCCGCGGAAGACGGGGTGGTGGAAGCCATCCACGCCGCCGTTGGCGACACCGTCGAGTCGAAGGACCTCATCGTGAAAATGCGCGGCAAGAGCTGAAGCAACTCAACCGCTGGCAATTTTCCGGCAATTGATCAGGGTGGGGCATGGCCACGTTCTCCATTCTTGATCTTTCGCCCATTCATGAGGGGGGCACGGCCACGGAGGCGTTGCAGCGCTCACTCGATCTGGCGCAGCTGGCGGAGACCTTGGGTTATCAACGCTACTGGGTGGCGGAGCACCACAACATGCCGGGCATCGCCAGTGCGGCGACGGCGGTGGTGATCGGCCATCTCGCCGCCGGCACGAAAACGATTCGCGTCGGTTCCGGCGGAGTCATGTTGCCGAATCATGCGCCGCTGGTGATCGCCGAACAATTCGGCACGCTGGCGGCCTTGTTTCCCGGGCGCATCGATCTGGGCTTGGGCCGGGCCCCGGGCACGGATCAATATACGGCGCGCGCACTGCGGCGCGGCAAGGCAGACACGTCCGATCGCTTCCCGCAGGATGTCGCGGAGTTGCAGGATTACTTTCGCCCGGCCCAACCCGGACAGGCGGTGCAGGCGGTGCCGGGTGCAGGTCAGGACGTGCCGATCTGGCTGCTCGGCTCGAGTTTGTTCAGCGCGCAACTGGCTGCGCAGATGGGTCTGCCGTTTGCCTTTGCCTCACATTTTGCACCCGACCTGCTGATGGAGGCGCTGGAGGTTTACCGCGGCAATTTCAACCCGTCGAAATCGTTGGCCCAGCCACATGCGATGGCCTGCATCGGCGTCTATGCCGCCGACACAGATCGCGAGGCGGCGCGGTTGTTTACTTCGTTGCAGCAGAGCTTTCTCAACCTGCGGCGGGGGACGCCGGGACAGTTGCCACCGCCAGTGGATGACATGGGGACGGTCTGGTCGCTGTTGGAATCGCGAATGGTGAATCACGCCTTTCGCGAGGCCGTGGTGGGTGATCCCGCGACTGTGAAGCGTGGCTTGGCGGACTTTGTCGAGCGCACCGGCGTGAATGAACTCATGGTGACGTCAGCGATTTTCGATCACGCGGCGCGGCGGCACTCCTTCGAAATCATTGCGGCGGCACGGGCTGAGTTGACCTGAGCCGGTCCTCAAGGATTCTTACCCGATGAATCCCGCACAATGGACCGAGGTGGATCAGTATTTTGTGAGCAAGCTGGTGCCGGAGGATCCGATGATTGCGGCCGCGCTTGAGGCCAGTCATGCGGCGGGATTGCCGGCGATCAATGTGGCGCCCAATCAGGGGAAACTGCTGCAACTCTTCGCGCGGATGCTCGGTGCGAAACGCATCCTCGAGGTGGGCACCCTCGGTGGCTACAGCACCTTGTGGCTGGCCAAGGCGCTGCCCGCGGACGGACGGGTCATTACCCTCGAACTCGATCCGAAACACGCCGCCGTCGCGCGCGATAATTTTTTGAAGGCAGGTTTGAACGCACAGATCGAACTCCGCGAGGGTCCGGCGGCGGAATCGTTGAACCAGTTGATCACGGAAAAGTGCCCCGCCTTTGATTTTGTTTTCATCGATGCCGACAAGGCGAGCATCCCCGTATATTTCGAGGCGGCCCTGCGACTGTCCCATCCCGGCACGGTCATCGTGGTCGACAACGTCGTGCGCAATGGAGCGGTGCTCGACGAGTCTACCACCGATGTGAATGTGCAAGGGGTTCGCCGGTTCATGGACACGGTCGCCGCGGATAATCGGGTCACCGCGACCGCCCTTCAGACCGTCGGCAGCAAAGGCTATGATGGCTTCGCGCTGCTGCTGGTGAATAGTTAGCTCACGGCCTCGCGCACCAAGTCCGCGATGGCGGGCGGGAGGTCGAGCTGCAAGGCGTGCGCTTGCGCCACCGGACTCAGCTTCCGCCAGGTCTTGAGCAGGATGTCCACGAATTTTTCCTTGGGGTAGTCCGCATGCTGCGCGGCAAAGGTGCCGATCTCGTTTTCCAAAAAAACCAGCACGGCGGCGTCCTCGAGGGCCTGCGAACCGGCGTCTTTTTTCAGGTCGGTCTTGCTGACCCAGCGGGCGATATCGTCAGCCTGCGCTTCGGGCAGACCGGCCTCCAGCACGAGTTCGCGGGCTCGCACCGCCTGTTTTTGATAAAGCGATTTGCGCCACTGCAGGTAGCCGACCTTGCCCTCCGGAAACGTGCTGCGTGGCGTGAGGAAGCGTTCTAGGTGCTGGCAGCGCGCGGCGAGGAGCAAGTGGTGCGGCGCATCCGGGACGAGTCTGGCCACCCAAGCCTCCACGCGGTCGGCATAGACCAGCTCCGCGGCAAGGCTGGTTTCAGTTTTGGTCGGGTCGGCGGCGTGGGCCTTATCAATCGACAGACGGGCTTGGTCGTAGGCGGTCATTCTTGGAAAATGCAGTAGGATTTAACCCCAATGGACACGAAAAACAGCTTGGATATACTGGATTCAGGCGCATTTGCCCGGTATCCACCGCACCAGCGGCTGGTCGCCTTTGACGTAGAGTGGATGGCGCGGATGTCCGTCCTTGGTTGTCCCAAGACACCAGAGTTTGTGCTTACCCAGGAGCTTCGCGACGGCGAGGGCCCGGTCCTGGTGCACGCCATGTGCTCCCCAGGCGGCAACCACCTTGTCACAGCGTTGTGCTGCTTCGAGGAGCGCTGCGTCATTCTCCGGGCCGACGGGGTCGGGGGTGTTGCGCATCACCTTGGGATCGGTCGCACGAAAGCCGAAAATATTGGTCATCAGAAAACCATCATAGCCCTCGCGCTCGGAAAACCCACGGATGCGCGTGAGCGTGGGGTCGAGTTGCTGCTCGTCGGCGGTGCTCGGATTAAGCCCGATCCACATGATCAATTTCTCGCCGAACAGCGGGTTGATGCGATGTAGCAGGGTATAGCGATGCCGCCGGTCGGGCGAGAAGTGACACTCGTTTTCCACACCCGACGATTAACTCGTGCAGTCCGGGCGTCGAGCCTCGGACTGCACAAATGCGCCGGAGAATTTCCCCGGCGATGGTCGCACACTCGCTTACTCTACGGTGGCAATCTCGGTGGATGCCGCGTTGGCCTGGACCGAGGCGATGCCGGTTTGGGCTGCGGCTTCGGAGGAATACATCTGGCTCTTGCCAATGACTTCACCGTTCTGGGCCTTGAGGACGAAGTAGGGCTCGCCAGCGGTGGAAACCTTGTGTTCGAAGTTGCCGGAATCGGCACCGTTCACCTGCACGGAGGTGATCCCTGCCAGTGCAGATTGCTTTTGTTCGTAGACCTGGCTGGTGAGAATCACCTGATTGTTCTCCGCCTTGAGGTTGAACATGAATTTGTCGTTGGCGGTGGAACTGATTTGGTAGGACATAATTTTTCTGGAGTTGGATTGAACTTGTGAACGCCCATCATGGGGCATGCGGCATGTTTCGACCATGGGGTCTAACCCGCCCCTGCACATAGGTGTCGGATGGCCCTCGTTGAATGCCCCTTACCCAGACCCGCCATCCGGTCAAAGGGTCTTGGTCATGCAAACGCTGAAGGGCCCGGCCTTGTAGTCTGCAAACGGGGCGCAGGGCTGAAACCCGAATTTTTCGTAGAGCCGACGCGCCGGCGCGAAGGCTTCCGGGGTGCCGGTTTCCAAACTAATGCGGGAGTAACCACGCCGTTTGGCTATCGCCAAAATATGCGTGAGCAGGCCGGCGGCCACCCCCTGGCGCAAATGGGTGCGGGCCGTGCGCATCGATTTGATTTCACCGTGAGTGACGTCGAGTTCCTTGAGGGCACCACAACCCGCCAATTTACCATTAATCCAAGCACTCCAGATGGTCCGGTCCGGTTTGCGTAGGGCGGCGGCATCCAGTGCGTGCACAGTGTCCGGGGGCGAATACTGAAACATCTCCCGCCGGTGTTCCTCGAGCAGCCTGATGACCAGCCCGTCCTTCAGGTTATCGATGTGGATTTCCACGACGGAACGATGACCCGAAGGATTGACTCAGACTTTAAATTCGCCGTCGCGATAGATGACTTTCGTCGAGCCGTCCGCAAGGTGGGCGGTGACGACGCGGTTGGAGGTGGCGACGATATCCGTGTGCACGGCGGAGTTGTTGTAGCCCAGCTCAGCCCACTGCGCCTCGCTGACGGTGGCGGGATCACCGGTGTAGGAGTCGCGGTAGGCCGCGCCGACGGCGAGGTGGGTGTTGCCCCACTGGCCGCCGACATTTTCGTCGTAGAGCGTTTCGCCCATGAACTTGGTGATGCGGGAAAACCTGCGATCAGTAAGCGAGAACTCGCCGATCTTATTGGCGTTATCGACTGCGATCATCTCGCGCAGGACATCCTCGCCCTCGGTCGCTGTGGCCTTGCTCACGCAGCCGTCCTTGAATTCCAAGTAGGTGCCCTTGATCAACGCGCCGTAGCGGTAGAGCGGTTCGGTAAATTGGATGCGGCCCTCGGTGCCGCGCCAATCGGGTGAGATAAAAAGTTCGAAACTGGGGATGTTGCGGCCGGAGCCGCCGAGCCATTTGCGCTGGGGCCCAATCTTGACCCAAAGATCCGTATCCTCCGCCTCGACGTGCAGGCGGTCTATCTCGAGCGCATCGAGTTTGTCCCTGATCGCATAGAGCTCGGTGTAGAGGGCCTGCCATTTTTCGGCGGGTTTGGCTTCGTCGAGATAGCAGGCCTGAATGATTTCGTGCCAATACTCCTCCAGCGACAGGCCCACCTCGTCGGCCATGGCTTGGGTGCCATACAGACCCAGCGTCCACGTATAGTTGCCGGCGGCTTCCTTGTCGCGGCGCCAGTCCATGTAGGGCTTGTGGGCCTTTTGCACGGCCATGAGTTTCTGGCCGGGGATGCCGGCGAGCTCGCGTTTGTTGGTCTCGGCAATGATGGCCACGGTGTGGTCGATCTGGTCCACCGTGCCGCGGTGAAATTTCTCGGCGAAGAAGGCGAGCTGCTTGTCGCTGGCCAGTTCGTAGAACTCACGGGCGATATCATCGGGGGTGAAGAACACCAGCGGATGCGCGCCGGCCTTGAGCACGGCGCGACGCAGCGCGATCAGGAGCGGCTTGGCGATCTCGGGCACGCGCAGTTGCACGACCTCGCCCGGCTTGACCCCTTCGCCACTGTTGAGGGCGAAGTTGATCAGCACATCGGCATAACTATCGAGCAGTTGGGCAGAGGGTTGGTATGTCATGCCCCTAATTTTGCAAAACCGGTCGCAATCGCAAGGTGACTAAAGTGATTGGACCCAAAGGCGGATAAACGGTCGGTGGCCGGTCCCGGCCGGGAACGCCGTGATCATGCACAGGAAAAATATTAGCGCGGCCGTTCGTCAGACAGGGCAAGCAACTTCCAACTTCGTCCAGGTTGCAGTGGACCGGCCGGGATCAATAAACGGCTTCGTCCAAGAGCTGGAACAGCTCTTGTTCCGTGACTCGACGCTGCTCCATCGAATCGCGTTCGCGCAGGGTAAAGGTGTCGCCTTCCTTTTCGATCGTGTCGAAGTCGATGGTCACGCACCACGGGGTGCCGATTTCATCCTGGCGACGGTAACGGCGGCCGATGGCCCCGGCCTCGTCGTAGAATACGGCATACCGGCGCTGCAATTTTTTGTAGAGGGCCTTGGCGCGATCAGTGAGCACTTCCTTGTTCTTCAACAATGGCAACACGGCAACTTTGACCGGCGCGATGCGTGGCGAGAGCCGCAGCACCGTGCGCGTCTCAGTGTTGCCCTTCTCGTCGGTGACCGACTCCTCCGCATAGGCGGCGCAAAGCACGGCGAGAAAGATGCGGTCGACGCCGACGGCGGGTTCGATCACGTGCGGCACGAATTTCTTCTTCGTGGCCTCGTCAAAAATGTCCTGCGGCTTGCCCGACGCGTTGGCGTGTTGCGTGAGGTCGTAGTTGCCGCGCGCGGCGATACCCCACAGTTCCTGCACGCCGAAGGGATACTTGAACATGATGTCTGTCGTGCCGCGTGAGTAGAACGCGAGCTTCTCCTTGGCGTGATCGTAGAGCGAGAGGTGCGAATCGGGCAGACCGATCGACTTGAGCCAGTCCCAGCACCATTGTATCCAATCCTTGTGGGCCTGCGCCCAGTCGGCGTCCTCGTGAATGAAGTATTCCATTTCCATCTGCTCGAACTCGCGTGAGCGGAAGATGAAATTACGCGGCGTGATTTCGTTGCGGAACGACTTGCCGATTTGCGCGATGCCGAACGGAAGTTTCACGCGGCCCGTGTCGACGACGTTCTTGAAATCCACAAACATGCCCTGCGCGGTCTCGGGTCGCAGGTAGGCGACCGAGGATCCGTCGGTCATCGCGCCGACGTTGGTCTGAAACATCATGTTGAACGAGCGCGGCGCGGTGAGGCTTCCGGGCTCGCCGGTGGCGGGCGAGGGGATGAGCGCGATCTCTTCCGGGGCGGCCTCGGTCATGTCCTTGGCCACGACCGGGGCGAGGGTGCCTTGGATCGCCTTTTTGCGCTTCAGGGCTTCGGCTTTCTCCTGCAGCTCTTCCGTGGTGCGTTCGCTTTCGAGGGCGGAAACATAGCCGACCGTGTTGCCGTCCACGACGACTGGAGAGAAAAACAATTGGTCGGCGCGGTAGCGTTGCTTGCTCGCCTTGCAGTCTACCAAGGGATCGGTGAAGCCGTCGACGTGGCCGGAGGCCTGCCAGACCTTGGGGTGCATGATGATCGAGGTCTCGATGCCCACGACATCGTCGCGGCGGCGCACCATGTCATCCCACCAGCAGTCGCGAATGTTTTTCTTCAACTCCGAGCCGAGCGGACCGTAGTCGAAGAAGCCGTTGAAACCGTTGTAGATTTCGGACGACTGAAAGATGAAACCACGGCGCTTGGAAAGCGCGACGAGGGCATCCATGGAGACTTCGGTGGGAGCGGCGGATTCGGACATAGCCTGCCATACATGGCGGCCGCGGGCCGGATGGTCAATTCCGCGGTTTGGATCGCGGAACATTCAAGGTGCAGTGGACGAGGCCGGCCCCGCTTCCAACTCGGAAATAATCCCGGCCGCGCGTTCCTCGGCGGCGCTCACGATGTGGGCATCGAGTCGCCACTTGAGGCGGTCGCGTTCTTGGGCCGCGGCGGGGTGGCCGGAATGGGCGGCGACGGTAAACCAGACGAAAGCCTCGGTTTCATCCCGGGGAATCCCATCGCCTTGGGCGAGCATCAGGCCGAGATTGAGCTGGGCCACGGTCTGCCTCTGTTCGCCGGCCCGGCGAAACCACTTGGCGGCCAGTGCGGGATCGCGTTGCACGCCTTCCTCGCCGTTGATGAAGAGAATGCCGAGTTTGGTCTGGGCCAACGGATTGCCGTAGTGGGCGAAGACCTGGAGTTGCTCAAAGCTTGAGGTGACTTGTGCGATGTTGCCGGTGGGACCGATGAAGGTCATTGGCTGGTATTCACCGAGATAAGTGCGTTCCCAAAAATTGCCGGTCGCGCGATAGGTGGCGTAATCGGTGAAAGTATAGCGATAGCCGGCCACCCGGATCATTTGCGGCGGACGATCGGGGAACGGATTGCTGGCGAAGAAACCTAGCACGGGTTGCTTCTGTTCGAGCAGTCGCGTGGCCACCAACCCGTAGATCGGCGGGGCTTGGTCGTTGGCGCTGGCCTGCACCTGCAGGTTCGCCTCGAAGCGATGAAACCAAGGGGCCGAGAACGCGCCGATACGATCCAGTGCCTGCGGGAAGTGCCGGAATTCGTAGGGGTGCCAAGTGACGCCGCCGTCGTTGGAGCCGAGAAACTCCGCCACAAAGTGAAACGGATCGAGACGGGAGTAGAGCGTGTAGGCGTTGCAGCTGCCTAAGCCACCGAAGGCAAAGCTCAAAGGCCGCGAGACCGAATCCAAGACCCGGTTTGACGGCGGTCCGGCCAACGTCGTGAAGACCGTGACTGAAAGATAGAAATGAATCCAGAGGGCGGTGTAGAGCCCATAGCGCCGGAAGCGTCCAAGCGGTGGGGGACGCAACTTCACCGCCGAGGCTTGGAGAAAATTCGCGAGCGATCGCAGGCGCAAGCCCCGGGCGGCCTCCGCTATCATCTGATCGTCGAGTAACATCAAGCCCAGGCCAATGGAGGCAAAGTTGAGCCAGCCGAAGTTGCAGGTCAGTTGAATGCCCAGTTGCAGCAGCGTCCAGGCGCCGAGGGCGAACCAGCGACCGCGTCGGCCGCCAAAGACCGCGATCAGTGGCGCGGCAATCTCCGCCGTGAACGTGAGGACGATTTCGAAGATGTGCCAGAGATGCGGCAGTTGATGGTCCAGGTAGCCCAGAATTGTAGGGTTGGGCGCCGTCTCGTAGAGCACGTCCATCGCCGTAAAGTTATACCAATACAAATCCTGACTGAGCAGTTTGGAGATCCCGGACTCGAACATCACCCGGAAGAGCAACCACCGCATCATGAACACGACCAAGGGCCTTGGGGCTGAGTCCGCCCCCAACCCGGGCCGATAACCGGCGGGCGCGAATGGGATACTCAGCAAGGCAACCTCCAGGATCAATCCGTCCACCAAGGGTCCGGAGAAAAGCAGCCAGCCCTTTACGAAAGACAGCAAGCTGACCCAGCAGATGAACAGCATCATGCGCGGCCAGAAATTACCGACGAGGGCAAAGGCCGCGAACAGCCCGAGCCAGCCAACCAAGACCGGCATCACTGCGTGATCGCTCAACCAGAACAGGCTAGGGTAGCGCAAAAATGCTTCGACCTGATTGGGAAATAACGCGCGGATTTGCTCCATTGCCTCCGGCAAGGGCACGACGCCATCGGGGCCGATTAGTCCCGCGACGTCTGTGAGGATGCCGGCAAAGACGACGATGAAAACCAGCCCGACTGCGCGTAGCACCAGCCAACGCGGCCAAAGGTAAGTGGCATCATCGCCAAAACCGGCAAAGTCTCGCCCGCGCCGCGCGAATGGGCGGAACCACGGCCAAGTTAAAGGATTTCCCCTGGTCATGCAGGGCGAACGCGAGGTCCGTTGGCAGTGGGCGGCAGTGGGGTTATCACGGGCAAATCCAGCCACGCGAAGTTGTCGCGATGAGTCAATGCCATGGAACCCGCGGCGCAATTTCCAGTCAGACACTATCCGCTGCGCGGGTGGCCGGTTAGGTCCAGTCCCCCTGCGCGGGCTTCGACTAACTTCGATTCTTTGCATCAACTTATGAAAAATCCCGTATCTAAACGCGGCCTGTGGTGGGCCGCCCTGCTGGCACTGGTCAGCACTTCCGGACTCGCCCTGTGGGCGGGCGAAAAAGCGAAGGACCGCGACCCGCTGGTCCTCAAATCCGACGACACCCCGATCAATCGCGACAGCGCCCTCAAGGTCAGCTACGCCGGCGTGGTCAAGCAGGCCTCGCCCAGTGTAGTTTACGTCTTCTCCACCAAGACGCTCAAGATCCGCAACGACATGGCGCCGTATTATAACGACCCGATGTTCCGCCGCTTTTTCGGTGTGCCCGATCAGGGCCAGCTGCCCCCGCAGGAACAAAAACAACAGGGCCTCGGTTCCGGCGTGATCATCACGAGCGACGGCTATGTGCTCACCAACAACCACGTGGTTGATGGTGCTGACGAAGTGCGCGTGGCCTTCGGCGAATCCAAGCGCGAGTTCAAGGCCGAGGTGGTGGGTCGTGATCCAAAGACCGACATCGCCGTCTTGAAAATTGACGCGACGGATCTGCCGGCCGCCAAGCTCACCGACTCGGATCAACTCGAGGTCGGCGACACGGTCTTTGCGATCGGCAATCCCTTTGGCATCGGCCTGACCGTGACGCACGGCATTGTCAGTGCCCTTGGTCGCGGTGGTCTTGGCATCGAGGCCTACGAAGACTTTATTCAAACCGACGCGGCGATCAATCCCGGCAACTCCGGTGGCGCCTTGGTTGACGCGAATGGCCGCGTGGTCGGCATCAACACCGCCATCCTCAGCCGCAGTGGCGGTTTCAACGGAGTGGGCTTTGCGATTCCCATCAACCTGGCCAAGTCGCTCGCCGAGCAACTCGTCACCACGGGCAAAATCACGCGCGGCTTCATGGGCGTGAGCACCCAAGCGCTGGAGTCTGATCTCGCGGCCCAGTTTGGCGTCGAGCATGGCGCACTGGTGACCGATGTCACCCCCGGCAGCCCGGCCGATAAAGCCGGCTTAAAGAGCGGTGACATCATCACCCAGGTCGACGGCAAGCAGGTGCTCGACCCTCGACGCCTGCAGCTCGCAGTCATCCGGCTCGCTCCCGGCACCGAGGTGAACGTGGACTATGTGCGCGACGGCAAGACGGAGAATGTTAAGTTCAAGCTCGGTGAACTCACCGGCGATAAACTGGCCGGAGGTGGTTCAACGCCGGGTAGCGATGAAGGTGTGCTCAACGGCGTGGGGGTCACGGACATTACCCCGCAAATCCGGTCACAGTTCCGGATGCCGGCCAATCTGCAGGGCGCGTTTATCACCCAAGTGCAACCCGACAGTCCCTCTGCCCGGGATGGCCTGCGCGAAGGCGATGTCATCCTCAGCCTCGACCGTCGCCAAGTCACCAATGCGGAGGAGGCCATCAAGCTCAGCGAAGAGATCCAAGGCCCGAAGGTGCTCGTGCTCATCTGGCGCGAAGGCGTCCGCCGCTACATTGTGGTCGACGAGTCCGAGAACTAAGTTCCGTTCGGAAACGAATTATCCAAACCGCCGCCGGGAAACAGGCGGCGGTTTTTTCTTGGCTGAATCAATAGCGCTGTCCGGCCTTCTTGTAGAGCTTGCTCATCAACCACGCCGGCCCGATCAGCAGGAAAAACACGTATTTCAGAAACGAGGGTTTTTGGCCCTCGATCTGGTGACCGATGAACTGACCGATCCACGCCAGCACGAATAGCCCGAGACAGACCTGCCAGACCGGCACGGGAGAAAACCAGCGGAGCAAGGCCAGCCCGCAGTAACAGCCGGCCATGAAAGCCAGCATGCCACAGCCCAAGGCGGGCGAGAGGCGCAGATAAAACAACAGCGCCAGCCCCATGGCCGGCAATGACCAGTCGAACCAGACGGTGGCCGATTGCCAGTCCGCAGGCACGGGAAGCGATGAGATCAATCCCACCACGGAGAAAAAGATCACCGGCACGCAGATCCAATGAATGATCTCGTTGGGGTCGTTTTGGTGACTCTCGCCGTATTCGGCGAACCACTGGTCGGCGGTTTTGCGTGGGTTCATGGCAGTTCGGCGATGAGTGGCAGCATGGCCGCACCCGCCCAAGGGGCGAGTGCCAAAAAATGATCGAGGAGACGATTTTCTTAAACCGTCCGTATCCTCCCGGAGCAAAATGTGGTAGGACGCAGGCCGACAATTCCATGCCGAACCCCCGCATCCCCCGTCCCGAGTATCCCCGTCCGCAATTGGTCCGCGCCAACTGGCTTTGCCTCAATGGTCCCTGGCAGTTTGAAATCGACCAAGGCGACAGTGGCCTTGATCGCGGACTGGTAACGCGTCCGCTCGCGCAACGCATCACCGTGCCGTTCTGCCCGGAATCGAAACTCTCCGGGATCGGCAACCTCGATTATCTCAACGCGGTCTGGTATCGTCGCGAGGTAAAGATTCCCAAGACGTGGAAGGGTCAACGCATCCTGCTGCACTTTCAGGCCAGTGACTACGACACCTTTGTGTGGGCTAACGGGGTTGAGGCGGGACGTCATCGCGGCGGCATGACGCCTTTCAGTTGTGACCTCACGGCCCATGCGATTCCCGGCAAGAAGGTGACCCTCGTGGTCCGTGCCCGCGACAACGCCCGGGAGTCGATGCCGAGCGGCAAGCAATCGTGGGTGCACGGCAACAGTGGTTGTCACTATACGCGCACGACCGGCATTTGGCAGACGGTTTGGCTGGAACCGGTGCCGCGGCGCGCCCACCTGTTGCGACCCAAGATCACCCCCGACGTGGCGAATCACCGTTTCGGTATCGAGCAGCCCATAACCGGTGCACAGGCGGGTCTTGTTTACCGGGCGCGTTTGTTCAGCGGCAAAAAGAAACTCGGCGAGGCTGAGTGCGGGTGCGGTGGCGGACTGTATCCGCGATTAGACCTGAGTGTGCCGGTTCAACATTGCCGTTATTGGTCGCCGGAGGATCCGCATCTCTACGACTTGGAATTGGAACTCGTCGATGTGAAGTCGGGCAAGGTGATCGATGCCGTGAAAAGTTACGCCGGTCTGCGGAGTGTGTTCATCGATGGCATGGCGGTGAAGCTCAACGGCAAGCCTGTGTTCCAACGTCTCGTGCTCGACCAAGGCTACTACGCTGATGGCATCTTGACCGCTCCGACTGACGCGGCTCTGGTGCGTGATATCAAACTGTCGCTGTCGGCTGGATTTAACGGCGCACGATTACACCAGAAGGTTTTCGAGGAGCGGTTTCTCTATCATGCCGACCGGCTCGGCTATCTGGTGTGGGGCGAATATAGCGACTGGGGCCTCAATGGAAATGAGCCGATCCGCCGGTGGCATCGCGACGCGGCGGACAACATTGTGCGCAGCGGCAATCACAACGGTCCGCAGTTTCCTCATGGCATCGTCACGCAGTGGCTCGAGGCGGTGCAGCGAGACTACAACCACCCGAGCATTGTCGGATGGTGCCCACTCAACGAATCGGAAAACCGCATTCACGAACAGATCACGCCGCATGACGATGTGATGCGGGCGTTGTTTCTCGCGACGAAGCTAGCTGACCAAACGCGTCCGGTGCTGGATGTCTCCGGTTACTGCCACCGGGTGCCGGAGAGCGACATCTACGACAGCCATGATTACGATCAGAACCCCAAGACCTTCAAGGCGCGGCATGACGGGCTGCTGCGTGACCAGCCCTATCTTAACGATGATCCGCAACGCGACAGCATCCCGTGGCGCGGCCAGCCGTATTTTGTCAGCGAGTTCGGCGGCATCCGTTGGAACCCGCGGGCCAAGTCAGGCAATGCGTCGTGGGGTTACGGCGACGAGCCCAAGACCCTCGAGGAATTCTACACGCGGTTCGAAGGCCTTTGCGCCGCGCTGCTCGATAACCCGCGCATGTTTGGCTACTGTTACACCCAGCTGACCGACGTCTTTCAGGAACAGAACGGCATTTTCTATTTTGACCGCAAAAAGAAATACGATCTCAAGCGCGTGAAGGCCGCGCAGCAGCGCCCTGCGGCGATTGAGCTGATTGATTGAGGGTCAGCCGGGGCGGGGCAGTTTGGCGCGGCGCCGGTCGATTTGACGCAGCGCCCGATTTGAGCGAAGCTCTAAGCCATTGAAGGGCAATGCACCGCCACTTCAGTCACTCCGGCCCTAAAGATGCATGTAAACAACCATGCAACCAAGCCCTCCAACCCACCAACCTGACGAACGCGGCCTGATCACCGAATGTCCCCAATGTGGCCGCGCCAACCGGCTCGCTTACGAACGTTTGGGGCAGCCGGCTCGCTGCCACGATTGTCAGACTGAATTGTCGTCACCCGTGGCCCCGTTCGAGGTGGAGGATGCCGCCGCTTTTAAGGCCCTGACGACCCGCAGCAAACTGCCCGTGTTGGTGGATTTCTGGGCACCGTGGTGCGGACCCTGCAAGATGGTCGCGCCCGAACTGGTCAAAGTCGCCCAGGCCGGCGCGGGCCAATGGACAGTCGCCAAGGTCAACACCGAGGATTTACCGGAACTCGGCGCGCAATTTGGGATCCGTAGTATTCCCACCATGGTGCTCTTTCAGGATGGTCGCGAAGTGGCGCGCCAATCCGGCGCGATGCCGGCGGCCGCCATCCAGCAATTCATCACGACTGCCCGCTGATCCATTTCTAAACCATGTCCGTCGAATTTAAAGATTACTACACCACGCTCGGGCTTTCCCGGGACGCTACGCCGGACGAGATCAAGAAAGCGTTTCGCAAACTGGCGCGGATCCACCATCCCGACGTGGCGAAGGACAAGGCCGCTTCCGACGCGAAGTTTAAGGAGATCAACGAGGCCAACGAAGTGCTCAGCGATCCGGTGAAGCGGCGCAAATACGATGAGCTCGGCGCGGATTGGCAGGCCTACGAAGGCGCCGGGGCGCCGCCGTCGGGGGGAAACCGGGGACCGCAGGGCTTTCGCCGTCGACCGCATCCAAGCGCAAGCGGGGCGCAGGATTATGAATTTAATTTCGGTGGCTCCACCGGCTTCAGCGATTTCTTCGAGCAATATTTTGGCACGCGCCATGGTGGCGGTTTCGCGGAGCATCCCGGTATGTCCGGTCCGCAGGCCGGTGCCGATACCGAGGCCGACTTGATGGTATCCTTGGAAGAGGCGCTGCACGGCGGCGAGCGCATGATCCGCCTTGAGCGGATGGATCCCGCCACCCGTCAGGCAACCACGCGCAAGATTCGATTGAAAATTCCCCCTGGGGTGCGTGATGGCCAGCGCCTGCGCACGGCCGGTCATGGCGGGGAAGGTCATGACGGTGGCCCGGCCGGCGATCTCTACTTGCGCGTGCGATTGGCGGCTCATCCCGACTACAGTGTGCATGGGAATGATCTGCATTATGAACTTACCCTTACTCCGTGGGAGGCCGTGCTGGGCACGACGGTCAACGTGCCGCTGCCCGGGGGGCGCCAAGGCAAATTGAAAGTGCCGTCCGGCACCGGTTCCGGTCAGCAACTCCGCCTGCGCGGTCTCGGCCTGCCGAATCGTGACGGCAGCAAGGGCGACCTTTATGCCGTGGTCGCGATCGCCTTGCCCTCAACCCTCACGGATGAGGAACGCGCCTTGTGGGAAAAACTCGCCGCCACTTCCAACTTTAAACCCCGCGCCGAATCATGAACGAAGACATCTTTCAATCCGCGTCACCCGAGAACCGTGCGTCGTTGCATGCCATTGAGGAAATTGTGCACATTACCGGGTTCTCCCGGCACACCATCGCGATCTTTTGCCGACAGGGATTCGTCGCTCCGGCGGAAGGTCCGCCCGATGCCGAAGTGGAGTGGGCTTTTGATGATGATGCCCTGCGGATGCTGCGTCACTTGGCGCAACTTCATCATCAGCACGGGCTCGATGTCGACGGGTTGCGTTTGGTTGGTCCGATTCTGGCGGAATTGGAAACGCTTCGTGCCGAAGTGCGCTTTCTCCGGCGGAGGTAAACGCGGATGTCAGCGGGTCGTGACCTGCAACCGCGAGATCAAACCAGATCGCATCGGGAGCACGCTGCCTATCCCGGGGGGGCTCCGGGCTTTCAGCGGTAGTGGTTAGTGAAACTTGACCGGCACTTCGACCACGGCTTCGACGGGAACCCCGTCCCTTAGCCGTGGAAAGAAGAGCCAGCCCATGAACGCATCGTGCACGGCGCTCGACGTAGCCGGATCGGTGACGCCTTCGACGGAAGCCTCGGTGACGCGCCCTTCGGCTGATATGGTCATTCGGACGAGGGCGCTTTCGGGCCGCGCGTCATTCTTATCGGGAAAATAGGGCGACGGATGCACCACCGGAAACACCTCGCGGCTCTGGCCGGCAAATTTCTTCAGATAATCCGGCGTGGCTTCCTGGAGCTGATGCACTTCCTGCGCGTGATAGTAAGCCCAGGCCGGTTGCATGACGTTGGTAGTAATTTCCCGGCCCTGCGCGTCGAAGAGCTGCACAAAACAGTCCATGTCGGGGACCACATCTATCAGCACCAAGGCCTCTTCAACGCGGGTGGCGATGCCGGCTTTCAACTCGGGCAGTTCACGAGCGAGAAAAAAGGTCTTGGGCCACTGGTCCTTGTCGCGCTCGGTCTGGGGTATGGTGGCGCTGACCAACAGAAAGGCTCCGCTCAAGTCGGCTTCCGATTTCAACGTCATTTTTACCAATAGAGAACGCGCCTTCATGTCTATGCGGATGACACGGTTCGGATTGCTATGGAGAAAATGAAATGCGACCTCCACGTGATTGGCCCCAAAGGCCGGTGCCCGTTCAGGATAATAGGTTATGCGTTGTTTGATGAGCTGTTCATGGCCGTCGATCAGCGCAACCGGATCCGACCCCTCCACCCGCAGCACAGGCTGTGGCCTGTCCTTGTAGACGATATTCAGCCGGGTGGGATGGGGTGGCGGTGCGGCTTGGATGGTTACCGCACATAGGCAGAACAAGGTCAGCCAACGGAAGATCGATTTCATGGGTTACAGCGGATTACTGTTTAGACGCGTGAATCGGCCGCTTCCGTTACCGGCGCTTTAAACCGTATCAACATTTACCCGGAGCACTCATGCGAGCCGCGAGCTTACAATTTGGCTACGGCTACTTTTTCGAGCGTCTGTAAATCTACATCGTGACCCAGTCCCGGGGCTTCCGGGGCGCGCACGTGTGCGTCGGGTCCAATCCGCGATTCGAACACCACGGGATTCCCCATCACGAGCGTCTCGTAGTAATGGTTGTTCCGGATCGCGAGGCAGAGGTGGATGTTTTCCACGCCCATGCCGTGGACCTCGACGCTGAGTTGAAATGAATCCGCGAGGTGCGCCACCCGCAGCGCACCGGTGATGCCGCCCTTGTAGAACCAACTCGTGCGCACCATGTCGGCCGCGCCCTGCATGATGAAGTCGGCGACGTTATAGTGACAGCCATCGGACGTCTCCGCCGCGAGCACCGGGATGTCGAGCTGCTCACACAGCCGTTTGTAGGCATTGATGCTGAACTCGCGCATCGGCTCTTCATACCAAAGATAATCCGCGTCCTCGAGTGCCCGGCCGAGGTAGAGCGACTCGTAGGGATCGAAACCCGCGGAGCCGTCATACATCAGCGCGATTTCCGGCCCGACATGTTTGCGCAAAGCCTGGCAGAGCGCGGCGTCCTTGCGCGCATCGCCCCACGCGTGAAGCTTGATCGCCTTGAAGCCGCGGGCGAGACACTGGTCGGCCACGTCAAGAAACTCTTCGGTGGTGGAATACGTTACCGTGCTCGCGTAGGCTTCGATCGAATCGCGATAGCCGCCGAGCAATTGATAGAGGGGCAGGTTGGCGGCCTTGGCGGTGATGTCCCACAGTGCCGCGTCTACCACGCCCATCATGTAGATGGGAAATTCTTCCAACCGGTCCAACTCCCACACCTCGTGCCAGAGCAGTTCCTTCATCAGCGGATTCTTGCCGAGCAGCATCGGTTTCAGGCGGCGTTCGATCAGGTCGAGGGCGATCGGCCCGCGCACCGCGCAACTCCAACCCTCGATCCCCGCGTCCGTGACGATCCGCAGCCACGTTTGCTCAATGACCGGATCGCTGCCCGGCAGGCCCTTGCGCCAGACAAAGGAAACCTTTGGCTGGGTCTTCGTGGTATAGGCGTGGACGGCGATGATTTTCATGGGGCGGGGTGGTGGGTTTTTCGGGGTTTGCGGGCAAAAATGCAATCACGCAGCAATGATATATTCCCGCGAATTACGCGAATGGGCGCGGATAATTCTTCAATCCATTCTATATCAGTAGGGAGGTGGGTCAGCTATCTGCGTTCATCCGTGCAATCCGCGGAAAGAATAGGAAATCTTTAATTTTCTTCACGACAGAGAGGAGCTGGGCGGTTAAGCCTACGAGTCTATGTTCGACCTTACAGACAAAGCGGCGTTGGTCACGGGAGCGGGTTCCGGAATCGGCCGGGCGATTGCCCAGCGGTTTGCGAAAGCGGGTGCCATCGTCCACGTCGGCGATCTCAACGAAGCCGCCGGCACCGAGACGGTGCAACTCATCAAGGCCGCAGGTGGGCGCGCCGAATTTGTGAGCCTGGACGTAGCCGATGAAGCCTCCGTGGCCGCGGCGGCGAAGCAAATCGGTGAACTCGACATCTTGGTGAACAACGCGGGCATCGGCCACGTCGGCACCATTCTGCAGACCAATGCGGAGGACATGGACCGGCTTTATCGCGTGAATGTGCGCGGTGTGTTCAGTGTCACCAAGGCATTTATCGGCGGCATGATCGAACGCCGGGCCGGCAGCATCATCAACATCGCCTCGATCGGCGGCATCGTGGGGGTGCGCGACCGCTTTGCCTACGTGACGACCAAGTTTGCCGTCGTCGGCATCACCAAGCAGCTCGCGCTCGATCACTCGGCAAGCGGCGTGCGCTGCAACTGCATTTGTCCCGGCCGCGTCGAAACGCCGTTTGTGCAGGCGCGACTCAAGGAATATCCGGATCCCGAACAAGCCTATCGCGAGATGAGTGCCACGCAGTTGATCGGTCGCATGGGTCGGCCGGAAGAGATCGCCGCCGCGGCGCATTATCTTGCGAGCGATGAAGCGGCGCTTGTCACCGGGTCTTCGTTGGTCGCGGATGGTGGCTGGAGTGTGGGCAAATAAGGCGGCATGATTTCCTCAAGGCCCACGCGGCGAACGGATTTCGGCCCGAGTCCCAAGTTGGATGAACTGGGTCTCGGCAGAAATCGGCTGGCGCTGGGCTTGGCCGGACTGGGCGGGGCGTGGGGACCGGTGGATGAAGACGAATCGCTCGCGACCATTTTGCATGCACTGGAAAAGGGGATTCGGGTTTTTGATACGGCCCCGGCTTACGGCACTTCCGAAAAACTATTGGGCCGGGCTTTGGCCCAGTGGCATGGCCCAAGCCCTGTGATCAGCACCAAGGTGGGTCGGCTGCCGGGTCGCGATTCGCATGATGAAAATCATGATTTTTCCGAGCGAGGGATTCGCCGCAGTTTGGAACGGAGCCTGGAGATGCTGGGGGTGCCTCGGGTTAATTTGCTATTCTTGCACGAACCCCAACGGGTGCCCATGGCTGAACGTCCCGGGGTGGTGGGGACCCTCCAACAACTGCAAGCCGAGGGCTTGGTCGGGCACTTGGGCATCGCCGGCGGCCACGGTGCCGATTGGGACGGACTGGTTGAAAGCGGGGCATTTGCGGTGGTGATGCTCTTCCGCCGAATCGACCCGTGCATCCTCAATGGGGTGGCCGAGGATTTGCCGCGGTTGCATCGCGCGGGTTTGGCGACTTATGGCGCAAGCCCGTTGCACATGGGCTTGCTGGGTGCACGACACGCGGAGTTTCTGCGCGACGAACCCGATTGGGTTTGGGCTCCACAGAGAGCTCGCGCGATTCAGCTGAAAACTTTGGCCGAAAAAAACAGACTTTCCCTTGCGACCTTGGCGCATCGCTTCACCTTCAGCGTGAACGAACTCGACCGTGTGGTCATCGGTGCCGGCAACCGGCGTGAATTGGAATCAGCCTGGGCGGATTTCGAGGCGGGCCCCCTGCCAGTCGAGCTGTTCGATGCCGTCTGCCAAATCAATTTTACTTCATGATCCAACTCCGCGACTCCGAACTCTTCCGCATCCAACTCAAGGCCCGCATGCCGTTTCGCTATGGCATCGCGACAATGACCGAGGTGCCGCATGTGTTCCTGCGTCTGACCTTTGATTTTGACGGCACACCGGCGACGGGTGTGTCGGCGGATCACCTGCCGCCGAAATGGTTCACCAAGGATCCCAAGCGCGCCCTGGACGAAGAGATTGAAGAGATGTTGCTCGTGCTGCGCACGGCGGTGGTAAACGCGCGCCAACTCAGCGCAGCCACGCCGTTTGCCTTCTGGCGCGAACTCTATGCGGCGCAAGCCGCGTGGGGGGTGACGAATAAGATCCCGCCGCTGCTTGCCCAATTCGGCGTGACGTTGGTCGAGCGCGCCTTGATCGATGCTTTCTGTCGTCATACCAAGACAACCCTCGCGACGGCGCTGCACGAGAACACCTTCGGGATTGAGCTGGGGGATATTCACGCATCACTCGCCGGCACGGCTCCCGCTGATTGGCTGCCGGCGCAACCGCCGGTCCGAGTCTTTGCCCGGCACACGGTTGGACTCTCCGATGCATTAACTGATGAGGAAATTCCGGCCGACGAAAAAGTGGCGGATGGCCTGCCGCAATCACTCGTGGCCTGTATCCGGTTTTACGGCATGCGGCATTTCAAGTTGAAGATCAACGGCGAGTCAGCGCGTGACCAACAAAGGCTCGCGCAGATGGCGAAGATTTTTGCCGCGGAGTGCGGCGACGACTACGCTTTTTCGCTCGATGGCAACGAGAGCTTCCACGAAGTTTCCGCGTTCAAGGACTACGTCACGAATTTACGCGCAAACGTTGGCGATGACGCCTTTTGGTCCAAGCTGTTGTTCATTGAACAACCCTGGCACCGCAGCGTGGCGCTCTCACCCGCGATCGGCGAACTCGCCGCGGCATGGCCGGACCGTCCGCCGATCATCATTGATGAATCGGATGCCGAAATCACAAGCCTGCCGACCGCGTTGTCATTGGGCTATGCCGGCACCAGCCACAAGAATTGCAAAGGCGTGTTCAAGGGCGCGGCCAACGCGTGCCTGCTGGCGCAGCGTCGTTCACGGGGCGAGACCTCGATGATGAGCGGCGAGGATCTTTCTAATGTGGCTCCCGTGGCCGTGTTGCAGGATCTCGCGGCGCAGGCCTGCTTCGGCATCACCAGTGTCGAGCGCAACGGGCACCACTACTTCGCGGGCCTCGCCCAGTTTCCGGCCGCCTTGCAGCAGCACATGCTCACGCACCACGCCGATCTCTTTGTCAAAACGGACGCTGGATGGCCGCGGCTCAACGTCGATCATGGTCACCTCGAACTCGGTTCCGTGCTGGCGGCGCCCTTTGGTTATGCGGGCGACTTGGACTTGTCGGCGATCGCCATCAAATCGCTCTGATTCTTCCGGTCAGCCGGTAAAGCGCTGGCGGTGGCGCTCGCGGTGGGTCGACGGCGTTTCTGAAAAGTATCCGGTAAAGGCACGGTGAAACGCGACGACATCGGTGTAGCCGGTCTCGGCGGCGATAGTCTTGATCGGCGCCGTGCCACCGGTGAGCAACTGTCGCGCGTGCTCCATCCGCATCTCCAGCAAAAACCGCCTGGGATTGCTCGCCCGCGCGGCGAGAAAGGCTCGCAGTTTTTCCGGTGACAGGCCGACCCGGCGGGCCAGTTCAGCCACCGTTGGGGGTTGCAAGGGATTTTGCCGAAACTCACGTCGCCAGACCGCGAGCATTTCGCGTCCGGCGCGCAGCGGACCCTGCCCAGCCGGCTTCGATTCCAGTTGTTCGAGAATCATGGCCAGGTTCAATTCGCGCAATCGACCGAGGGCCTTGGTCTGCGGCTCCGCGCCCAAGGCGATCGCCCGCTCGATGTCGCGCACCACTGCGGTTTTGGCCAAGCCCCGATAGACGCGGTGACCGTTTTTTCGGCCGACGAATCGTCGAATCGAGACCGGCAGCTCGTCGTTCACCTCGCAGGTAAAATGCTGCACGGAAGCAAAGGCGGTAGGGGTGATGGCTTTGCCAGCAAAGGGCGTGTGGGGAAAAATGAGCACGCCGTCCCCGCCGGTCAGTTCAACGGGTTTGCCGCGACCGATCCGGATCGTGACTCGCCCGGTGTGAATCCACAGCAAATCGAAGTGCGGCCACTTGTTCGGTCCGATCCGGTGACCGGGATGAAACTGGCCGAAGTCGTGCAGCAGAAAACGCATTCGGGAACTATCAATACAACCGCAATTCTATCAATTGCGACCTTCAAGGCAGTTCGGTATGCTGGAGCCGTCAGTTGTTTCACTCCCCGCAGCAATCAGCCGAACCCCTTTATCCCATGCTCTTCGAAAAGAATCTGGCGCCCCAATGGCACTTTGCCCCCGAGATACTCCAACAATATAAACAGCAAGGCTATGTGCGAGTGCCCGGTTTTCTGAATGCCGAGGAGACAGCCCAGGTGAAAACCAATCTGCGCCGCTATATCGACGAGGTGATTCCGCGGATGCCCGCCAACGAGGTCTTTTACGAGGACAAGGCCGACCGGTCCTCCCTCAAGCAAATCCAGCGAATGTATCAATGGGACGATTTTTTCGAGCAGCTGTTCTTGAAGAGCCGGTTCTTTGCGCTCGCGGAGTTTCTGCTCGGCCGCCCCGCGGTCGGCCGGAACATGCAATACTTCAACAAGCCGCCCAAGGTCGGCGCGCCCACCCCGCCACACCAAGACGGGCATTACTGGATGATCAAACCGATCGAAGGACTCACCATGTGGCTCGCGTTGGAAAAGGTGGACGAGGAAAACGGCTGCGTGCGCTACATCCCGGGTTCGCATCTGGCCGGCCACCGGACGCACGGCAAAACCGGCACGCTCGGATTTTCGCAGGGCATCACGGATTACGGTGAGGCCGACAAGGCACAGGAGGTCTGCATGCGGGCCGAGGCCGGCGACCTGCTGGTGCACGAGGCATTCGCCATTCACCGCGCCGACGGCAATCGTTCCGCCGATCGCACGCGCCAGGCGCTGGGCTTCATCTATTACTCGGCCCGTGCCCGCGAAAATGAGGCGGAGATCCGTGAGTATCAGGCCAACATGAAGCGCGAGATGGCGGAGCAGGGCAAACTCTGAGCGTGCCCCCGGTCGGCGGACTCAGGTCAGCAGTGACAGACAATGCTCCGTCAATTGGTGCGCATCCGGATAGGCTTCGACATCACAAACCGGCAGGTCCAGTTGCGCACAGGCGGCGACCATCTGCCGGTTGTAGAGGAGGGTGCGGGCGAGGAATTTGTCGGTCAGGTATTTCCCGGTGGGCGTGGCCTCGGCGTAACGACTCTCCGCGTGAATCCGCGCGGTTAATAGCTCATCGCTCGCGGTCAGCCAGAGTGCCTTGACCCCCTCGAGATCGAGCTCGGCCACTTCCGCCGGCCAGAGGGCGGAGCCCTCCAGCACCAAGGGCCCGGCGGCATCATCGGTGGCGTGCACATGAATAAGCTCCGCCACCTGCGGCAGCACGTTCTGCCGATAATGCGCGAGCACATCCTCGATCAGTTCCTCGGGCGAAAGCTCCGCGTAATGCGCCGCGACGTGTGGTTTCACCTCCCCTTGGTGATTCCATGGCCGGCCCGGGTGACGCGCGAGCTTGTCGGTCGAGCGCCACGCCCAGCCGAGTCTGCCGGCCACCGCCTCGGCAAGCGTGGACTTGCCCGCATGCGACGAGCCGCCGATGAGGATGACCCGGGTGGAATCCAGCATGAGCGGGATGCTCAGTTCGCGCCGATGCGCTTGACCATCACGGTGACGTCTTCGCCGGGGGGGCGGGGGTTGTGCGTCCAGGCGTTGTCCGGATCCGAACCGCGGCAGAGAATCGCGCCTTGGCCCCAGGCTGGATTTAGTTTCCGGACACTGACCGGGCAGTAACGAATAGTCAGACCGCAACGGCGGCGATCCGAACTGTTGGGGTCCGAGCCGTGGGCCAGCATGTCGGCATGCAGGGAAAATTCTCCGGCCTTGAGTTCGTCATACACCGGCTGACCGAGGGATTCGGTATCTTCGATTTCCTGATTAAGCACTGCTTGGCCGGTGACATCGCGCCATTTCAGGTGACCTTTGTTGTGGCTGCGCGGAATAAACTTCATCGCGGCATTTTCTTGATCGGCATGATCGATCGCCAGCCACACGGTGACGGTGCGCGCCGGGGTGAACGGCCAATAGGACGCGTCTTGGTGCCACGCGACCTTGCGCGGATCGTGCGGTTGCTTGCAGAAAAAATGCGTGCCCCAAGCGATGATGTCCGGGCCGATAATATCCTGCACGCAATCGAGGATGAAAGGATTCATCACGATGTCGTAGAGACCCTGGCAGCAGACCTGGAACCCGTTGACCGAATAGGCGTCGAGGTCGGGGCGCTGCGTCTGCACCTTGAGGAGCAGGTCGTCGAAGTAAGTGCGGTTCGCATCGGCCTCCGCTTGGTTGTAGGCTCGGAAAGGGGCGACGTAGCCCTCGGCGTTATAAAAGGCGATCTGCTCGCGGGAGAGCCGCAGCGGCGACTCGTTGATCGTGGGACCAAAGCTCAGATCGCGTTCTTCCTTGGTCGGGGTATCCATGGTGCGGATTTACTTAGGCAGCGGATTCGCGTTTGCCAAGCCGTAGACGACGAAATTGGCAAACAGGACATCTTGGGCCACGGACGGGTCTCGGGATTAGCCGCAAAGAGGCGCAAAAATCAGAAGTCCGCTTCCGTGTATTCCGTGGTGAAAACAAATGCGTGGCCCTCAGGCGAAGTCGACCTTCACCGCCGCGCGTTCGAAGTCGGTGGCTTGAAACAGGGGTTCGGGTTGCATGTGGACCAAGCCCGCCACCCAACGGTCAGGAACAATTTCAAGCCGGTTGGCAAACTCCGTGGCGATGTCGTTGTAATAAGCGCGCGCCAGGGCGATGCGCTGTTCCGTCTCCACCAACTCGGTCTGAAGTGTGGCAAAACCAGCTTGGGCGGTGATGGCGGGATACTTCTCCGCGACCACCCGCAGCGTGCCGGCGAGCCCCGCGAAATCCGGTCCGGCGGCTCCGGGTGCCGTGGCCTGATTTTGCGTGCGCAGTTGGGTCACCGCGGTTTGCACCTCCTTTTCTTGCGCGCTGAGTCCGATGAGGATGGCGGAGAGGCGGGGGATGAGGTCGTGCCGGCGTTTCAATTGCACGTCGATCAGGGACCAACCTTGGCGGACGCGCTGGCGCAACCCGACGATGCTGTTAAAAACCATCCACACCCAGCCCACGCCCCAAACCAGCACGTAGACCAAGGGAGGAAACCCGACCAAGCGTCGCAGCAGATCGGGCCAGTCCACGGCCTTGTCCGCTAGCACGGCGATCAGCGGAGCGCAGGTGATCAGGAAACCCAGCAGGCCCCAGCACCACGCCCAACGTCCCATGGCCGCCTGCACCTTTTCCTCTCCGCGGGTGGAGATGAGAAATATTTCCGCATCCTTATTGGCCGCGATCTCCGGGGCGACGATGTCAGCCCGCTCCCGGGCCGGGCCGATCAGGTAAAGCGGTGCATGCAAGGGAATGCCCTCCTCGATAAAACGCCGGCGACCGTCGGAATTCGCCACCGCATGCGCCGGCCCCTTGCCATAATAAAGCGGATCGCCGCGTCCCACCGTCCGGGAGAAGAAGCTCTGTGTTTCCAGCTTGGCTCCGGTCGGTCGGACCAGGATCACGCCGGTATCGTCCTGCAGATAAAACGGAATACTTTCGCAGCCGTCGGCGACGGTGGTCCAACCACTTTCCCGCCGTGTGCGGGTGTGCGACTTTCCATCCTTGTCGGTGTTGGTCTCAGTGACCATGCGGGACCACGATTCCTCAACCTTCCACTGGTAGTGAACGTTGGGCAATGCGGCCAGAAAACTGGTCAATGGTTCGGCGGCCTCCGCGGTGCCCTTGAGCTCGGTCATGCCGATAAAGACCCCGAGGGTCTTGGAAGTGGGCGTATCGGCGAGCAAGCGCCGCCGGCGCAATCCGCGCAGGTTGCCCCATAGACAAAGCAGGCAGGCGATGCCTCCGCCAATCAGCCAGCCCACATAGTCATGCATGGCGTGTTTTCTGGAGGGGAAGACACGGCATGCCAAGCCGCTTCCCCGCACCGACCGACCCGGCGGTTGCCCGGCATTCACTCACCTCAGTCCAGGACCGCGCCTTCGGCCCGCAGCAGCTCGCGCAGCACCGAGCGATGGCAATACGCTTCGTCCTCGCAGTAACACCCAATCGAAAAATCCGTCGTGTGCGAGAGCTTGGCAAGCAGAGCCAGATCGTGCTTCGCCGCGGGCGCGGCCATCTCGGCCTTGAACTTTTTCACAAATGCCGACTACTGCACCGGGGTTTCGGCCGCCAGCGCTTGCTGCATCAATGGCAGGCTCGGCGCCAGGTTGGGAAACCACACGTCATACCAGTTCTGCCGGGCAAACTCGCTCTTGGGCACGCCCCGTGGCGGCCGGCGCACCGTGCCGATGCGCAATCCCTCGCCCGGTAAACGTGGCGTGCCGAGTCGAACAATGCGAAGGCTCATGGGCTGGGAGGTTGCTTTGCCATGGAATGCTCCAAGGCATTCATCGTCGCGAGGAATTCCTTTTCGAGATCCACATCATAGAGTTGGGCGAGGACGAGAATGCTCCAGAGGCAGTCGGAGAGCTCGTGCGCCAGTCTGCGATCGTGATCGGCGATGGCGCGGCGGGTGAGGGCGGCGAGTTCCATGCCGACAGGATTTCTCAATCGTCCTCGGCCTGCAAATGCGCAACCAGTTCCGGTGGGCGCGGCCAGGTGAGCTCGACGTGTTGGGCGGCCAGGCGGCTCCGGAGTTCGGCGGAGGGCACCTCGGCCAATGAGTGGAGGTGGCCGTCGTGGGCCAGCGCCACGGCGGTGCTGGCGACCTGGCCAAGTTGCATCATGGTGCGGGAAAGCCGGCAGCTGGAGGCGGCGATGGAGGAGAAGCTGGCGCCCCGGCAGGCGACCGCAAGGTTGTCGATTTCGGCCGGGAGCAGACAGCGGAACGGCACGCCGTAGGGTTGCTGGAGGTTCCTCGCGCCGCGGCCGGTGTCGGCGCCGTGGGTATCCTTGCAGTGATCGGCGATGGTGATGATGTCGTCGTGGGTCTGGCCGGAGAGACCTGCATCGAGATCGTGTTCGGTGAGTATATACCGACCCTGCAACCTGGGACCCTCGCGCACGCCGAGACCGGGCGCGATCCAGCTCATGCGGAAAGACTGAAATTCGGGAAAGACGCTCTGGAGGTGATGCCAGTGGGCCCGGATGCGCCGGGCACACTCCGCGTAGGCCTTGAGATAACCGAGGGCGATCACCTCCCGGCCCTGCATGGTGGGCAGGGAGTTGATGTTGAAGTCGCCATTCGGATACTGGGTGCAAGAGGCCACCGGGAATTCGGAAGCCCACCAGCAGGTGGCGGGAATGTCCGCCGGCAGCGGTTCGATGCCGGGGTGATCGGTGCGCGTGACGCGGTAGATCAAGGTGGAACCGTTGAGCCGGTCATTGGGTTCGAGCGGGGCGCTGGGTTCCTGGTGCAGGGAGCGGGGCTCCTGGCCGAGCGAGGTGGCGCAACCCGCCCTTTGAGCGACGACGATATCGGCGGTGGCATCGATGTAAAAATCGGCCGACACCGAGTGCCCGCTGCTGAGAGTGAGCGAGCGGATGCGACGATCGCCAACCGCCACCTTGGCGCAGCCTGTGTCCTTCCACACGGTGCAGCAACCGGTCTCGGCCAGCATCGCCTCCATTTCGGCGGCATAGATCTCGGGTTCAAAAGGCACGCCGTGCCAGTGCGTTTGGCGGAAGACACGTTCGCCGTAATCCTCGGGGGCGCCGAATTGCCGTAGCGTGTCGAGGTAGTGCTTCGTCGGATCGATCAGCAGTTCGCCGCCGGGGAAGACGGGTCCGGCGGCGGGGTCAGCCCAACAGATGTGGCGATTGATCGAATAAATCCCAACCGCGTGAGGGATCTTTTTCAGGCGTTTGTAGAGATCGAAGGGGATGCCGGTGCCGCCGACGCCGGTCTCCCACACGTTCACGCCGCAGCGCGTGGCATTTCCTCCCAACCAATCACTCTTTTCCACCAGCAAGACCTTGATGCCGAGCCGGGCGGCCGCGAGGGCAGCGCCGAATCCGCCGGAGCCCGCGCCAACGACAATCAGGTCATAGTGATTCATGGGAGGGCACGATGGCAGCTTGACCCTCAGAGGTCCAGACCGGCCAGGGCTTGGTAATAGATCCAGTGACCAAAATCGTTCGGGTGGTTGATATTGTTGGCCAGCAGATCCTCGGGTCGCTTGCGTGCGGCGAGAGCCTGCCATGCCGCATGGACGTCGACAAAGGCACTGCCGGTGGTCATCGCCACGTCGGCAGTGGCGCGGGCGTAGGCGGCCATTTGGTGGGAGCCGTGCCGCCATTTGGGGTTGGGCGGGAAGGTGGAGTAAAGCACGGTCTCGGCTCCGGTCTCCTTATGGATCCGGTTTACGATTCTGCACAGCTGCTCCTGATAACGCGGCAACGGCACGCAGTCGCGGTTGTGGTCGTTCATGCCGAAGCCGACCAGCACGAGGTCAGGTTTGGTGGGGATGACCTTTTCATCGAGCCGTTCCAGACCCTGCGTCGTGCTGTCGCCGCCGGTGGCGGCATTGGTGGCGCGAATCTTCGCCTGCGGGTATTTCGCCGCCAATTCGTCGACCCAGCGCTGCCAGAAGATGAGGTGGGGCGCACTGGCTTCACCGCCCCAGGTGATGCTGTCGCCATAGGCCACAACGCTGATCGCTTGGCCGGCAGTCAGTCGGGCGCGGGTGGCGGCCAGGACCTTCGTGCGTTCGGTCGGAACCGGAAAGTTGAAGTCGGTGGCGGTTTCGTAATCGGCATACGCAAAGAACGCCAGGTTGCCATAACCGGGAAAGTCGATGTGGTCGAAGTCATCGCGACCGTGCAGGACGTTGGTCCGAAAGTCGGGCAAGCGCGAATCGGAGAGGCGGGTGATGGTGCCGGCGCCAAGGTCGACGCGGAAATCTCGGCCCTCGATGTAAGCGATTGTCCCGGCGGTCGGCTCATAGGTGCTGCGGAGGCGCACGGACGAGCCCGGGCGGGGAATGAAAGCAAGCGGGGAGGGCGTTTCACCGAAAAAGACCAGGGATTCGCCGACGAGATGCATGCAGGGTGGCGAGCAATGTCTCCCCGCCGCCTGCAGGGGTCAATGTCGGGTTGAAAGGGTGGAAAACGGGCGTGAATACGGACGGTCCGAATTGCATGGGGTTGCCAGTCAGGCCGGCATCGGATGCCGATGTTGCCGGTGCAAACCCCCACTACCCCCGCCGCATCCCCGCGAAAGACCTGGACCATAGGCACGCTGACCTACACCACCGGCGCGCTCGTCGTGCTGTTCTGCTGGTTGCTCTGGGGTGATTTCGCGTGGCAGTTGAAGGAGCGGTCCGCCGCGCCGGTCGTGCAGATCATGCTGCGGTTGTTCAAGGCCTCGGATTTTCTCACCGGATTGTTTCTGCTGTCGCTGCCGGCGATGATCGGGCTGATTCTCGGGCCGATCATCAGTTATCGCAGTGACCGGCATCGCGGGCGTTGGGGGCGGCGTATTCCATATCTGTTAATCACGACCCCGATGGCGACGCTCTCGATGTATGGGATCGCGTTGAGTCCGAAGCTCGGCACGTGGCTGCATGACGCGATGGGGTGGGGGCCGGATTCGCTCAACCTCGCCATTATTGTCATGATGGGGTTGTCGTGGACCGTGTTCGAATTTGCGACGATCACGGCCAACGCGGTGTTCGGCGGTCTGGTGAATGACGTCGTGCCGCACGAATTGCTCGGGCGGTTCTTCGGCTTATTCCGCGCGGTGAGTTTGGGCACGGGCATGTTCTTTAACTATTACCTGATCGGCCACACCAAGGAGCACTACCTGCCGATCATCGTCGGCATCGGCACGGTCTATGGCGTTGGCTTTGCCCTGATGTGCTTCTTTGTGAAGGAAGGGGAGTATCCGCCGCCCGATGAGGTCGCGGACGGCCAGCCGAAGGGCGTGTGGGCGGCAGCCAAGACCTATGCCCGCGAGTGTTTCACCAACTCCTATTATTGGTGGGTATTTGCCGCGATGTCGCTGGGCATGCTGTCGCTGGTCCCGGTCAACCTGTTCTCGGTTTATACGGCGGAGAGTTTCGGGCTCACGATGGAAGGCTACGGCAAATACATCGTGGTGACCTATGCGTGCTCGCTGGTGCTGGCGTATCCCTTGGGCTGGCTGGCCGATCGCATCCACGCGGTGCGCATGGCGGTCATCACCATGCTGCTCTACACGCTGGTGATGTTTGTCGGTTATGCCGTGCTGGCCGGTCCGAAAAGTTTCGGGACGATTTTCCTCATTCACGGGGTGGTCTCGGGTTGCTACTTTACCGGCGCGGCGGCGATGGGGCAGATGCTGTTTCCCAAGCTCAAGTTTGCGCAATTCGCGTCCGCGGGCGGGATGATCCTCGCGGTGTGCAACATCATCCTGGGTCCGTTGATGGGTGAAATCCTCGACCGGTTGAACCACGACTACCGCTACACCTTTCTCGCCGGCGGCATCCTCGCCTTCGCGGCGCTGGTCAGCAACTGGGTGGTGTATCGCCGCTTCATGAAGCTCGGTGGGCCGCGCGGCTACGTCGCGCCGTGAGCTGATTATTTGAATCTGGAACTCAGGAACGGCCGGAAACTACCGGAGTGATTTTTCCAGTTTTCCTGATTTCCACATTCATAAATGGAGCAGGTTTGCCTGCGATGGCATTTACCTTTATTGAGTCAGTGTCGTGACCTTGAAATTGCGGATGACGAGGTGGCTGTTGACGGTGCGGAACCCGAAACGGCCGCGGGTGAGCGGAGCCGGATCATCGTAGGCAAAGACCAGTTCGCCGTCCCGCCAGTATTCGGCGCGCCCATCGCGCGCCACGAGGCGGATGTGATATACCCGATTAGGCTCGAGCAAATGGGTGGGATCCGTGAGATCGTGTCCGGGGAGCAATGGCCGTTCGCCGGTGCCCAGGTAACGCCGGAAGCGGGTGGTCGTGTTGCGGTTGCCCCCGTAGCCCACGTAATAGAGGGCCAGGGAGTCGTAATCAGCGAATTTGCCCGTGCGAGGGTTGGCCGGGTGCAGCAAGTCGCCGGCGGGGTCGGTCGCCATCCAGAAACAGTTGAGGTCGGAGAGCCGGTCGTGGGGACCGTCGTTCATGACCACCATCGCCTCGTAGGAAATCTCGACCGGGGCAGTCAGGGCGTGCCGATACCAGACGGTGCAGCCGCCGACATCCTCGATGACGAGTGCGCCGTCATGCGCGTAAACGTTGCCGCCGGGCATTTGCTCGACCAGCCAGTCGGTGAGGTTGGCATCGAAGGAGGGAGTTTCTTCTGCGGACATCGGGGCGCAGGCTAACACGAAGGCGGCGAGCAGGCTAAGCTTATTCCAGTTCACTGAGTTTTTTAGCGGAGGGTTTGAGCGGCACCAGATCGGTGAGGGTGACGGGTTTATTGCGACGGATCGATTCCACGGCGGCGATGCCCACGATGATCGAGGCGGCGCCCTGTTCGTGTCCGGCAATGCGAGTCGGCACGAGACAAATTGCGGGCCGAAGTCGTGGAGAAAATGATGCAGCCGCCGAAGCAATCGGTAGTGCGGACGGATCTGCCCGCATGCTCCCAAGGGAGCCTGGAAATCGTAGTTCTTCACCGGCAGGTCGTTCCAGTTGGTGAAGGCGGTGTCCTGGCTCTCCATCAACCGCGTGCGGTGCCCGGTCGGATTGGTGCCCCCATGATACATGTAGTAACCGGGTGAGTTGGAGCCGGAGCCGAGCTTGACCAGGGTGGTTGCCAGGATGTCGCGAGGATCGATCCGGATGCGCCGATGGTAACTGCTCATCATGCCGCCACCGATTTCGCAGGTGAGGTAGGGATAGCGCGTCACATCCGGATCGTCGGTCGTGTCGCGGCGCCCCAAGGCTTCGTTCGCAATATTGGCGTCGGTGCGTTGCGTGGAGAAATGGAAACCCGACCAATACAGCCCGGGCATCCCGGTGGTCTCGCGATCCCAAAACCCTTCGGCATACACGCCGTAGAGCGGGATGAATTCGCCGAAAGGCAAGGGCGTGCTCAGGGCTGGCCAGCCGGTGCGGGTGTAGAGCGGCACGTCGAGCCCGGCGTCTAGGGCCATCTGTTTGAGCGTGAGCAGATGCGCGGCCGGGCCGGCGTATTCGTTTTCGATCTGCACGCCGAATACGGGACCGCCGTCCTTCCACAATAGCCCCCGCAATTGCGTCGCGATCTGCGCATAAAACTTCCGCGTCGCGGTCAGATAAACAGGATCATCCGCGCGCACTTCGCCCGCGGCGGCGAGCAACCAGTCCGGCAGGCCGCCGTGCCTCACTTCGCCATGACACCACGGCCCAATGCGCACGATGACTTTTAGTCCGGCGTGCTCTGCGAGTTCGATGAAATGCCGCAGGTCCTTGTCGCCGGACCATTCCCAGTGTCCGGCGATTTCCTCGTGGTGAATCCAAAAAACATAACTCGCCACGATCTCGATGCCGCCCTGCTTGATCTTGGCCCGTTCCTGCGCCCAGTCGGCGATGGGGTAACGCGAAAAATGAAATTCACCCATGGCGGGCGCCCAGCGCCGGCCATTCAGAAGCAAACTGCAGGTATCCACGTTTAGGGTGTCCCCGTTGGGTGCCTGATCCGTGCCCATTTGAAAATTGCACGGCTCAGTCGGGAGGGACGCCGGCAAGGCAAGGGTTAGCAGCGCGGGGGGGCATGAGGTGAGGTGGCGCAGGACCACCGCCTTATGATCCCGGGGATTCCCGGTGGCGCGAACCGGGGTGATTCAGACAGTGGGAAGGGGAAAAGACCAAACCGATTTGAATGTGGAACTCAGGAACGGCTGGGAAATACCACGGATCAGAAAGTCCCGTTCCAGCTTTCCTGAGTTCCACATTCAACCGGATCGGAAAAATGCAGAGGCGGGATCAGGCGATCCCGCCCTACAGTTTGAGTATGACCACGGATTTGGCGGGAAGCTCGACGGTGAGTTGGCCGCCGTCCAGTTTCGCGCCGGTGAAGTCCGCCGGCTTGATGGCCTCCGGATGGTCGAAGGTGTTGTGGGTGTTCATCGCCGGGGCGGTGAGCACGCGGCCGGAGACTTTGTCGGCGGAGATGCCGGTGAGCGCGCACTGCACGGTGATGGCGTGGTGCGGATTTGTGTTCACGAGCGAGAGATGGACCCGCCCGGCGGCGTTACGCGAGGCCGACGCACTGACCGCGGGAATCTTCTCCTGGCCAAATGCATAATCCGGCGTGGTCAGCGTGACCGGGATCACCGTCGCGCCTTGATGCACCTTGAACATTTCGAAGACGTGGTAAGTCGGCGTCAGCAGCATGCGCGGACCGTCGGTCAGCACCATGGCCTGCAGCACGTTGATGGTCTGCGCGATGTTGGTCATCGTGACGCGATCGGCATGTGCGTGGAAGATGTGAAAGTTGAGCCCGGCGACGATGGCATCGCGCAGCGTGCTCTGCTGGTAAAGGAACCCGGGGTTGGTGCCGGGTTCGACGTTATACCAAGTGCCCCATTCATCGATGATCATGCCGACGCGTTTCGCCGGATCGTGTTGATCCATGATGGCGCCGTGCTTGGTGATCAGCTCCTCCATGAAGAGGGTCTTGCGCAGGGTGGTGATCCAGAGGTCCTCGCCGAATTCGGTGGCCGAGCCCTTGTTCTGCCAGCTGTCATTGGGCAGGGTGTAGTAGTGCAGCGAAAGTCCGTGCATGAGCGGCGCGGCCTTCTTCATCAGCACTTCCGTCCAGTTGTAGTCACTGCCGTTGGCCCCGCAGGCGTAGCGCTGGATCGGGTGGGTGGGGCGGTAGTTTTTGACGAAGGTGTTATAGCGGCGGTATTGGTCGGAATAATATTCCGGCGTCATGTTGCCGCCGCAGCCCCAGCTCTCGTTGCCGACGCCGAAGTAGCGCACCACCCACGGTTCGTCGCGGCCGTTGGCGCGGCGCAGGTTGGCCATCGGCGAAATCGCGTCGGAGGTCATATACTCGACCCATTCCATCATTTCCTGGACCGTGCCGCTGCCGACATTACCGCAGATGTAGGCGTCGCAGCCGAGCTGGCCGACGAGGTCCATGAACTCGTGGGTGCCAAAATGGTTGTTTTCGACGACGTTGCCCCAATGCGTGTTGATCATCGCTGGGCGCGACTCGCGCGGACCGATGCCATCCTTCCAATGATACTCGTCGGCGAAGCAACCGCCCGGCCAGCGCAGCACCGGGATGTCGAGTTGCTTCAGGGCGGCGATCACGTCGTTGCGGATACCGCGGGTATTGGGAATCGGCGAATCGGAGCCGACCCAGACGCCCTCGTAAATGCAGCGACCGAGATGCTCGGCGAAATGACCGTAGACATTGCGGTTGATGACGGGGCCGGTTTGACCGGCATCCAATTTGAGCACGGCGGGAGCTGAGGTAGGGGAAGAGGCCATAGGAAAAGTGGACAGGGTTGAGGTGAACGAGAAATTAGATTCAGCGCATCGGGTTGCACGAACTGGAGTTTCGGACAGTCCATGCGGCACTCGATGAGATGCGAACACTCCGAATACAAGGGGCTTCCCGTGTCGATACGAATACGCCTAGCTTAGCGGATACCCCATGAAAAAACTCCAATCTTTGGCTACGGCACAAGGGGGTGGATTTCAGCCAAAGTTGATCTGTGATTCTGTTGGCCAATGTATGGCGGCTGTGCGGACGGGGAGTTACGCGGCGGTGATCCCAACGCAGGCATGGGAGAATGATCCTAATCTTGAATGTGAAGTCGTTGATGACATCGGTTTGGCTGATCTGGACCGACCGGTTGTTCTCGCTTGGAGTCGGCGTAATCTTGAATCTATCGGAGAGGCTTTGGAGAAGTATCGTGACAACCTAAAGGTTGCGTTGGTTGAAGAGGCTGCACAGCGAGGCATGACGTAACGCCCAACTTAATGGCCGAGGCTTTTCGTTGGCTTTATGGGCCTCACGATCAAAGAATATCTTGAGAACAAGCACTTACGAAATTGGAAGCAGGAGTTGTCCACCCCCTGATTGGAAGCACAAGCTGTCCAAAGCGGCCAACTACTGGTTCCATCGACACCATGCGAAGCTCGCCGGAGCGAAGCATGGTGGGCCGGGCGGGATTCGAACCCGCAACCAAAGGATTATGAGTCCTCTGCTCTAACCGTTGAGCTACCAGCCCTTAACCAAGGGAGTGTTGCTAGGGGTGCGAATCCGTCGAGTCAATCGCATGAAGCCAGGAATAGTCTGCAGGACTACCGGCATCTGGGCTATCCACAATCCACTCACTGACTTTCGGCATTTCTTTGCGACGCCTTGCATCGATGCTGGTGTGGATATTCCCACCGTGAGCCGCTGGCTGGGACACAAGGGCGGCGGTGCTTTGGCGATGCGCGTCTCTATGGGCACCTACGGCAGGAGCACAGAAATACAGAGTTTAAGAAGCGCTCTTTCAACTGAGCGCAGAATCCTGGAATCGCACTGCTATGCCCAAGAGAGGATGTCACATAATCACTCCAGAGTAATACCATTGACCTTCAACGTGAAGTTCAGGGTCACCGATTCATATATTCCATTATTATGCATAGCTGGTCTGAAATATGCGTGATTGCTGCCTTTGGACGATTTGAACCAGAAAGTTTTCCCATTGATGGTAAGAGGGAGATGCTTAAGTAGGGTCCTTTTCGATTCGACTAGATCCTCACTGACGGGGATTGGAAACTCTATCGTTCCAATCTCATTATCATGAATTATGATTTTACTGGTTTGATACTGGCTACTTAGACCAACTTCCCGCACAGCCCAATAATTGCCTCTCACAGAAGCCATTGCGTCGTAGTATTTCTCGCAGTGGATCTCTTTTCTGATGATCTCTCGATTCTGATATTGGAGCTCAATAACAAAGGTTTTATCAATTGGAATTACGGTTCGAGGGATCTTGGCATCCAAGCCATTGATAAATGTGCATCCCACAAGAAAGCAGACAGATAATCCTACGAAAATCATGGGACCTAGCTTTTTCATATGTTCAGCGATGACGGCGATTCTACCATAGCTGGACAGTTATTAACCACATAAACAAGGAAAGGCCAGTGAGAGCTGGTCTGCATAGCCGGCCAGCGAAAATGCGTTGTTTGCGCCATGAATCCATGAATGGTTTGGCTGATGAAGATTGTTGTTTTGGACGGGCATGTGCTCAACCCCGGTGACTTGGATTGGTCGGCCCTGCAGGCGCTCGGCTCCTGTGAAATCCACGACCGCACCCCGGCGGATCAGATCGTCGCCCGGGCGACCGGCGCCGATGTCGTGCTGACCAACAAGTGTCCCCTGTCCGCAGAAACGATTGCGCAACTGCCCGGCTTGAAGTTCATCGGTGTGCTCGCAACCGGTTACAATGTGGTCGATGTCGCCGCGGCCAAGACACGCGGCATCGCGGTCAGCAATGTGCCGATCTACGGCACGAAGTCCGTCGCCCAGCATGTCTTTGCCTTGATCCTGGAGCATACGCAGCACGTCGGCGCCCACGCCGCGGCGGTGCAAGCAGGGCGCTGGAGCCGCAATCCCGATTGGTGTTTCTGGGACTCCCCGTTGGTCGAGCTCGATGGACGCGTGCTGGGGATTGTCGGCTATGGCCGCATCGGCCAGGCGGTGTCGGACTTGGGCCGGGCCTTTGGCATGCAGGTGATTGTCCACTCGCGCAGTGCCAAGCCCGGGGTGGAGCAGGTGGGGCTCGATGAACTTTTTCAACGCAGCGACGTGGTTTCGCTGCACTGTCCGCTGACTCCCGAAACCGAAGGGCTCGTGAATGCCGCGCGCCTTGGTTTGATGAAGCGCACGGCGTTGCTGGTGAACACCGGCCGCGGGCCGCTGGTCGTCGAGGCCGACCTCGCCGCCACCTTGAACGCCGGACTGATCGGCGGCGCGGCACTGGACGTCTTGTCCACCGAGCCGCCCAAACCCGACAATCCGTTGCCCACCGCCAAGAACTGTTTGGTGACGCCACACTTGGCATGGGCGACGCATGCGGCACGCAGCCGGTTGCTCAACACCGTCGTGGCCAACGTCCGCGCCTTCATCGACGGTTCCCCGCAGAACGTGGTGAACTGAACTGTAGGGCGGGATCGCTGATCCCGCTTGGGCACATGGTGGAGCGGATTGACCCCAATTCGCTCGGCGCGTTGAGGTCAACGCGCCCCACCCAAGCCAGCCCCTCGGCGACGCCAGCCATTCACCGCGCCGCGCTTGCGTGCGGGCCGGCCGTGGCATCATGCTGGGTTTTTATGCCCGCCACCCGCAAACCCAAACGTCACCAGCTGGAGCTGACAATGCTCGCCCAGCCGGACGACACAACCTGCGGGCCGACCTGCCTGCAGGCGGTCTACCGCTACTGGGGGGAGAAAGTGGGCCTGCCCGAGGTCATCGCCTCGGTGCCGAAACTCGAAACCGGCGGCACGCTAGGCGTGTTGCTGGGCATCGATGCGCTCAAGCGCGGCTACCGCGTCGAACTCATCACTTACAATCTGCAGGTCTTCGATCCCACTTGGTTTACCAATCCTGACACGGATCTGGCCGCCAAGCTCGAGGCGCAGGCGAAGGCGAAGACCTCACAGAAACTGCGACTCGCCTGCCAGGCCTACGTTGAGTTCCTCCAACTCGGTGGTGTGGTGCGCGCGGCCGTGCTCAGCGGTTCGCTGATCCGCAAGCAGCTCAATCGTAATGTGCCGATCCTGACGGGGCTCAGCTCGACCAATCTGTATCAGGCCTCGCGCGAATATGGACCTGAGGACGAGGACGATGATGTGCGTGGCAGTCCATCGGGGCATTTCGTGGTCTTGAGTGGTTATGACCGCAAACTCCGCCAGGTGCACATCCATGATCCGTTGCAGGCGAACCCGCATTCGCCGACGCGCCGTTATTCCATCAACATCGACCGGGTGATTAACTCCATCCTGCTCGGAGTGCTGACCTACGATGCCAATTTGCTGATGATCGAACCTCCGTCCGAAGCAACCCATGCCTAGCCTCATTGTCGTCAATAATCCGGACCGCTGGCCGTTTGATATTCCCGGCGTCGAAGTCGTCGCGGCGCGCGCCTACCTGACCGATCGCCGCTACACCACGCTGCGGCATGTGCAGGTGTTCAACCTCTGCCGATCCTATGGTTACCAGTCCGTGGGCTACTACGTTTCGCTGCTCGCCGAGGCGCGCGGCCACCGGCCCCAGCCGAGCCTCTCCACCATCCAGGATCTGAAGTCGCCGGTCGTCGCGCGTATACTTTCCGAGGAACTCGACGAGCTCATCCAAAAGTCGCTGGCCCCGATCAAGGGCGATAGCTTTACGCTCAGCATCTACTTCGCGCGCAACATGGCGAAGACCTACGACCGGCTGAGCCTGCAGCTCTACAACCAGTTTCAGTCGCCCTTGCTGCGGGCCCAATTCCTCCGGCGCGACGATCGTTGGGAAATGCGCGACATCAGCCCCGTGGCCGCGAGTGAAATCCCTGAGAATCACCGGCCCTTCGTCGCGGACGTGGCGCGTCAATTCATCGAAGGCCGCCGTCCGGCCAAACCACGCCGCACCCCCCCGCGCTACCATCTCGCGATTCTCTACGATCAGGCGGAGGACAACACGCCGTCGAATTTCAAGGCCATCCAGAAATTCATCAAGGCCGCGGACGCGTTCGATGTCGCCGCCGAGGTGATCACGCGTGACGATTATGCGCGGTTGGGCGAATTCGATGCACTCTTCATTCGCCAGACCACCGCGGTGAATCACTTCACCTTCCGCTTTGCCAGCCGGGCCGAGGCCGAGGGCCTCGTGGTGATCGACGATTCACGCTCGATCCTGCGCTGCACCAACAAGGTCTACCTTGCTGAACTGCTCGAACGGCACGACATCCTTTCACCCAAGACGATCATCGTGCACCGCGACAACCTCGACAGCGTGTGCGCCGAACTGGGTTTTCCGATTATTCTCAAGCAGCCCGACAGCGCGTTTTCGCTGGGCGTAAAAAAGGTGAAGACCCGCGAGGAATTTGATGCGCAGGTGGACGAACTTTTTGAGAAAACCGAACTGCTGGTCGCGCAGGAATTTCTCCAGACCGATTTCGACTGGCGCATCGGTGTGCTCGATCGCAAGCCGATCTACGCCTGCAAATACTTCATGGCGCGCAAGCATTGGCAGATCATCGCCAATGCCGCCGATGGCGATGCCGATTACGGCAAGGTCGAGGCAGTGCCACTGGAGCTCGTGCCACAGCAGGTCGTGCGCACGGCGGTCAAGGCGGCCGACCTGATCGGCGACGGACTCTATGGCGTCGATCTGAAACAGATGGGCCGGCAGTGCTGCGTGATCGAGGTCAACGACAACCCGAGTATTGATGCCGGTTACGAGGACGTCCTGCTCAAGGACAGTCTTTACGAGCGCATCATGGAAGTTTTTGTCCGCCGCATCGAGAAACAGAAGGAACGCCGCTCCGAGGACTGAGCTATGCCGCGTTTTTCTCTCTTCGAACGCTTCGGCGTGGAACTTGAATACATGATCGTCTGGCGCGATGACCTGCGCATCGCCCCCTGGAGCGACCGCGTGCTTATCGACGCCAAGGGCCGGCCGATCTCCGATATCGAGCGCGGGCCGGTTACTTGGTCCAACGAACTGACGGCGCATGTGATCGAATTGAAGACCACCGATCCGGTGACTTCACTCGACGGTTATGCCGCGGCCTTTGCCGGGGAAGTGGCGGAGATCAACCGCCGCCTGGCCGCGCACGGCTCCATGTTGCTGCCCACCGCGATGCACCCGTTGATGCGACCCGAGGAATCGATGCTGTGGTCGCACGACAACAACGACATCTACGCGGCCTTTGACCGCATCTTCGATTGTCGTGGTCACGGCTGGTCGAATTTGCAGAGCGTGCATCTGAATCTGCCGTTTGCGGATGACGCGGAATTTGCGCGGCTGCACGCGGCCATCCGATTGGTGCTGCCGTTGCTCCCGGCGCTGGCGGCCTCGTCGCCGATCGTGGAAGGCGAAGTCACGGGCTATCCTGACAATCGGTTGGCCTATTATCGCAACAACTCCGCCAAGGTGCCGGAACTCTGCGGCCGGGTGATCCCCGAGCCGGTGTATTCCGAAGCGGATTATCACCGCGCGATTTTTGAACCGATTGGTCGGGCGCTGGCCCCGCATGATCCCACCGGCGTGCTGGAGCCGGCGTTCAGCAATTCTCGTGGCGCGATCGCCCGCTTTGAACGCGGTAGCATCGAGATCCGCCTGCTCGATCTACAGGAATGCCCCGCGGCCGATCTCGCGATCGTGCGCACCGTCGTCGCGCTGTTGCGCGAACTCGTGGCCGAGACCTTGGTGCCATTGGCCGACCAACAGGCCGCGACGGTGGATGAACTCTCCCCGGTGTTTCATGCCTCCGTGGAGCAGGGCGACGCGGCCGAAATCACGTCACCCATTTTACACCGGACCTTTGGTTGGTCGGAACTGGGCACGCCGACGGCCCATGAGCTTTGGTGCGCGGCGATGGCGCGGCTGCAACCGGTGGCTGAGGCGTCTCCCGCCGAGCAAACGGCCCAGCAAGTTTATGTGGAGCAGGGCACGCTTGCGCGGCGCATCACCGCAGCACTGGGTTCTGCGCCTACCACGGAATCCATCACCGCACTTTACCGTCAGCTCGCCGCAGGTGCGCCTACGAACACGGTCTTTCGCGTTTAACGCCGTCAGTGCGTTACTTGATTTGCACTCGTGCGCCGGTGCGCAGGGATTCGAAGCAGGCTAGGTTGAAGCGCACGGCTTGGATGCCTTCCTCAAGGGTGGCGAGCGGCGTGGGCTTGCCTTCGCAGGTATCGAGAAAGTCATTGGCTTGAATCGCGAACGGACCGTCGCGGCCGAGCGGTTCAAACGTTTCCCAAGTCCACTCGGTTTCGCCGAGCGCCATCCGGCCCCAGCGACTATGGTGAAACTCCACCTTTACGCTGCCGCCCGGACAATTGAACTGCATCGTGGCCTCGTTGGGGGCTTGGAATTGGTTGAGCGTATACGTGAGGATCGCGCCGTCCCGGGTGCGGGTGGTAACGGCCACGGTGTCCTCCACCTCGACGCCGTCGAGCACCTGATGTCCCGCGTCGCACATCACTGACGCTGTCGGTCCGGTCAGCCATTCCGTCAGGTTGAACATGTGCGTGATCGCATCCTGAATCGCTCCGCCGCCCTGGGCGTGGTTGTTGTAATAAATCTCGCGGTAGGCGGGACGGAAGGTCGGAAAGTGCTGGCCGGAAATAATTGTCGCCGCGCGCACCGGGCCGAATTTGCCACTCTCTAGAAACGACTTGGCCGCTCGCACTTCGGGTCGGCTGTGCTGCACATAAGCGATGCGGCAGACCTTGCCGCTGGATGCAGACGTGGCGGAGAGTTGATCCATGCCTTCGAGGGAAAGGGATAATGGTTTCTCGATCAGGCAGTGTTTGCCGGCCGCCAGCACCTTGGTCGCAATGGCGACGTGGCTCGGTGCCGGGGTGGCGACCAGCACCGCGGTTACCTCGGGATTGGCGAGTGCTTCCGTCCAATCGGCGGCGATGGCGGCGCCGTGCTTCTCCGCCATGGCGGCCAGGATGGCGGGGCGATTGTCGCAGGCGATGACCTTGCAGCGTCCGGTGGCTTGGAAATTGCGCAGGTGACGTTCACCGATACTGCCGCAGCCGATGATGAGAATGGTGGGTTGGGTGCTCATGGGAGAAAGTGCCAATCGGGGAAGAGAATGTTTCGGAGATGAAACGTGGCTCAAGCTGCCGGCATCGGTTTCAAAAAGAGGCCGGACTTACCAGGTAGTCCATCCGCCGTCGACCGGGAGGTTCTGGCCGGTGACAAAGGAGGCTCCGTCAGACAGCAGGAAGCAGACGGGGCCGACGATTTCTTGATTGCGGCCGATCCGGCCGAGCAGCGTGCGTTGGCCGATGCTGGCCACGAATTCGGGTTCCGCCGCTTGCACCGCCGGGCTGGGAAACGGGCCGGGGGCGATGGTGTTGCACCGGATGCCGTCATGGCCGTAGTGCATCGCGAAGTAGCGCGACAATTGGATCATGCCCGCCTTGCTCACCCCGTAGTCGATCGGATTGGGCTTCATCTTGCCGCGATAGAGGTGTTTGTCCGGGGCGACGACGCCATACATGCTGGAGAACAGCACGAAGCTGCCGCCACCGCGGGGTATCATCACCGCGGCGAGTTCACGGCAGAGCACGAAGGTCGGCACCAGCGAACGGTCGAGCGTGGCCTGAAAAGTTTCCGCCGGCAGTTCCTCCAAGGTCAGTCCACTTGAGCTGGCCAGGGCGAGATGCACGAGCCCATCGGGCACGCCATGCTCCGCGATAAGATTGGCTACCGCGGTCGGCAGCGTCGCCGCGTTGTTGACGTCAAGTTCGACGGGCGTGGTGCGGGTGAGTTTCTGTTTGGCGACGAGCTCGGCGGCCTTGCCCGGTAGATCGAGGCAGACCACGCGGGCGCCTTCCGCGTCGAGGGTCGCCGTGATGGCGGAACCCAAATAACCGGCCCCGCCGGTGACCCAGATCAGTTTACCCTCAAGTGAGGACAGTTTCATTTTGAAGTGTAGCCGCCGTCGACCGGGATGTTCACCCCGGTGATATAGCTCGAGGCATCGCTGAGTAGGAAGATGACTGCACCGTTGATCTCGTCGGGGTTGGCCATGCGCCCGAGCATCGTCATCTTGCCGTAGCGCTCGAGAAAGGCATCCGCCTGCGGGCTTTCCGGATTGTAGATGCCGCCGGGCGAGACGGCGTTGCAGCGCACCTTCTTCAGGCCGAAGTAGGAGGCGTAGAAGCGCGTCATATTGATCATGCCCGCCTTGTGGAAAAAGTAGTCCGGCATCGCCGACATCGCGGTGCCGGTATAGTTGTGCGGGTTGGGACCAACCATACCCATCATCGAGGAAATGCTCACGATGCTGCCGCCGGTCTCTTGCTGCCCCATCGTCTCGGCAAACGCATTCAACGTCAGATAATAGCCGGTGGCATTGGTCTCCATCGAATTGCGCCATTCCTCGGCGTGCGGCTTTTCACCCTTCATCGGCCGGCTCACCGTATTGTAAACGAGGCCATCCACCCGGCCGTGTTTCGCCAGAGCGGCGGCGCGAAAAGCCAGGACCGACTCTTCCGAACTCACGATAAGCGGATGAACCTCCACCTCGACCCCGGCCGCCTTGGCACGTTCGAGTTCCGGTCCGTATTTGGCCGGATCGCGCGTGCCTACTATCAGCGTTGCCCCGGCTTGGCCGATGGCCTTGACGAGCTCACGGCCGAGGAGGCCGGTGCCGCCGCATTGCACGACGACTTTGCCTTGGAGGGAGAAGTTGGTGGCTTCAGACATAAGGGGAGGGGTGGGCCATGGCGGCTGGCGTTTTGCCCGCCATCAGCTCCAGCCGCTGCTTGCACCATGTGCTCATGGCGCCGACATCCGAACCGAGGTTGAAGACCATGTGACCTTCCGCGGCGAGTTGGTCGAAGGGCACATAGAGTCCCGAGACCATCATGAATTTGCCGTGGGCCTTGGCGGCCTTGGCCACGCGTAACCGGGCGGTGGTGACTTCTTCGCAAGTCAGATCGCCGGCCTTGCCGATGCGGTGACTGAAATCGCCGGGGCCAAAGAGGAAACCGTCGAAGCCGGGCACGGCGGCGATTTTTTCCACCTGCTCCAACCCTTCGGGGGACTCGATCTGGAACAACAGGATCTTCTCGGTGTTGCTGTTCTCGATGTAATCTTTCATCGGCACCATGCAGTAGGCGCCGTCCGTATTGCCGCCATCGAGCGCACGCTTGCCGATGGGATGAAAGCGCGTCCACTCCACGATTTTCTTCGCCTCGGCTTCGCTTTCGACGTGGGGCACCACGATGCCGGTCGCTCCGGCTTCAAACGGACGGATGTAGTCGCTGTAGCTGCCCTTGGCCACGCGCACGAGGGTATCGACATCATGCAAGCGGGCGGCGCGGATCGCGTGCTCCAGATTGACCCAATCACCCGGCACGTGCTCCTGGCACAGCCAGAGGGCATCAATGCCCGAGATGCCGACAATCTCCGCAATCCGCGGGTCGGTCAGGTTGAGCTTCATCGTGGAGACGAAGCGATTAGCGCGGAGCTGGCGGAGGATACGGCTGGGGCGAAGTTGCATTAAATGAGGGTGGTTTTGATTTCGGCGATGGTGACGCGGCGGCCCCCCTCGGCGCGGCTTTTCAGGCCGGCAATCAAAACGCACATCATTTCAACGGTGTCGGCAAATGGATACGCAGCTTTTCCGGTCCGGGCGAAATCGATGAAGGCCAGCATTTGCCGACGAAAGGCAGTGTAGGTATCGTTCAGGTGCAGGTTGGCCACGCCTCCCGTGCCGCAGATTTGCATCCGGCCGAAGCTCGCTCCACCGTCGTAGATCAGGGGAAGATTTACCTGCGCCCCCGACGTGTGCTGCAGGTGGGCGACCTCAAGTCCCGGGCGCGATTCCAAGCGCGCGGATTCAAAGCCCGGCCCGAGCAAACAAAACACCGGCTCCAGGGCGTGGATGCCATAGTTTTCCCAAGCCTTGGCCGAGGTGCTGGAGATCCAGCGCAGGTCGCCGAGCGCAGTGGGGTCGGCCAGCAGAGGGTCGAGCGCCGGGGCGTAGCGCATGCCACTGGAAGAAAGGAATTTTGCGCCAGCCTTATGCCAGCCGATGAAGGTGTTGAGTTCCTCGACACTCGTCGCGAGCGGCTTGTCGATGAAGACGGGCAGCCCCGCCTCGATGAAGGGACGCGCGCGCCGCACGTGATCAAAGCCATCGTCGGTCGAAATCATCACGGCATCCACGTGGCCAATCACGTCCTCGGGTTTCGCGACTATATTCGGGATCAGGGAAGCCGCGGCCACCTCCGGTGCCTCCTCCGGCTTGTCCGTCCAGATATGGGTGACTTGGGCACCTGGGATGCAGACGTCCGCTTCCTTGAGCGGGCCGAGATAGTTCAGAATCGCGGAGTAGGGGCAGCGGGACATCGCTGCACGATCGAAGCTGTTGACGATGGCCGACCACGAGTAGGGGTGGCCGTTCCCGGGGATCATCCCCAGCATGGCGATGCGAAGCGTAGTGGGAGCCGACATAAGATGGAAAACGGTTGGGTGTTGGACTGGGCGCGCACCTGCGAGACGCGCAAAAACCCGCCAGTTATCGTTTCACAATGTGAAATATAGATTTCGTCAAACAAAATTGGCAATGATGACCTGATTCGCGATCTAACTCACGAAACACCCCATGCTTCCGGATTGCTGTGCGCGTTCCCGGCGCGCAGTAAAGAAGGTGATGCAGCCCCATGGCACCCCCGCCGCCCCGGAAAAGTTATCTGACCGGCACCGCAACCTCTTCAACGCGGATACCTGCGTTTTTTTCTATAATCCGGAAAAGTGGCAGCCCGAGGATTTCAAGCTGCAACGGGTGGTAGATGCGCAAAGCGGCATCCTTGATCCGGCCACCGTGCCGGTGGGCGGACCCTTCAAGGCCACCGCTATTCATCGCTACGTCGATGTGCTGGCCGACAGCGGGATCGATACCTTTTTGGTCAACGCCAACGCCTGTCGCGCGTGGTATCCCAGCAAAGTGGTGCCGACAATTCTCGACGGCTACGTGCGGGGCGACCGCGAGTTTTTCCGCGGCCACGCCGTCTGCCAGGGGGTGACCGCGCCGGCCGACGTCGACCGGTTCATCGATCGTATGCTGGCGTTCATGAATCTGTATCAGGACCTGATCGACGCCGGGGTGGATTGGTTGGCCGAGGCGGCGAAGGCCTGTCGCCGTCGCGGGGTGGCCCCTTGGGTCAGCATTCGCATGAATGACTTTCACGGGCACAAGAACATCGAAGGCAGCTTTTTTAATACCGATCAGTTGAAGGACCCGACGATGCGCCTGCAGCACAGCGCCTACTCGCCCACGATGTATGAGCCGGGTTACCGCCGTGCGCTGAATTACGAAAAGGCGGAAGTGCGCGCGCTGATGTTCCGGCAGATCAAGGAAGTCGTGGAGGACTACGATTACGCGGGTCTCGAGCTTGATTGGTGGCGGCAGCCGTTGTGCTGCGAGCCCAACGCGACCCCGGAGACCGTTGCCATGATGACCGATTGGTTCCGCGAAATCCGCGCGTTGACCGAGCGCCGCGCGCAGGCGACCGGGCGGCGATATCCGTTTGGCATGCGCATTCCCGGCCAACTGGACACGCTCAAGAGCATCGGCATCGACATCGAGACGCTTTGCCGCGAAAGCGTGATCGATTTTGTGGGTCCCTCAGGATTCTGGTGCACCTCATGGGAAATGCCGCACGACGAATTGCGTCGTCGACTGGGCGACCGCGTGACGATCTACGGAAACATTGAGGACGGCGCGAATCCGCTGCCTACGCGCGCGCCAGCCCTCAATCACGAACAGGGCATTCGCTATATTTCTTCCAGTCCGGAAATGCTGCGAGCAAATGCCGCCGGCAAGCTCGTGCTCGGGGCCGATGGCATCGAGTGGTTTAACTTTTACTGCACGGATCCGGGGCGCGTCCCCGGATTGATTTCGGACTACTCGGCGCTCCACGACATCTACAATCTCGACTGGCTGCGCGGTCAACCGAAGCACTACACGTTTTCGCTCAGTGGCCACGGCCTGGTCCATCCGCCGTTTGAAATCGCCCCGCAACTGCCGGTGACGCTGGAGAAATGGTGGAACCGCGGTTTTCGCCTGCCGATGTGCGCCGAACCAACCGGTCGTAAGCTGGAACTGGTGATTCAGATTGTATTGCGGGCGGAAAACAAACCCGAGGCTTTGCCGGTGGCATTCAATGGCTGCTGGCCAAAAGTAGAACCCACGCCGTCTGATGAATTGCTCTACCCCTGCGGTCCACTCACGCACCTCACCGCGGCGCATCACGGCTACAATTTTGTTTTTCCCGTTAATCTGATCCGCGACGGGTGGAATGAGATCACGGTGGAGAATGGCGGCGAATTACCGATCACGATCGCCAGTATCGAGGTGGCCGTCAGGCCGGCATAACCGGGAGTCCGGTTTCCGCTGATTCGTAGAGGGCGCGGATGAGTGACACGGCTTTGCGCGCCTCCGGTCCGTCGATGCCGAGGGGCTGCCCCTCGCGCAGGTGATGCACCAGATCCTGAATCTGGCGCAGGTGTCCTTGATGGCTGATGGCCTTGGGATCGCTCGAACCTGAACCCATCGCCGTATCGGCGGCGGCGGCGCGGATCGCTTCATCCTCTGGCAACGCATCGCGAAAATTCCACTGCTTGATCGTGTCGTCCTCCAGGCACACCGAGCCGTGCTCGCCGCCGATCTCGATTCGCCGTGCCCATCCCGGATACATGGCGGTGCTGGCCTCGATCGTGCCGAACGCCCCGTTGGCATAGCGCAAGGTGGCGACGGCGGTATCCTCACTTTCGATGCCGGTGTGCACGCGGCGCGTGGTGCGGCCGAAGACCTCGACCGGCATGCCGGCCAGCCATTGCAACAAATCAATGCCGTGGATGGCTTGATTCATGGTGGCTCCACCGCCGTCGAGAGCGCGGGTGCCTTTCCAGCCGTGGTAATACTCTTTGGCGCGGTGCCACTTTACATAGGCGCTCGCGAGCACGATACGCCCGAAACGTCCGGTATCGATCGCCGTCTTGATGCGTTGCACGCTCTGGCCAAAGCGCGCTTGAAAAATCGGTGCGACGACGACCCCGGCCACTTTGGCCGCATTCAGCACGGCGTCGACCCGTTCTACGGTAATCTCCAACGGCTTCTCGATCACGATGTGCTTGCCCGCCGCGATTGCCATCAAAGCAGGTTCCATGTGTGCGCCGCTGGGGGTGGTGATGCAGACGACCTGGATGTCCGGTCGGGCGACGAATGCCGCAATGTCCGTGGAGTGAATTTCCGTGCCGTGTTTTTCGGCCAATGCCTGGGCCGTAGCGGCATTGCGGCCAGCCACGCCAACCAATTTGGCGCCGGTGGCATCGATGATCGCACGGGCGTGGTAGTCGGCGATCATGCCGCTGCCGATAATGCCAAAACCGAGTTCAGATGATTGGGCCATGCAGTCACGATGGGAAAAATAGAGGTTTAGCCAAACAGTTTGACTCACCCGGGAGGCTGCCAGCAACTGATGCCATGGCGCAAAAATCTGATGGCATGAACTACGCCCCGCAGGGCAAGGCTGAACCCGTGGTAAAGCCCGGTGAGTTTGTCTTTGCCGCGGCGCATCTCGATCACGGCCACATCCACGGCATGTGCAACGGACTCAACGAAGCCGGCGCGGTATTAAAGTGGGTCTACGAACCGGATGTCGCCAAGGTGGCTGCTTTTCAAAAAAACCACCCAACGGTCAAAGTCGCGCGCAGCCTGGATGAAATTTTGGCAGACCCCGAGGTGCAGATGGTGGCCGCCGCGGCGGTGCCCAGTGAACGCGGTCCGATCGGTTGTCGCGTCATGCAGGCGGGCAAGGACTATTTCACGGACAAGACGCCTTTCACCACGCTCGATCAATTGGCGCAGGCCCGCGTGGTGGCCGCCCAGACGAAACGCAAATACATGGTCTACTACAGTGAGCGGCTGCATTCCGAGTCGGGGATGCATGCGAGTGATCTCGTGGCGGGCGGTGCGATCGGCAAGGTGGTGCAAGTGCTCGGCCTCGGGCCCCACCGCTTGAGCAAGCCATCGCGTCCGGCCTGGTTTTTTGAAAAGGCAAAATATGGCGGCATCCTTTGCGACATCGGCAGCCACCAGTGCGAACAGTTCCTGCATTACAGCGGCGCGACCGATGCGACCGTGACCAACGCGGCCGTGGGCAACTTCGCCAATCCCGACACGCCCGAGCTCGAGGACTTCGGTGAGGCCTCGTTGGTCGGCGACAACGGCACCTCCAATTATTTTCGCATCGATTGGTTTACGCCCGATGGACTCAGCACCTGGGGCGACGGCCGCACGATGATTCTCGGGACCAAGGGCTACATCGAGTTGCGCAAGTATCTTGATGTCGGCCACAGTGCCGTTGGCGACAACGTCGTGCTGGTCGATGGGTCGGGCGAAAAGCTGATCAGCGTGGCCGGCAAGGTCGGCTTTCGTTTCTTTGGCGAACTCATCCTCGATTCGCTCAATCGCACCGAAAAGGCGATGACCCAGACGCATGCCTTCAAGGCCGCCGAGCTCTGCTTGCAAGCGCAGGCCGCCGCGAAGGTCATTTCAAAGTAAAAATATCTGGTCTCTGCCCATCAGGGCAGGGCTTGCCGGATTTTCGGGGCGACTTGGGTGCCGAGGAGTTTGATCGCGTGCAACAACGGCTGATGCCGTAGAGAGGCGACCGACATTTGAAAACTGAACCGGTCGATGCCGCCGAGGGCTTTGTTCACGCGCAGAATTTTCTCCACGACGTTATCGGCATCGCCGACATGTAACGCGCCGGTCGGACCGATCAGGGCGTCGAATTGCGCACGCGTGGTCGGGGGCCAGCCGCGCTCCTTGCCGATCGCCGTAAACGCCCGCGCATACCCGGGAAAGAATTCATCCGCGGCCTGTTGATTCGTATCCGCGACATAACCGAGACAGTGCAGCCCCACCTTGAGTTTTTCCTTGGGGTGGCCCGCCTTGGCTCCGGCCTGCCGGTAGAGATCGATCAGCGGTTTGAAGCGGTGCGGCTCGCCGCCGATGATCGCGACCATGAGCGGCAATCCCAAGGTGCCCGCGCGGACAAAGGACGCCGGGGTGCCGCCCACGCCGAGCCAGATCGGCAACGGATCCTGCAACGGCCGCGGGTAGACGCCTTGGCCGGTCAGGGCCGGCCGGTGTTGACCCGACCAAGTCACATGGGTGCTGGCTTGCAGCTTCAGCAGCAGATCAAGTTTCTCGGTAAAGAGCTCGTCGTAATCGTCGAGCGCCAGACCGAAAAGTGGAAAGGCTTCGATGAAGGAACCGCGGCCGACGATCATTTCAGCGCGGCCCTGCGAAACCAGATC
>Ga0222714_10000278_pt1 | contig 61279 bp, 54 predicted proteins | sample C33_3DmetaG_FD_165048 | JGI IMG/M metagenome (GOLD analysis project Ga0222714, IMG submission 165048) | Estuarine water microbial communities from San Francisco Bay, California, United States - C33_3D | ecosystem: Environmental > Aquatic > Marine > Unclassified | place: USA: California... | reverse complement strand
CGTGATACCCTCGACATGTTCGCCGGCTTCTTCCAGTTCCTGCTGTATGGACTTTTGCTGTTTGAGTTGTGCGTCGGTGCTGCTGGATGCGCCCGGATCGAAGTCATCCGAATTGACGATATTGGAAATCGATGCTTCGGTGTCCTTGGCGATGCGTTTCACGGACGATTTGGCATCTTCGATGTCGGCGAGTACTGATTCATTATGCAGTTGACGCCGAATCTCGTCGGTATTGAGTTCTCGTTCTATCTCGGCCTTAACTTTGTAAAAGCTGCGACGGAATCTTCCGATCCACAGGCTTGCTGTTCTGACGGCAGACGGCAGGCGTTCCGGTCCGATCACGATCAGGGCGACAACAAAAACGACCAGTAATTCAGAAGTGCCGATATTGAACATGAGCTGGGTTCACGTATTAGCCAGAAAGTTGCGCGCCGGATTGGCGCGTCAGGAAGCGATGGGTGCGGGACTGGTTATTTTTTTGCTTCGTCTGCGGCGTCAGTCGATTTGGCGTCATCGGCATCGTCTGCTTTCGCATCGTCTTCCTTCATGGCACTCTTGAAACCTTTCAGCGCGCCGCCGAGGTCCGAGCCGATATTGCGTAATTTCTTCGTGCCAAACAGCATCACCACAATCAACAAGATGATCAGAAGCTGCCAAATACCAATTCCTGCTACGCCCATTTTCAACCTCCAAAGCCGAATCGTCTAGAATCGCCTGTACCGGCAATAGACCCGATCCGGGAAATTAGTTACGTCTTGCCGCCTTCTCTTCAAGGCCGGACATATTAAAGCGTTTCCTGAGTTCCTCCAATACCTGATCCGGTCCGAGTTCGAGGTGACTCAGCATGACCATGGAGTGAAACCACAGGTCGGCGGTTTCTTTGATCACTTCCAGCTGGCTTGCAGCGTCCAGGCCGGCAGTTTCACATTCCTTGGCGGCGAGGATAGTCTCCGTGGCTTCCTCGCCAACCTTCTCCAGAATCTTGTTCAGCCCTTTCTCATGCAGACTGGCCACATAGGACTCGCTGCTGCTGGCAGTTCTTCGTTGTGCCAGAATTCTGGCCAGTTCGCTTAGTACTTCGCTCATAATCGCTGCAGTGCAATCCGGGTAATCATCGTCATGTTGGCAGGTCGCTTACTTGTATATCTGAGCCGGGTCACGCAGCACCGGTTCAAATTCCTGCCACGTCCCGGCATCCAGTCGGCGATAGAAACAACTCTCGCGCCCTGTGTGACAGGCGATGCCCCCGATCTGCTCGACGCGATAGCACACCGCATCATTGTCGCAATCGAGTAACACATCCACAAGTTTCTGAATATGCCCGGATTCTTCGCCCTTGCGCCACAGCTTGTTGCGGGAGCGCGACCAGTAAACAGCCCGACCCTCGGCCACTGCGACCGTCAGCGCTTCCCGGTTGATCCACGCCTGTGTCAACAAGCGCCCGGTAGCCGCTTCCTGGGCGACCACCGGCACCAGCCCATCCTGGTTCCATTTGATCTGATCGAGGTACGATGGCATCGTGGTAGTATGCTACTTCAGGATTTAAAACACAAAAGATAAGCCCCGCCGAGCGCCAGTACCAGCGTGACAACAGGAGTACCCGCAAGCCACTGGTTGATAGGTGGGGACAGGCTTGCAAGAGCCGCCAGCAGGGTCAGAAACCCAGCCGCACGATGACGCCATTGGCGCCGATTGTGCAGGCGAGAAGCCTGAGCTTGTTGGCGTCGCAAACTGTCATTAATCTCAGTGAGTTGCCGGCTTTGGGCGATGGCATCGACAAGCAACTGCGGTAACACCGGCAGCTGGTCGATCCAGTTGGGCAGGTTATCCCGTACCCGTCGCAGCAGTGTCAGCGGGTTCAGGCGTCGGGTGTTCCAGTTTTCGAGATAGGGCAGCGCAGTCTGCCACAGATCCAGTTCCGGATAGAGCTGCCGCCCGAGTCCCTCCACGTTCAGCAGAGTTTTCTGCAATAGCACCAGGCTGGGTTGTACCTGCATATCAAATTTGCCAGCGGTGCGAAACAATTGCACCAGCAATTGACCGAACGAGATATCCTTCAGCGGTTTCTCGAAGATAGGTTCGCAGACACTGCGGATCGCCGATTCGAATTCATGGATGCGGGTCGTGGCGGGCACCCAGCCGCAGGCGACATGCAACTCTGCGACCTTGCGGTAATCCTGCTTGAAAATTGCGAGCAGGTTCTTGGCAAGATATTCCTGATCGGCAGTGCTCAGGGATCCGATGATGGCACAATCAATTGCGATGTACTGCGGTGCTTCCGGCTTGTCGTAGGCGACAAAAATATTGCCAGGGTGCATATCGGCGTGGAAGAAATTGTGATCGAAAACCTGGGTAAAGAAAATATCGACGCCCGTTTCGGCTAGCCGCTTCAAGTTGATCTTATGGGCATTAAGGGTGTCGACATCCGCCACAGGTATGCCGTGGATGCGTTCCATAACAAGCATGTTTTTGCGCGTAAAGTCCCAGTAAACCCGCGGAACATACAGTACGCTGGAGCCTTCGAAATTGCGCGCCAGTTGCGCTGTATTGGCTGCTTCAGATCGCAGGTCAAGTTCGTCGAGAATAATTTTTTCGTAGTCGCTTACGACCTCAATTGGACGCAGACGCTTACCGATGTCTGTGTGCGTCTCTATCAGCTCAGCCAGCCATTTAAGAAGTGTGATGTCATCGGCGACGATTTGTTCGATGCCGGGCCGAAGGACTTTGACCACGACTTCGGAATCATCCAGCAGTCGAGCGCGATGCACCTGGGCAACTGAGGCAGAGGCGAAGGCTGTGGTTTCGAGCTCCTTGAAGACACTACTGACGGGTAGGCCGAGAGCAGTTTCTATGAGTGACTCAATGCCTGGTTGCAGAAATGGAGGCACGCTGTCCTGCAGGCTCTGTAGCTCATCGGCGAGTTCGAGGTCGAGGAAATCCCGCCGGGTTGAAAGCAACTGGCCGAACTTGATGTAGATCGGACCCAGCTCTTCCATCGCCATGCGCAGTCGCGTGTACTTGGCCAATTTGCCTTGTGGTGCAAACAGGCAGAACAGACGATAGGGAGAGAGCAGCAGAGCGAGACGTCGGGCACCGGGTTTCCCTGCCAGCAGCTCGACGAGTCGATACTTGGCAATAGTAAAGAGCACCTTATTGAGTCGGGAAATGTGGGACACGATCGGGTCTTGGGCTCGGCTATCCAGAGGGCCTGCAAAGATACCACCTGCCGGGGGGTGGAACAAGGCGACACTAGCTAGATAAGTGCTGATTTTTCAGTGATTTATCAAGTCGAGATTGCAGTAGCTCGGTACGCGCCCTGAGCCGGTCCAATCGCAACCGCAAGTGATCGAGCTGATTGCTGAAATGGCGCATGCGCTCACGGTCAGGCAGCAGTTGTAGCTCTTCTTTCAGATAGGCATCCACATTGCGCCCAAGATTCTCGCGCGCCTGTGCGCTCCATTGCCGTGCCTGAACACTTGCCTGCCCCAGTTCGTGCGTGAGGATTTCGCCGAGAAATGGCGACAGATAATCCAGCCAGTCCAGATCGAGGCCGCGCACGGTGGTGAACAAATCCTGGACGAGCAGGGCATCGCCGGTGATTTCGATAGCCGTATTGGCCAGTGGCTTGCTGCCGGAATCAGTCAGCAAACCGAGCAGGGCGCCGGCATCACCGGTAATGCTGGCATCGGGAAGCAGATCCAGCTGATCAGCGTCCAAACTACTCAGTCGCACTCGACCCTCGAGCACATGCAGGGTAATCCGGGAAGTCGGTTTACGGCTGTGCAGGCAGATTGACTTGCCAGAGAAACGGCGCAGACGTGCGGCGAGATAGTCATCATTTGCCAGCAGATGATTCAGCATCTGCTCGGCAGGAATTAAGAGAAGCGAACCGAGAAACTGGTTCATGCGCTTACCCCTTACTCATTAGGCTGGGGCTTGAACCCGACATGAATGGCGCAGATTCCACTCATGACATTGTGGTATTTACATTTCTCAAATCCGGCAGTTTCCATCATTTCCAGCAGGGTCTGCTGGTCGGGATGCATGCGGATTGATTCAACCAAATATCGGTAACTGTCGGCGTCGCCGGTAATCAATTTGCCAGCGACCGGCCACAACTGCGAGTAGACATCGTAAGCTTTGCCTAACAAATCATTTGTGGGTTTGGAGAATTCCAGAACCAGTGCGCGTCCGCCTGGCTTCAAAACTCGCTGCATCGAACGCAGGGCGGCATCCTTGTCTGTAACATTACGCAGACCATAGGCGATACAGATGCAGTCGAATGTGTCGTCAGGAAATGGCAGACATTCGGCATTTACTTGCGCGATTGCAATATTTTTGGTCAGGCCCTTGTCGATGATGCGATCACGGCCCACGCGCAACATGGCCTCATTGATATCGGCCAATACGACCTGCCCACTGTCACCAACTTCGGTGGCAAAGCGCAGGCTGAAATCACCGGTCCCGCCTGCCAGGTCGAGAACCTTCTGGCCCGGTCGCAACGCACTCATCTCGACAGTAAAGCGCTTGATAAGTCTGTGAGTGCCCAGCGACATCACATCGTTCATGATGTCATAGCGTTGTGCAACTGAGCGGAATACTTGACCGACTCGCTGTTCTTTTTCGGCAATCGGAACTTCCTCGTAGCCGAAGTGCGTCGTGTCGTTCTTGCCGGGTGTATTGCTCATGGTTGGGGTCGTCAATCAGTAGGCGGAGATCAGACACGACATCGTGCCTGTCAATTCGCTATGGGCCGGGAGAGGGTCTAATAGTAATCACTTGCGTATCGGCTGGCAATGCATCGCGGCTCGCCCCTGCCGCCTGCAACCGGGCCAGATACTGTTGCCATAGCTGCTCCTTGTCGGCACCCAGGCGAGCCAGGTATTCCCAGCTATAGATACCGGAATCGTGGCCGTCGTCAAAACTCAGCTTCACAGCATAGTTGCCCACCGGTTCGACATTGTGCAATTGCACATGGCGCTTGCCGGTTTGCAGTGTCTCCTGACCCTTGCCATGACCACGCACCTCCGCAGACGGCGAGTGTACTCGCAAAAATTCCGCGGTGAGCGTGATAGCGCTACCGTCGGCATAACACAGTTCCAGGGTCGCGGATTTCCTGTGCAATTTGATGTCTACGGGGTTCATTAGTGCTGTACTCAGAGGATGTACCGGCTCAGGTCTTCATCCTGTGCCAGTTCATCCAGTTGTTTCTCGACATAAGCGCGATCGATGATGAGCTCCTTGCTGTCACCCGCAGCCAGGTCTGATGCAGAGAAGGAAACTTCTTCCAGCAAGCGTTCCATGACGGTGTGCAGGCGACGGGCGCCGATGTTTTCAGTGCGCTCATTGACGGTGAACGCCGTCTCGGCAATCTTCGCGATGCCATCCTTGCTGAACTTGATATGAAAACCTTCCGTTGCCAGCAACGCCTGATACTGCTCTGTCAGTGAAGCATGGGGTTCTTCCAGGATGCGCTCGAAATCCTGTGCGGTCAGCGCCTGCAACTCGACCCGGATTGGCAGACGACCCTGCAGTTCGGGTATTAGATCTGACGGTTTGGAAAGATGGAACGCACCGGAGGCGATGAACAGGATGTGATCTGTTTTGATGCTGCCGTATTTCGTTGTCACGGTTGAGCCCTCGATCAGCGGCAGCAGGTCACGCTGGACGCCTTCACGGGAGACACTGGCACCGCCCTGATCGTGCTTGTTGGTTACCTTGTCGATTTCGTCGATGAAGACGATGCCCGTCTGCTCAGTCGCGATGACGGCGCGATTCTTGATGTCATCTTCATTGATCAGCTTCGCCGCCTCTTCGTCTTTCGCCGCCTTCAGGGCAGCCTTTACGGTCATTCGGCGCGTGCGCTTCTTGCCGCTGTTCATCGAGGAGAACATGTTCTTGAGTTGACTCGTCATGTCTTCGAGACCGGGCGGGGCCATGATCTCGATGCCGGTTGCCGTCTCGGCCAGTTTGATTTCGATTTCCTTCTCATCGAGTTCGCCCTGCCGCAGCTTCTTGCGAAATACCTGACGCGCTGCAGACTGGGATTCGGCATTGCCCGATTCTTCCGTGCGGGCCTGAGGTAACAGCACATCCAGCACGCGCTCTTCTGCGAGATCTTCGGCCAGATGTTGCACCTTCGCGATTTCAGTCTCGCGAAGCATCTTGATGGCGACGTCCACGAGGTCGCGGATTATCGATTCCACATCGCGCCCGACATAGCCGACTTCGGTAAATTTCGTCGCCTCGACCTTGATAAAAGGAGCGTGCGCCAGGCGGGCGAGTCGACGTGCTATCTCGGTCTTGCCGACACCGGTCGGTCCGATCATCAGAATATTTTTGGGAGTAACTTCATTGCGCAGATGGTCGTCCAGTTTCATGCGACGCCAGCGATTGCGCAGGGCAATGGCGACAGCACGCTTCGCAGCGTCCTGACCAACGATGTGTTTGTCCAGTTCGGACGTAATCTCTCGGGGAGTCATTAGGGACATCAGGTTACCTGTTACAGCTCGATCAGTAGGTGAGTTCTTCAATCGTGTGATTCTGGTTGGTGTAGACACAGATTTCGCCGGCAATCGTGAGGCTCTTCTCGACGATCTGGCGGGCATCGAGCTCTGTGTTCTGCAGCAGTGCCCGGGCGGCTGACTGCGCGAAGCTGCCACCGGAGCCGATGGCCATGATGGAGTCTTCGGGCTCGATGACGTCACCGTTGCCGGTGATAATGAGGGAGGATTCCTTGTCGGCGACTACCAGCAGGGCTTCGAGTCGGCGCAGTGAGCGCTCGGTGCGCCACAGCTTCGCGAGTTCAACTGCGGCCCGCACCAACTTGCCGTGATGCTTCTCCAACTGCTCCTCGAAGCGCTCGAACAGGGTGAAGGCGTCTGCTGTGCCACCAGCGAACCCGGCGATTACCTGCTCCTTGTAGAGGCGTCGAACTTTGCGGGCATTGCCCTTGAGAATGGTATTGCCCTGGGATACCTGGCCGTCACCACCGATGACAACGCTGTTGCCGCGTCGCACCGAGACGATCGTAGTCCCGCGAAATTGTTCCAAAGCTGCTCTCCTGAATCCACCTGCCGGTTAAAAGTACCACAGACCCCGTAATCAGGTCAGCGATGGGTTCGGGACTATATTGGGGAAGATACTCTAAATTCAAGCACCCCAGCGCTGGGGTCGGGCCGGGAATTACTGGCGAGTCGTGCGCAGGCTCTGGATATTGTTCTTGCTCAGGATTTGTTCAGCCGTGGCGAGTGCGCGCTGGGTCGTATAGGGTCCCGACTGCACGAGAAACAGGCTGCGGCCGGGCAGGGTCGATTCCTGTTTGACCCGCACATCCAGTCCCAGTGCCGCCTGGCGTCGCATTTCGGTATTGGCGAGTTCCTGTTGCTGGAAAGCTCCAGACTGCAAGACGACGCTCATCGTCAGTGGGGCGTCCGGATCGCGGACCTTGACCGGGGTGGCATCGACCGTGACTTCGTAGTCTGGCAGGGCGCTGTAGAATTCAAATTTCACCCCTTCTTCTGCGGCTGGAACCTGTGAGTCGCTGTTCTCGGTTGGGACCTCGTTGCTGGCGACGATAGCCGGAGTGGCTGCCGTACCGTTCAGCGGCGGCACGTGGCCGGAGAGATAGAAGAGGAAGCTCGCGAATACACCAATCGTGACGCCGACTACTCCGCCGGTCAGCATGAGCGACCAGGCCGGTGGAGACTCCACTGGCTTGCGCTCCAGAATCGGTTCCGGTCTGATTTTGGCGAAATCCTGTGTCATCGCAAATCCCTGTTGTAACGCTTTGTTTTATCGGAAAATAATCACAAGAACGCGGCTGCCACCCCCTTTATCGGTAAAACCGTTGCAAGCTATAGCCGGGGTGGCTCGGCGGCTCAAATCAGATCCTGCGGATCGACGTCCACGCTCCAGCGCAGCTTGGCCGGTTGTTTGCAATTCTCCATGAAGTGACACAGGCGCGTCAGCAAGTCCTGCAAAGCTGCGCGCTGTGGGCTGCGCAACAGCAATTGCGTCCGGTAGCGACCGGCGCGTTTCTCCATGGGAGCAGGAAGCGGGCCGATGAACATCACTCCAGCAAACGCGTCAGCACACAGGTTATCGGCGTGCTGGCGTACCCCCTGCAGGAATTTTATGGCAACCATCAGCTCGGGTGCCTCGGCTCGAATCAGGGCGAGATGGGCATGGGGTGGCATCATCGCCCGCTTCCGTTCCGTCAGCAGCTGTGCAGCGAACTCCGCATAATTGCCTCGGGCCAGACTCTGCAACGTGCTGTGAGCAGCATGGCGCGTCTGTATCACTACTTCCCCTGGGTGCTCGGCGCGCCCGGCTCGACCGGCGACCTGGATAATGGTCTGGGCCATATGCTCCTGTCCGCGGAAGTCGGCACTGAACAGGCCGACATCCGCATCGAGAATTGCCGCCAGTGAAATTTTCGGAAAATGGTGCCCCTTCGCCAACATTTGAGTGCCCACGAGGATACAGGGCTCGCCGGCGTGAACGCGATCGAACAATTGCTGGAGTTTAACCTTGCTGCGCACTGAGTCCCGATCCACCCTTAACACCGGTATGTCGGGATATCTGGAGGACAGAAAAGTTTCAATCTTTTGTGTACCCATCCCATAGGTCGTCAGCTGTTTTCCCTGGCACTGGGGACAATGCGCAGGCAGTGGGTGGACTCCATCACAATGATGGCAGCGCAGGCTTGGTGGTTTGCTGTGCACGGTCAATTGTGCGACACAGGATGCACATTCCGCGATCCAGCCGCAGCTCTGACAAGAGAGTACGGGAGCAAATCCGCGTCGATTGATAAAGACGAGCACCTGGTTGCCTTGACCGAGATGCTTGCCGATCTTGAACAGCAGCATCTCCGAAAACCCCTCGGTGAGAAGCTGTGATCCAACGTCGAGAATTTCAATCTCCGCGACTTCGGCGGTGCCAGCTCGCTCACTTAATTGCAGATGCGTGAATTTTCCGATATTAGCATTCTGCAGACTCTCCAGACTTGGTGTAGCAGATCCAAGCACGACGCAGATATTTTCCTCTCGACCGCGAATAATCGCCAAGTCCCGCGCTGAGTAACGAAAGCCCTCTTGCTGTTTGAAAGACGCGTCGTGTTCCTCATCGATCACGATGAGTCCAGGTCGCGCCAGCGGAACGAAGATTGCCGAGCGCGTGCCGATGACAATACCGGCCGCGCCGCTGCGCGCGAGGTTCCATGCACGCGCTCGCTCGGTATCGGTCAGACCGGAATGCAGGCTCACAACCGGGCATGAGAAGCGCTGTTCGAACCGCGCCAGGGTCTGGGGTGTCAGGCCAATTTCGGGAACCAGAACCAGGCATTGGCAGCCCTGTTGCAGTACGGCTTGCATGACTCGCATATACACTTCAGTCTTGCCGGAACCGGTGACACCATCCAGCAGAAAACACGCGAAACTCTCCAGACGGGAGACGATTGCCGAGTACGCGGCAGTCTGGTGCTTGTTCAGTGTCAGCTCGAAATCCTGTGCCACCGGGAGTGGCGTGAAGCGCTTGAGCGCGGGGTCGGCTGCCAACTGCTCGGTCAGCAGGTTCTTGTCGAGAAGATCCTGAAGTACGCGCTGACTGAAGCCGGCAGCGCGACACTGCTCGTTACTAACAGGCGCGTTATCGGCAATGAATTGCAGCAAGGCCCGCTGCTGTCTGGCACGCCCCAGCGCTTGCAACTGGGGTTCGACGGGAGCTGCACGTAGCGACAGCTGTCGCGACAATGGCGTTGTGCTCTTGCCGGTGCGCAAGCGGGACGGCAGCGCTGTCGCGAACACCTCTCCCACGGGATGCTGGTAATAACTGGTGGCCCACAGTAGCACGCGCAGCATGGCGTCCGAATACAGGGCCTGCTCGTCCAGTATGGCCGCGACGGGTTTGAGTCGCTCTCTGCTCAACGTGGAACCGCTTGTGATGTCGAGCAGCACGGCCACCAGTTTACGATTGCCAAAAGGAATCACTACGCGAGTACCGGGAGCAGGATTGGCAATGGGTGATGTTGCCGGCGGCAGATAATCGAATACGCGACGCAGGGGCGAGGGGACGGCGACGCGATAGATGACACCGTGGTAACTGATTGCTTCAGAAGTTGGCATGACGGCGCAATATAGCAGATTAGAACGTGGGCAGCGCAGGCATCTGCCCGCGTCGAGGCCTGCGCCTGTTGCTGTGCTGTGTAGATTGATGGTTTATACTGCGCCGATTACCACGCGGTGCGCTCGAGGCGAGCGCGAAACGCGACGATAGCGGTGAGCTATTTCCATAAAAGGAATAAGGAAGCTGAGTCATGACTGCAACGCCAGTTCCGGCGGAATTGTTGGAAGCACGCAAGGAAATTGATCGCATCGATCAGGCGCTTATCGACCTGTTGGTAGAGCGGTTCAGCTGGACCCACCGAGTCGGTCTGGTCAAGGCGACGCACGGACTGGAAGCTGTCGACGCCGAGCGGGAAGCCCAGAAGCTTGCCCGCATTCGCGAACAGTGCCAGGAGCAGGGTGTAAACCCCGATCTGGTCGTGGAACTTTTTACCCGCATCATGGAAGAAGTCGTCAGGAACCACCGGCAGTTGGCCAACAAGCCCTGATCGCCAGCGGCTTCGTGTTTGGGCCCTGGCCAGCCCTCTTGCGTCTTTCCATTTCTCTGCTAGAATGCTCGCCCCTCGAACCTGAAGCGGTAACCCGCGGTGGGCGAGGCTTTAAAGCAGATGTGGTGCCACTATCGGAACGAGTCGATCTCCAGGTGGCGGCGACATCAACTAAGAGGAATCACCATGAAAGCCGATATCCATCCCAAATACGCCCCCATGACAGCCACCTGCAGCTGTGGCAACGTCATTAAAACCAAGTCAACGCTGGGCAAAGACATTCTTATTGAAGTCTGTTCCGAGTGCCATCCGTTCTATACCGGCAAGCAGAAGATTCTGGATAGTGGTGGACGCGTGGATCGCTTCAAGAAGCGCTTCGGTAACCGTCGCGTCTAGCCGACTGCGCCAGTCCTGGTGGCTGGCGCTTTTTGCATGAAACCCGCTTGGAAATCTCGAGAGTCCCGCTGAATCCGCGCCAGTAGCCCGAGTTGGCAGTTTGTATTGGCAACCGGTTTTGGAAGCCTGGTTCACAAGCCTGAAGTAGAAGCCTGAACTAAAAGAGAGTCTCGGTGGAGAGTGCTTCGCTCTCCTCTGCATTTGTCTCAACGCCAGGCAAGGGCGCGTCGGGTAGATCGGGTGCGTATTCCGTTCTGAAATATTCAAAAATCGTATTGGGCTCTCCTGGAGTTGCCAGGGCGCCCGTAGCCTTGTTGATCAATCTGTCGACCACACCATCGGGTCGTCGCAGCGTGTGCTCCGGAGCACCGGCCAACGCCGCTTTCATGAAATCGATCCAGATGGGCACCGCGATGGTAGCTCCCTGCTCCCGTTCGCCCAACGGTTCCGGCTGGTCAAATCCGACAAAAACAGTGGTAGCAATGTCCCGATTGAAGCCGGAGAACCAGAGCTCTTGCGGCCCGTTGGTCGTGCCGGTCTTGCCCATCAAGTCTCCGCGTCCGATTTCGCGTTGCACGCGATTGCCACTGCCTTCCTCGATCACAGACCGCAACATCGAGTCCAGAATGAAGGCAACCTGGGCATCGATGACGCGCGGGGCCGGCAGCACGGGCTCCGCGGTCTCGTCAGTCGTCGTCATCGTGCAGTTTTCGCACACCACAATCGGATTTGCCTTGTAGATTTGACCACCACCCGTCAATGAAATCTCGCGGATGAACCAGGGCTCAATCTTGTAACCCCCATTGGCGAGTGTCGAATAGGCTGTCACGACTTCGATCGGTTGCACATCCTGGCTGCCCAGCGCCACAGTGAGATCATTCTTCGGGAAATTCTGGGTCTGGAAGCCGAACTTGGCTGCGAAGCCCAGCACCTTGTCGGAGCCAAGCTGGTCGTAAAGTCGAACTGTGGGCACGTTGCGCGAATCTTTCAGCGCATGGCGCAAGGTGATCGGGCCGAGAAAATTGTTCTCATAGTTATTGGGGCGGTAGTCGCCGCGGGTGATCGGCGCATCATTAATCGTAGTGGCGGCAGTGTAGCCATTCTCGAGTGCGGCCCCGTACACGAATGGCTTGAAATTCGAACCGGGCGGGCGCGGTGTCAGGACCCGGTTGACCTGGCTGCGGCGGAAGTCATAGCCACCTACAAGCGCGAAGATTTCGCCGGTGTCAGGCGACATGGAAACGAGCGCGCCCTGAATGTCGGGAATCTGCCCGAGTTCCCAGCTATCACCCTTGGCCTTGACCCGAACCAGATCACCCACCGAGACGGCATCGGCGGCCACCTGCGGTGGAGGCCAGGCTTCGTTGCGACTGCGAAAGGCATAGGCCCAGCTGATGCCTTCCCAGGGCACGGTTACTGTACTGCCATTGCGCAACATTGCATCGAAACTGCGCTCCTGTACGGCGGTGACGATGGCTGGCTGCTGGTTGCCGTAATCCGAGACGCCCTGCAGTTGCTCGAGCCAGAAGGCATTGGGATCTATGGGGTGCGGTGGGAACTGGGCATCCGGACCGCGATAGCCATGCCGCTTGTCATAATAGGTCTCAAGACCATTGACCAATGCCGCGTTCGCCAGCAATTGTTTATCGCCATCAATGGTTGTGATGACGTCGAAACCCTGGGTGTAGGTGTCTTCGCCATACTGCTGATAGAGATGCTGACGCACCATCTCCGCGACATAGGGCGCGGGCACTTCAATATCGCGGGCGTGACGACTGGCCGACACCGGTTCCACGAGCGCTTGATCCAGTTCGGATTTGGTAATCATGCCCTCGTTGTACATCTTCTGTAGCACCACATTGCGGCGCTGCACCGCTCGGGTCGGATTCGTGAGCGGGTTGCACGGTGAAGGGCAGGGCAACACCGAGGTCATCATCGCGGCTTCCGCCAGGGTCAGTTCGCTCGCCTCCTTACCGTAATAGACGAAGGCGGCAGCTCCAATGCCTTCGGCACCGGCTCCGAAGTAGATCAGGTTCAGGTACAAGGTCAGAATTTCTTCCTTGGTGAGTTCCCGTTGAATCTGCACTGCAAACGGAATTTCCTTGAATTTACGCAGGTAGACGTTGTCGTTTTCGAAGGAAATGTTATTGGCCAGTTGCATCGTGATCGTACTGCCACCGCCGAGATTGATGCCGCGCACGAAGCCCCAGAACCCGCGCATGAGGCCCAGCACGTCTACACCGGAGTGGGAGTAGAAGCGCGGATCCTCGCTCGCGATGATGGCATTCTTCATGACCTCGGGAATCTGTTCATATTCCAGCGGATTGCGCCTGTTGCCGATCTCATCGATCAGCCGATTGTCCGACGTGTAGATGCGAAGCGGGGATTCCAGGCGCACCGTCTTGTAGGTTTCAGCGGAAGGCAGCAGGGGAGCCAGGTATAAGTATGCGGCAATCACTACCATGATAAAGCCGGCAATGGCAGCGGTGGCCAGCATAGCCAGCCATTGCAGCGTGTGTCGAAGCCGTGTATTCACCGTGTTAGTGCCCCGGGATGCGGATTTATTCAGGCCTTGGCCGATTGCAGACAGATTAAGAGCCCTGTCCGGGCTGACCGAGCTCGGGATTATACACCGCGTGGGTGCTACTGCTTTGAAATTCTGGGACTTTGGGGAACTGCGTCACTTTCTGACAAAGCCCGCATGGCCTCTCTCGCGAATTTCCGACTATGCTGTAGAGCGATTCCAGCAAAATCGGGAGTCTGGTCGGTGGCAATGTGCTGAAAAAGGGCGGAAACCCAAGCAGATTGCGGCCTGCAGCACATTTCACCGGGTGCTAAACGTGATCTGATTCATAGACTTCACGCGGCTCATGGGTCATTATCCGATAGTGAAGTTGTTTGTTGTGAATGCTTGATAATTAATTGATAACCATAGCAAAAACTTATTCGGCCGATACTCAAATCTGGAAGAATAAAATTTCGACACAAGCCCTCTAAGGTTTTGTTATTACTGGGTTTATTCGGTTAGAGTACGTCAGTACGGGGGATTTTTGAGCCTCCGTTTCGAGGGCCTTCTGCCTCGAAAAAACGCGAGTAATGCGGCAAATAAGGCTAATCACAGGAATATTTTTGTGCTGAAGAAGTTGGGAAACCTAGGGGCGCTGGCGCCGCTGTATACCGAATTTGTTCAGGTTAACTACGCGGATGCCAATGACATCATGGCAATCCTTTTGGGCACCGGAGGTGGCTCGGCCGCGGCAGGTGGTGGGGCGCCGGGAGGCGATGCGGTGGCCGGCGGTGGCACGCCGTTGTCGGCTGGTGCGGGCGGCATCTTATCCTCCCGTGGTACTGCCACGGTGGACGAGCGCACCAACATCATTATTGTGCGTGACATCGAAGAAAAACTCGAGGAAGTGCGAGCCATGCTGGCACGGCTCGATATCGCCGTCCGACAGGTATTGATTGAAGCCCGAATCGTCAACGTCTCAACCAACGTCGGTCGCGATCTTGGGATTCGCTGGGGCGGCGCCGGCAGTGCGCCAACTGGCGACAACTTCCGCTATGGCGGCAGTCAGACTTCTACTCTGGAGGAAGCCAGTAACGTTGTCTCGCAGCAAGTGGCCTTGCAGAATGCCCTGATCGCCGGCAAGACGGCCCGTGTTACCGCATTACAGGATGGCACTGATCCCAGTCTGATACAGTCTCTCGTCAATCAGGCTATCGCCTCGGTGCCAATTCCAGTCGGCACTACCTCGTTCCCTGATGCGCTGGCTGTGGATCTTGGAGTGCAGTCTCCTGATGCCACGTCCTTCTCGATAGGCTACACCGGCAGCAGTGGACTGATCGAGCTCGAGCTGTCAGCACTGGAATCCAGCGGTAATGGCGAAGTCATCGCCCGGCCGAAAGTTACTACGCAGGACAAGGTCACGGCGACGATCTCCTCGGGTGTGCGCATCCCGTATCAATCCCAGGCGGGTGGTACCGCCGGCGGTTCCACCACCGAGTTTGAGGAAGCACTCTTGTCTCTGCGGGTGACGCCGCAGATCACGCCCGATGGTCGGATCAATATGCAGCTCGACATTCGGCAGGATTCCGTTGCTGCGGGTTCGGGCTCGGTGCCCGCTATCAACACGAACCAGGTGCAAACCAGTGCTCTGGTGAATAATGGAGAAACCATTGTGCTGGGTGGCGTATTCCGCGAAGAATCAACGGTGACTGAAACCAAGACACCATTGCTCGGTGATATTCCCTACGTCGGTCGCTTGTTCAAGCGCACTGCCAATGCCAATCGACGCACGGAATTGTTGATTTTCATCACGCCGAAAATCATCGCCGATATCAATATCCGGTAGTCCCGACACTCTCGACTCCGAGCCGGAGTCGAGAGTGTTCGTAATTCTGATTCACAATCCCTGTAAACTCTGCCATCTTTCTGTGCCTCGATTGTGCCTGGCGTTGGACAAGACATGAAGTACTCTGGAAACATATTCCTCGTTGGCCCAATGGGTGTGGGTAAAACCACCATCGGTCGTGTTCTCGCGGAGCAGATGGGGCAGGAGTTTTTCGATTCGGACCGTGAGATTGAGGCTACTACCGGAGCTGATATTCCCTGGATCTTCGATGTCGAGGGCGAGAGCGGATTCAGGCAGCGGGAGCAGCGCATGATCGATCTGCTGACCAGCAAGCACAACATAATTCTCGCCACGGGTGGCGGTGCGGTGCTCGCTGAGATCAATCGTGAACACCTCATGTCGCGAGGCATTGTTGTCTATTTGCGCGCCTCGATTCGGCAACAGGTTGAACGCACCAGTCGCGACAAGAACCGGCCGTTGTTGCAGACGCCGGATCCTGAAGCGAAGATCCGCGAATTGATGAAGCTGCGCGATCCACTCTACAGTGAAGTTGCCGACATAGTAATTGATACGAATCGTCGTAATCCTAGGTCGGTTGGCCTCGAAATCGTACGTCAGGTAAAAGACTTGCTTAATGAAAACTCCAGTTCCAGCGACCGGCATGACTGATGCCACCGCGCTGCGCGTCAATGTCGAACTCGGCGATCGCAGCTATCCCATCTACATTGGCAGCAAGCTGATCGATCAGCCTGAACTGCTGCTGCCTCATCTCGGCAAGGGACGGGCGGTAGTCGTCACCAATGATGTCGTCGCACCGCTTTATCTCGAACGGGTAACCAGGGTGCTGGGTGACCGGGTCGCGGACTCGATCGTGCTGCCGGATGGCGAGGCACACAAGGATCTCGCGGCGGTTGAATCGATATACGACCGCCTGCTGCGTGGCAAATTCGATCGTGGGACAACCCTCATAGCGCTCGGCGGCGGCGTTGTCGGTGACATTACCGGTTTCGCGGCGGCGACCTATCAGCGGGGTATCCGTTTCATCCAGATTCCCACCACGCTGCTGGCACAGGTCGATTCCTCGGTGGGGGGCAAGACTGGCGTGAATCATCCGCTTGGCAAGAACATGATAGGTGCCTTCTATCAGCCACAGTGTGTGTTGGCAGACACCGAGGTCCTCGGCAGCCTGCCTCTGCGCGAAATCAAGGCTGGCCTGGCCGAAGTCGTGAAATACGGTCTGATCGGCGATCCCGACTTTTTCCGCTGGTTAACCGACAACAGCGCAGCTATCCAGCGCCTTGAACCGAAAAGCATCGCCGAAGTGATTCGCGTGTGCTGTGAAGCAAAGGCAGCGGTGGTGGCAGCCGATGAGCGTGAATCCGGCGCCAGGGCCTTGTTGAATCTGGGCCATACCTTCGGTCATGCCATCGAAACGGCGACGGGTTACGGCACTTGGTTGCATGGCGAGACGGTCGCCATGGGCATTGTGATGGCGGCAGACCTCTCCAGGCGTCTGGGCTGGCTTGATCCGGACGCTGCCCGTCTTATTCGTGAGGTGCTGGAAGAAAATTATGGTATGCCAGTCATTCCACCGGCCGATATAAGTGTTGAGCAATACCTGGATTTGATGGCATCAGACAAGAAAGCCGAATCAGGCAATATCCGTTTCGTGCTGATGAAGTCAATCGGCAGCGCCGTCGTCTCCGGAGATATCAATCCTGACAAGCTCAGGGAAACACTGACAGCTGGTAATCAGCTCTGTAGATGAGCCGTGAAAGACTACATAACGCGACTAAAACTGAAATACGATCCGTTTGATCCGGCGGCGGCGAGCCGCAATTTCTTCACCGGTGCGGACCGTAATCAGCTGCTGCAAGACCTCCTCGATCTCGCGCTGGAGCAGGAACTGCTGGCGACGCTTATCGGTCCGCTTGGTAGCGGAAAATCCACGCTCGCCCGCGAATTCGCGCGTCGACTCGGCAATGACGCGGTCTGTCTGACAGTGCAAGCGACACTGTTCATGAACCAGAACCAGTTTCTCGATGCCCTCGGCAAACAGCTTCCCAAACATCGTCACATCGGAGCCATGCCTTCAACGAGCGCCAGCGCCGCTCGTCTGTGCGAGCTCGCCGCCGACCTCGACATGGAGGCCCAGGCACTCGTCATCGTCATCGATGACGCCCATGAGCTGGCAGCCGAGGTGCTTGAATTGCTGGGTGATGTGTATCGCCGTTCGGGCAGGGCACGGGTGCGTGTGTTGCTGCTCGGCGAACGTCCGCTGCTGAACCTGGTCGAGACGACCTTGCCCGCGGATTGCAGGGACGATCTGCGCTATTTTGATTTACCGGCATTCACCGTAGAAGACACCCGCGATTACATTGAATTCAAGCTGGTTCATGCCGGAATGGGTGGTCCTTTGCCGCTCGCCGGAGGTGTAATTGGCAGGATACATAACACGGCGGCTGGCATTCCGGCGGCCATCAACGCGCTGGCAGTGGAGGCGCTCGATCCTGAGGCGGTTCCAGCAATTGATGATTTCGACCAAGACACGCACTTTATCAGCGCAACCGCCAGCCCCGAATTCACGCGCCGGGATTTTACCCAGATCGATCTGGACATGTCCGAGCCGCCGCCGGAAAAACCGCGGGAGCCGAAATCTGCAGCGACCCCGGTGCCAGCCAGGCTTGAACTGGGCATGGTGTTAAGGGAATTGTATGCCAACCAGCGCTACTGGATAGCGACCGCGTTATTGATCGCTGTCATGTTCATCACTGTTGCCATATGGGATACCGAAGACAACACAGTGACCGCTGATATTGCTGGTGCGGAGGCAGTCTCAGTAAATCGCATAGTGCTGCCCGCACCAGTTCCCAGCGCCGCAGCGAACCTGGCAGATGCAGCCGATCCGACCCCGAAATCCGGGCCCGAAGTGACTGGCGCCACAACGACAGTAACCACCTCTCCGCCACCCCGCAGTGAACCGGCCGCAGCCACTGCGACGATCACTGGGACCGACAGCCCCGTAGCATCGGCAGCTGCACCTGAACCGGTGGCAGCTCCGAAACCGAGCTCTCCGCCGAAAGCCATCGCAGACTCCGGCGCAACGCCTGCGCTGAAGTCGGCGCCGACGAAGACCGCTGCGACACCGGCGGTTGGCATTACCGCTTACGAGCAGAAATTGCTGGCACAACCGGCGCGCAATTACACGATACAATTGCTCGGATCGCACACCGAAGCCAGCGTCCAGCGCTTCATTACTACTAACGCGATCGCTGGCGAGCCCGGCTATTTCGAAACCCGCCATCAGGACAAGCCCTGGTTTGTCGCCGTCACAGGGAGCTTCAGCGACCGAGCGGCCGCCAGCGCGGCCATCGCCCGCCTGCCGGAATCCATCCGCAAGCTTCAGCCCTGGGTTCGACCCCTGTCCGACATTCAGGGTGATATTCACCAGTTGCGCAAGCTCTAGACCCCGCAAGTCCACCTCGTCTCCGCCGCGAAGCCAGCAGGCACTCGGCACTGAAATTTGTGTAAAAAAGTCGCTCGTGTAAAATTGGCAGCCCTCAAGCGCGGACGCACACAAGGTAAAGTCAGTGACACTTAAAAATGATCGATTTCTCAAGGCGCTGGCGCGCGAGCCGGTTGATGTAACCCCCGTGTGGATGATGCGACAGGCTGGACGGTATCTGCCGGAATACCGGGCGACGCGGCAATTGGCGGGGGATTTCCTGAGCCTGTGCCAGTCACCGGAGTTGGCCTGTGAAGTGACACTGCAACCCCTGCGCCGCTACGCCTTTGACGCCGCCATTCTGTTCTCGGATATCCTCACCATTCCCGATGCGCTCGGTCAGGGCCTGTATTTTTCGGAGGGAGAAGGGCCGAAATTTCGTAAACTCATCCGCTCCGCCGCCGATGTTCGGCAATTGCCCGATATCAATGTCGCCAGCGAACTGGAATATGTCACCGATGCAGTACGGCTGATCCGGCGCGAGCTCAATGGCGCGGTCCCGCTGATCGGATTCTCGGGCAGTCCGTGGACTCTTGCGACCTATATGATTGAGGGCGGCGGCAGCAAGGATTTCCGGATTGCCAAACAATTCATGTATGACAACCCGGAGGCCATGCACCAGTTACTGGACAAGCTGGCCGCCGCAGTGATCGACTATCTCAACGCGCAGATTCTGGCCGGTGCCCAGGCAGTCCAGATTTTCGACACCTGGGGTGGAATTCTGACCACGCGCAGCTATCAGGATTTCTCCCTCGCCTACATGCAGAAGATTGTGGCCGGGCTGATCAAGGTAAATGAGGGGCGTGCCGTACCCTGCATCCTGTTTACCAAGAATGGCGGCCAATGGCTGGAAGCGATCGCTGCGACCGGATGCGATGCCGTCGGTCTGGATTGGACAACGGAAATCAGTCTCGCGCGGTCGCGGATTGGCAGCAAGGTCGCGCTGCAGGGCAATATGGATCCCACCATGTTGTATGCGTCCCCGGCTGCGATTCGGACCGAGGTCGCAACCATATTGCAGAGCTTCGGTGCCGGGAACGGACATGTCTTCAATTTGGGACATGGCATCACGCCGGAAGTCGATCCCGCTCACGTCGCCGCCTTCGTAGAGGCCGTGCATGAACTCTCCAGCACCTATCACTCTTGAGGATGCGGATACCGTTCTCGCCATTATCAGTCTGGGTGCCAATTTGCCTTCGGAATTCGGCTCGCCCCGGGTAGTCGTCGAACAGGCTTTGTTGGCGCTGCAGCTGCTCAGCGAGACGCCCGTGCAGCGCTCGTCCTGTTATCTGACGGCGGCGCTCGATTGTCCGCCGGATGCGCCGGACTTCATCAATGCCATCGCGCTGCTGCGCGTTTCACGGTCTCTGGACGCCGCGAGTCTGCTCTGCGAATTGCACCGAATCGAAGCCAATTTCGGACGTCAGCGCGGAACCGGGCTGAATCAGCCACGATCACTGGATCTCGATCTGATTAGCTTTGGCACTGTCGAGAGTCAGGAATCGACGCTGCGCCTGCCTCATCCCCGCGCCCATGAGCGACGCTTCGTGTTGGCGCCGCTGGCTGAGCTGGCACCCGGGCTACGCCTGCCTGGGCACGCACGCACTGTGTCGGAATTGCTCGCCCTGCTGGGTGAGGACCAGGTTTTGCGTCGACTCTAAAGAAGAATATCTGTAACTTATTGATAATAATAAGATTATCTTTATGTAAACCGCGAGAGTCTGGTAAATTTGCGACCCCGGCTCCGTCGTGCCAGCGTGATCCATACAACAAAAATTGCGACCTATCCATGTTAAATTCACTGGCGAAATGATAGAGTCTCAGGGTCCTGGGGAATGCCACGGCGCGCTCTCGTGTCCGTGACTCTGCTGGCAGAAAACAAGCAACAAAAACACGCGCCTTTAAGTGCGTCACAAGTGATCGAGAGATATGCGGCCCAGATTCACACAAATGATGGCAACCGTGCTGACAGGCCTTGGCCTGTGTGCGCAGCTGGCTGTGGCGCAGGAACAATTCTCTCTGGATATCGTCAGCCCCGGAGTCGACTCCTTCGGCATTGCGCCCGCGGTTACCAATACCGCCGATACGCCACTGATCAGCATATCCCGCAACACCGAAGCGAAGGATATTCAGGGAGCTCTGGTTGAGGATGCCCTCCAATACAATCTGGGCATGAAGTTTGAACCGCTTCCAGGTTTGGCGCTGCGGGCAGATGCCTGGGGTCTGGAAGTCAACGAAGTTCCTGCCAATGGCGTGGTCGTCAACAACCTGCCTCAACTCTATATCGAAGACTCGGCGATCAACGAATTCAATCGGGAAAACCCTCTGCTCGGGACCAATATCGAGACCAATGGCTTCGATCTGGGAGCTTCGTATGTCTGGGATACCAACCGCTTTGGCCAGTTTACCCTCAGTACCACGACAACCTACGTGCAGGAATTTGAAAATCGCGGCGGTTTGCTCGAGTTGGGCAGCAAGGAACTGAACGCGTTCGGCGAAAAAATGATCAGTCCGGAGTTGCAGAGTAATCTGATGTTAACCTGGGAATTCGGCAAACACTCCGCTTCGGCAGTGACCAATTACTTCGATTCCTATAAGGACATTAGCGAATTGAACATCGATGAGATCAATGATCTTGTGGACAACATCACCACTGTCGATTTGCAATACGGCTACAGCGTGAAGGCGGGAGCCAATGATCGCGCGATAATCGAGTTCGGCATCCGCAATATCTTCGATGAGAAGACCAAGCAACTTCTCAATTCCAGCACCCGCATCCTCGATCAGAACGGCCGGGTTGCCTACGGCTCGTTCAAGTACCAATTCTGATCTGAATCCTCCCTCTGCAGTCTGTTCGTTCCGATGAATGCCGGAATGCGCTTTGTTGCAGCCAAAAAAAACCCCGGGTACACCGGGGTTCAAGGTCTGCTTTGAAAAACCGCTGATGAGCAAGAGGAGACATCAACGCCATTAATTATAGGCTTCCAGCTGGCGGGGTCTGTGTGCCGAGTCACAAAATCCATGCATTTGCAGCACACGCATCTGGAACGTGAGTTCAGGCAGTCAGTGCCCCGTGCGCGCCAGACACCACAGATCGATCGTGGCGATGCCTCTGCCGCCAAGCGCGCGGCAGCATTCGCTGACCGTGGCCGTTGTGGTGACGACATCATCTAACACTGCGACGTAACGAACCCCCTCAAGCTCAGGCGCCGGCCCAATCTGGAATGCCTGTCTAAGATTACGCCGTCGACTGTGACTGGAATGCAGTTGTGATTGCGGCAAAGTGTCCCGTGTACGCAAGACTGCAGTGGCACAAACAGGTAGCCGCAGGTGTTTCGCAACAACTCGCGTGATCTCGAGCGCCTGGTTGTATCCCCGCTCGCGCAAGCGCGCCCGGCTCAGTGGCACGGGAATCAGCAAATCCGGCCGAGGATGCTCTGCGTAGTAACGATGCATGCGATTTGCCAGCAACAGCGCCAGCGCGTAGCCAATATCGAATCGGGCATTGAATTTAAAACCGGCGACGAGGCTGTCCACGGGAGAACGGTAGTGAAACAGGCTCAGGCACCGGCGAAACGGTGGGGGTCGCAATCGACAGGCCCCGCAGACACCGTGGTGCAGTGGCAAGTTAAGGCTGGCATTGCCGCATCGATTGCAGGCAGATTCAATCCACGGTAACTCTTGGCTGCATTCAAGACAGAGATTGCTGCCGTCAGTCAGATACCGTGCGCAGACGATGCAGGTGCTGGGTAGAGTCGCCAGTAACAGACGGCGCCAACTTGAAACCATGGTGCGTCGAACCTTGTGCATGCTGTGCAGCAGCTTGCGATGTCATTCGCCGCCGAAATTTCTGCGCGACACCACTGTTCTCATCGCTGCCCAATAGAGTTTAGGTGAGTGTAGGTGAGTGTAGGTGAGTGCAGGGGGATCAGCCAGTTCGCGCCAAATTCGCCCTGAGGCGGTACCTGAGTCCGGCTTCTTCACCTATAATCGAACCGGATTGATTCCAGGGGAACAAAGATGACCGACTACCGTGCTCCGCTTGCGGACATGCAGTTTCTGCTGCGCGACGTTTTTGCTGCACAGGATTTTTTCGCTTCGATGCCGGCAACAGCCGAAGTCAGTGATGACCTGATTGCCGCGATTCTCGAAGAGGCTGGCAAGATCGCAGAGAACCTGCTGGCGCCTGTTAACAGTTCCGGTGATGCCGAGGGCTGTCATTTCGACAAAGGGGTTGTCACAACGCCCAGAGGATTCAAGGAAGCCTATGCGGCCTATGCCGATGGTGGCTGGCCCGGACTCACCGGTGATGTTAACTATGGCGGGCAGGGCATGCCCAAGATGCTGTCGGCCTTAATCGAAGAGATGATGTTCGCCGCAAATTCGTCGTTTGCCCTCTATACGATCCTGACAACCGGAGCCACGCTGACCCTTAACCAGCATGGCAGTGAAGAACTGCAGCGCCGTTATCTACCCAAAATGTATGCCGGTATCTGGGCCGGCAGCATGTGCCTGACTGAGCCCCATGCGGGCACCGATCTGGGCATGATCAAAACCCGAGCCGTGCCACACGCCGATGGCACTTATCGACTCACCGGGACGAAAATTTTCATCACTGCCGGCGAGCATGACCTGACGGAGAACATCATTCATCTGGTACTCGCCAAGTTGCCCGGAGCACCGGAAGGACCGCGAGGCATCTCGCTGTTTCTTGTTCCGAAATTACGGGTAAACGAAGACGGCACACTAAGTGGGGAATCGAATCATGTGAGTTGTGGTTCCATCGAACACAAGATGGGCATCAAGGGCTCGGCAACCTGTGTCATGAATTTCGAAGAGTCCCATGCCTTTTTGGTGGGAGAGCTGAATGCCGGACTCTCCAATATGTTCACGATGATGAATTACGAGCGGCTCTCAATGGGCTTGCAGGGCAATGGGCTGGCGGACAGCAGCTATCAGGTCGCGTCCAACTATGCGAAGGAACGTCTGCAAGGCCGGGCTGCGGGCGGAGCGATTCAGCCTGCTGCAGCGGCCGACCCGATTATCGTGCATCCCGACGTGCGCCGTCTGTTGTTGACCATGCGAGCGAATATTCTGGCGGGAAGGGCGCTGTCTCTCTATGCCTCCAGTCAGCTCGATCGGGTCAAGTTCCATCCCGATGCGGCGGCCCGAAAGCGCGCCGAACAACTGGTTGCGCTGTTGGTGCCTGTGCAGAAAGCCTATTGCAGCGATCGTGGATTCGAGAGTTGCGTGATGGGTCAGCAGATTCTCGGCGGCCATGGCTATGTGGCCGAATGGGGACTGGAGCAAAATGTGCGCGACGCACGTATCGCCCAGATTTACGAAGGCGCCAATGGCGTACAGGCGCTCGATTTGGCAGGTCGCAAGACTGTGCGCTGTAACGGAGAGCTCCTTGCTGTGTTAATGGAGGACATCGACGCGGTCGTTGAAACGTTGGAAGCGAACGTCGACATGCAGCCGTATCTGCAAGCCATGGCATCCGCAAAAACTGCCATCGTCTCTGCGACCGACTGCCTGTTGCGGCGCGCGGAGGAGCAACCTGAAGAAATCGGCGCCGCGTCGTATGCTTACATGGAATTAATGGGACTCACTCTCTATGCCTTAATGTGGTTACGCATGCTGGCGGCCGCGCAGAGGGCTCTCACGGCGGGAACTGGGGATGCAGGCTATTATGATGGCGTGATCAAGACGGGACGTTTCTTTTACGCCCGGTTGTTGCCGCAAACTGCGACCCTGGTGAGTACCATTGAAGCGGGCGCGGAGACCTTGATGGCGATGACAGCCGAACAGTTCTAGTGTTGGGGCATGCTTTCTAGATTGTCCACTCGACGCGATCTTCGAACAGCGCCTTGTACTCGTCCAGGTTCTCGTCCTTCTCACCAATCAATATCAGATTGCCCTCATTCATTGGCACGACGACGCCGTCGAAGCGATCATCCTGAATCGAGTATTCGCTGTTGACAGGGCTATTGTTGATGACGATCACATTCACGGCGCCGTGGCTGCCTTGCACCATCAGATGGGCGCTCTGGTAGGTCGGAATAATCACACAGGGCTTTGCGAATCGCACCGGCATGGCCCTGAGGAATTCCTCGTCATTGAACTGGGTCTCGGCTTCTGCCATCACCTGGGCTACCGCCGGCATCGCTATCGTGGACGTGTCAGTGCCTGCCGTAATGGCATCGATCTCGTTGATCTCGTGATACATGTGCATGATCAGGTCGGCGCCGAAGGCTGTTTCTGTCGCCGAGGGACCCCCGTTCAGGGTCAGCACCGCGGCGATGCCCACGGCCAATACCAGACTCGCCGCCATGGCGTAGTATTGAAAGAAACTCGTGCTGGCAAGTTTGCTGGCTACCGGCGCCGATGACTCTGCCCGCTCGGGCAAATCCAACAGCGTATTGGCAAGCGCAGCCGGGATCTCGATATTTTGCAACTGGTGTTGGAGATCGGCCTCGAAGGCGCGTGCGTCGTCGAGAATTGTCTGGAGTCGTGGTTCGGCCTGCGCCGCTTCAAGCAGGTCTTTATCGACGTCGGTCGGGTTTGCGTATACCCGCGTGCGGAATTCTAATTCATCCATCGTTTGTCAGCTCTTTGTCGCCTTTACTCGTCCAGATCGGTGCCATCAAGCTTGAGTTCCTGCTTGAGTTTACTGCGGGCACGAAACAGTCGAGTCATCACTGTATTGTTGTTCAAATCCAGTATTTCAGCGATCTCCTTCCCACTAAAACCCCCAATCACCTGAAGCAGCAAGGGCTCACGGTACTCGCTCTCCAGTCGGTTAATCGCGTTATGCAACAACTCCCGGTCCATACGGTTGTCCGGTTCATTCTCGTCATTTTCCGCGATTGCCTGTCCTTCTATATCGACCAATTCGGGTCGATATCGCTCATAGAGACGGGCATTTTCCCGACGCAATATCGTGAAAAGCCACGCCTTTGCTGCCTTATCGCTCTGCAGACTCTCTAAAGACCGCCAAGCGCGCAAAAATGTTTCCTGCACGAGGTCTTCCGCCAGCGGCTTGCTCTTGCACAGCCAGTACGTGTAGCGAAACACGTCCTGGTAAAGTGCGGCTACCAGCGATTCATAGCGTTGCTGCTTGGTGTTGCCGTGTATGACCGGAGTATCACTCATTATTTTTCGGGTTTATTGATTGCTAGCGCTTACAGCGAGAAACCGGACAATGCGCGGCGAGAGTTCACGGCTCGGGCTGTGAGTTTGCCTAAATTGGCGGGTCCCTTCAGGTAATTTGCCCGGGCAGCCAAACGGCGCGTCGGCTTGGCGGGGAATGCGTGTTTGTCGCGATCCCCATGCCCTGTATACTTGCCCTCGTTGTAAATCAGAGGATCAATGACATGGTGAGAGTCGCCATTGCCGGTGCTGCCGGTCGCATGGGCAGGACCCTGGTAGAGGCCGTCACACGCAGTGAGCAAGACCTGCGCCTGACTGCCGCCATTGTGCTCGCGGACGATCCCGCCCTGGGCGTGGATGTCGGCCTGCTGACTATCGGGACTGCACTCGGCGTCACCACTTCCGGTGATCTCGCCACCTGCGCCGAGGATTTTGACGTGCTGATCGAATTCACGTCCCCCGAAGCGAGTCTGGAACATCTGCAGATCTGTCGGCAATTGGGCAAGGCGATGGTGATTGGCACGACCGGATTCAGCGCCGAGCAAAAACAGCTTATTACCACTGCCGCCCAAGACATTCCCGTGGTGTTTGCCCCCAATATGAGCATCGGTGTCAACCTATGTCTGAAGTTGCTGGAGCAGGCGGCACGAGTATTGGGGAATGATGTCGACATCGAAATTACCGAAGCCCATCACCGTTTCAAGAAAGACGCGCCTTCCGGCACGGCGCTGGCCATGGGCGAAGTGGTAGCAACCACGCTGGGTCGCAATTTGCGTGAGGTTGCCGTCTATGGTCGTGAGGGACTGGAAGGCGAACGTGCGCGGGAAACAATTGGTTTCTCAACCATTCGAGCGGGGGATATTGTCGGCGACCACACGGTCACATTCGCCAGTCTCGGCGAGCGTGTGGAAATCACGCACAAAGCCAGCAGCCGTATGACCTTTGCCAGCGGCGCGGTGCGGGCAGCCCATTGGCTGGCGGACAAGTCCCCCGGGCTCTACACGATGCAGGATGTGTTGGGGTTCGCGCAGTAATCGCGCCACCAGGCTGCAGTAGAGCCGCGCGCGGTGACGCCTGCAACGTGCGTGAGATATATTTGCATTGCGCGTAGACAAACAGGGGCTTCTTTTACTAGAATACCCGCTCAGTATGTTGAATGCTGAAACTTTGGCGAAATTGCAAATTGCTTGCTTATTCAGTCACGTAATTTGCAAGATGAGATTCTCAAAAAGCGGAGTGAAGAAATTCTTCATTCCGTTTTTTTTGCGCCAGAAAAAAGCCGTTCACAAAAACAGGAATCGGCATCTCCAGTGCCAAACCAGACTTCATAACGATCAGAGACAGGAGCAACAGTGGCAGGTTTAGCTGTATTGGCATTAGAGGACGGCAGTATTTTCCGGGGAACCGCCATTGGTGCTGAAGGCAGTTCCAGTGGCGAGGTTGTATTCAATACTTCCATGACCGGCTATCAGGAAATTCTGACCGACCCATCCTACGCACAACAAATCATCACACTCACCTATCCTCATATTGGCAATACAGGGACCAATCCCGAAGACAACGAGTCTGACCGGGTCTGGGCTTCCGGTCTCGTGATCCGGGATCTGCCGCGCCTGGCAAGTAACTGGCGCGACGAACAATCGCTGGATGCTTTCCTCAAGGAGCGGGGAGTCGTCGCGATCGCTGAAATCGACACCCGGCGATTGACACGACTGCTGCGTGAGAAAGGGGCACTCAACGGTTGCCTGTTATCCGGCACTGCGCTGGAGACAGGCGGTGAGGCCGCTGCCCTGGAACAGGCACGCGCATTCCCCGGGCTGAAAGGCATGGACCTGGCCAAAGTTGTCAGTCGCAGCGATACCCAGCCGTGGAATGAGGGGGTCTGGGAACTGGGAGCAGGTTACCAATCCGGACCGAAGCCAACCTTCAAGGTCGTCGCCTATGATTATGGCGTCAAGCGCAACATCTTGCGGATGCTGGTCGCCCGCGGCTGTGAAGTCATCGTCGTGCCGGCACAGACTGGTGCCGACGAGGTGTTGGCGCTCAAACCCGATGGCATCTTCCTCTCCAATGGCCCCGGTGACCCGGAACCGTGTGACTACGCCATCTCGGCAATCAAGAGTCTGTTGGGAACTGGCATTCCCCTCTTCGGGATCTGTCTTGGCTGTCAATTGCTGGCGCTGGCTTGCGGAGCCAAGACCGTGAAGATGGCGCTGGGTCACCATGGAGCAAACCATCCGGTACAGGACCTGCAATCAAAAGTGGTTCTGATCACGAGCCAGAATCACGGCTTCGCTGTTGATGAGGCGAGCTTGCCCGCCAATCTGAAGGCGACACACAAGTCGCTGTTCGATGGCACATTGCAGGGAATTGAACGCACCGACACGCCTGCATTTGGATTCCAGGGTCACCCCGAGGCCAGTCCAGGACCCCACGATGTCGCGCCCCTGTTTGATCATTTCATCGAATTGATGGCAGCGAGAACCAAGCGAGCCTAACACTTACTATTCGTTATAACGCATTCAGAAACCACAGAGACCTATGCCAAAAAGAACTGACATAAAGAGTATCCTGATCCTCGGCGCGGGGCCCATTATTATCGGGCAGGCCTGCGAATTTGATTATTCCGGTGCACAGGCCTGCCAGGCGCTGAAGGAGGAGGGCTACCGGGTAATCCTCGTCAATTCCAATCCGGCGACGATCATGACGGATCCCGCCATGGCCGATGCGACATATATCGAACCGGTCAAGTGGAAAATCGTTGAGAAAATTATTGAGAAGGAACGTCCGGACGCCATTCTGCCGACCATGGGTGGGCAGACTGCGCTCAATTGTGCGCTGGATCTGAATCGCCACGGCATCTTGCAGAAATACAATGTCGAACTGATCGGCGCAAATTGCGCAGCGATCGACAAGGCTGAGGATCGCGAGCTGTTCGACAACGCTATGGCCTCGATCAATCTGGCGACGCCGGTGCATGCCATGGCGCACAATATGCAACAGGCGCACGAGGCACTTGAGACGATCGGTTTTCCCTGCATTATCCGACCTTCGTTCACCATGGGTGGTACCGGTGGCGGCATTGCCTACAACAAGGAAGAGTTCGACGAGATCTGTTCCCGCGGGCTGGAGTTGTCTCCGACGAACGAACTGCTGATTGATGAATCCCTCATTGGCTGGAAGGAATACGAGCTCGAGGTCGTACGAGACAAGAACGACAACTGCATCATTGTCTGTTCGATTGAAAACTTCGACGCAATGGGTGTGCATACCGGTGACTCAATCACTGTGGCTCCGGCTCAAACCCTGACAGACAAGGAATACCAGATTCTCAGAAATGCAGCGATTGCTGTTCTGCGAGAGATCGGCATCGAGACCGGCGGCTCCAATGTGCAGTTCGCGATCAATCCGGCCGACGGCAGGCTCGTCATCATCGAGATGAATCCTCGGGTCTCGCGTTCTTCGGCACTCGCCTCGAAAGCGACTGGCTTCCCGATCGCGCGTGTCGCCGCCAAACTTGCAATAGGCTACACGCTCGATGAGCTGCGCAACGAGATTACCGGTGGCATTACACCGGCGTCGTTCGAACCTTCCATCGACTATGTAGTCACCAAGATTCCTCGCTTCACCTTCGAGAAATTCCCGGAGGCGAACAGTCGGCTGACGACGCAAATGAAATCCGTCGGCGAGGTGATGGCCATTGGGCGCACTTTCCAGGAGTCCGTGCAGAAGGCCCTGCGCGGTCTGGAAGTCGGCATGAGCGGCTTCGATCCGATTCTGGACACCAAGGTCAGTGATGCACGCGAGATCCTCACGCGCGAGCTGTCTGAGCCAGGTGCCCATCGCATGTGGTACATCGGTGATGCCTTCCGGCTCGGCTGGAGTCTGGAACGCGTCCGCGAGCTGACCGGCATCGATCCGTGGTTCCTGGTACAGATCGAAGAGCTCATCAAGATCGAGCAATCTCTTGTCGGCAAAGCAATTGCTGATCTCGACAAAGACATGCTGTTCCGACTCAAGCAACGCGGCTTCTCTGACAAGCGTCTGGCGCAGGTGCTTGGGGTGAAGGAGCTCGAGGTGCAGTCGGCTCGCCACAAGCTGGGGATCAGGCCTGTTTACAAGCGCGTCGATACCTGCGCCGCCGAATTCGCCTCGGCAACGGCGTATATGTATTCCACTTATGAAGAAGAATGCGAAGCGGCCCCCAGCACTCGCGACAAGATCATGGTGCTCGGTGGCGGTCCCAACCGCATTGGTCAGGGCATCGAATTTGACTACTGCTGTGTGCATGCCGCGCTCGCCATGCGCGAAGATGGATTCGAGACAATCATGGTCAACTGCAATCCAGAGACCGTGTCCACCGATTTCAACATCTCCGATCGGCTGTACTTCGAGCCGCTGACCTTCGAGGATGTCATCGAAATCGTGCAACTGGAGAAACCGAAAGGCGTCATCGTCCAGTTCGGCGGGCAGACGCCGCTGAACCTGGTCAAACGGCTCGAGGCCGCAGGCGTGCCAGTGATAGGGACCTCGCCGGATGCGATCGATCGCGCAGAGGATCGTGAGCGCTTCCAGCACATGATCCAGAAACTCGATCTGAAACAACCACCCAATTGTACGGTGCGCAGCGTGGACGAGAGCATCGCGGCGGCAGAGCGAATCAGCTATCCGCTCGTTGTGCGTCCTTCCTATGTTCTCGGTGGCCGTGCCATGGAAATCGTCTACAACGAAGAAGAGCTGCGGCGTTATCTGCACGATGCGGTGAAGGTGTCCAACGAGAGCCCGGTGTTGCTCGACTACTTCCTGAATGCGGCAATCGAGATCGACGTCGATCTTGTGTGCGATGGCGAACAGGTGGTCGTGGGTGCCATCATGCAACATATCGAACAGGCCGGCGTGCACTCCGGAGATTCGGCATGTTCTTTGCCTCCTTACAATCTTCCTATGGAAGTGCAAAACAAGATCCGCGATCAGGTCTCGCGTCTGGCCATCGAACTGGGTGTCGTCGGCTTGATGAATACTCAGCTTGCTTATCAGGATGGCGAGATCTACATCATCGAAGTCAATCCGCGCGCCTCTCGCACCGTGCCCTTTGTCTCCAAGTGCATCGGCCGCTCGCTCGCGCAGATCGCGGCACGCTGTATGATCGGCACCACACTGAAGGAACAGGGCTTTACCCAGGAGATCATTCCGCCGACTTTCGCCGTCAAGGAAGCTGTCTTCCCGTTTAACAAGTTTCCCGGTGTTGATCCAATCCTCGGCCCCGAGATGAAGTCCACCGGTGAGGTCATGGGAGTCGGAAAGACCTTTGCCGAAGCCTATGCAAAGGCTCAGCTCGGTTCAGGCGCGGAACTTGAGGCGGCTGGCAGGGCCTTCCTCAGTGTGCGCGACATGGACAAGCCGGCGATCATCGAAGTCGGACAGAAGCTGCTTGATCTCGGCTACTCCTTGTGTGCGACCCAGGGCACGGCGAAGGTTTTGAGTGATGCCGGCTTGCCGGTCAGTCTCGTCAATAAGGTAGCCCAGGGTAGACCGCATATAGTCGATATGTTAAAAAACGAAGAGATTCAGTTGATCGTAAATACCACCGAAGGCAAGCAAGCCATCGCCGACTCTTCAATCATCAGACGAACGGCCCTGCGTCACGACGTCTTCTGTACGACAACAATCTTCGGTGCCCTGGCAGTCTGTGAGGCTCTGGAGTATGGCAGCAATATGTCCGTCTATACGTTGCAGGACCTGCATGCCAGCCTGCTCTAGTGTGGCTCGGGCAGTTGGCTAGACACATAGCAAGCAATCAGTTGGTTCGAATTCAAGGCCAGTAACTATGCGCAAAGTTCCGATGACAGTCGCCGGAGCCGAACGGCTCCGGGAAGAGCTCAACGAGCTGAAGATGGTGACACGACCCCGCATCACGGCGGCAATTGCCGAGGCGCGTGCGCATGGCGATCTGAAAGAAAATGCCGAATACCACGCGGCACGTGAACAGCAGAGTTTTTGTGAGGGCCGGATCACCGAGATCGAAAGCAAGCTGGCTGACTCGGAAATTATCGATGTCACGACAATCGATGCGACCGGCCGCGTGATTTTCGGTACTACCGTGACCCTGATCAATCTCGACACCGAAGCGAAAGTGACGTATCAGATCGTCGGTGAGGATGAATCTGATGTACCGGCTGGCAAGATTTCTGTCGCTTCGCCTATCGCCCGCGCGATCATGGGCAAGTATGAGGGTGACGAGATTGTCGTGAAGGCCCCTGCAGGCGATATCGAATACGAAATTGAGAGTGTGCGTCATCTCTGACGCGGTTTGGCGTCTCAGCTGTTGCGGCTGATATTGGACAGGCGTTTGTCCGGGTTACGGGCGGCGCGGTAAAGTAGCACTACGTGTCCGATGCTCTGGATACACTCCGCATTGAACTCCCCGCAAATCTCCTCAGTGAGTGCATTCTTGTCATCGCGACTGGCGCTGATCAACTTGATCTTGATGAGCTCGTGCTCGGATAGGGCGCGCTCAAGCTCGGTCTTGATGGACTCGGTGAGGCCCTTCTGCGCAATCGTGATGATTGGGTTAAGATTGTGCCCAATGGCTCGAAAGCGTTTCTTGTCAGCGTTGTTTAGCGGCATGGCAATGTCGGGCCAAGTTTAAGGGAAGCGGATTTTATTACGTTGACTCCGAACATGAAAGCAGGGATTCCGGAATCGAGGCATGGCGAGAACAAAAACCAGCAAACAGTGGCTGAAAGAGCATTTTGAGGACGAATACGTCAAGCGCAGCCAGGAGCTGGGCTATCGCTCGCGCGCCAGTTTCAAATTGCTGGAGATCCAGGACAAGGACCGGCTGATTCGCCCCGGCATGACGGTAGTCGATTTGGGCGCCGCGCCGGGCGGCTGGTCGCAGGTCGCCGCCCGGCTGGTCGGCGCAAAGGGTCGGGTGCTGGCTTCCGACATCCTGCCCGTTGATCCACTGCCCGGCGTCGAATTCATTCAGGGCGATTTCACCGAAGAAGCGGTACTGGCGAAGCTGCTTGATGCGCTCGGTGACAAGGGCGCCGACCTTGTAATCTCGGACATGGCACCCAATATGAGTGGAATGAAAGGCGTGGATCAGCCGCGTGCCATGTATCTGGCTGAGCTGGCGCTGGATCTGGCCAGATCTGTGCTTGCCCCGGGAGCGTATTTCCTCGTGAAAGTATTTCATGGCGAGGGCCTGGAGACCTATCAGGCCGACCTGCGGGCCAGCTTCGACAGGGTCAAAGTCAGGAAACCCGCGGCTTCCAGGGCCAGGTCCAGTGAGATTTACCTGCTCGCCGAGGGTTTCCATGGGCAGATTTGAAAATGGGTGCATTATTTTCGTAAGACATTAAAATTGCCGTTAGCACGCGCTCTTCACAACCGACCGGCTCGCGCCAGTCACGCCCGCCTGCTTACCGGCACCGATTCACACTAACTGGGGGATAAACCCTTGAATGATATGGCAAAAAACCTGATTCTCTGGATGATTATTGCCGGCGTGCTGTTGATGGTTTTCAACAATATCAACCAGGACACCCGGGAAGACGGCATCAATTATTCCCAATTCATCCGTGAAGTCCGCGCAGGTCGGGTTTCCCGCGTCGAACTGGCCGGGATCAATATCACCGGTTTGCGCACTGACAATACTCAGTTCCGCACCGTTATGCCCCTGATTGGCGATGACCAATTGATGGACGATCTGTGGGAAAACAACGTCGAAATCGTCGCCAACGAACCTGAGCAACAAAGCATCTGGCAGCAGTTGCTCGTGGCCAGCTTCCCGATCCTTATTATCATCGCCTTGTTCTTCTTCTTCATGCGCCAGATGCAGGGCGGCGGAGCCGGTGGCAAGGGCGGCCCCATGTCGTTCGGCAAGAGCAAGGCAAAATTGCTCGGTGAAGACCAGATCAAAGTGACCTTCGCCGATGTGGCTGGCGTGGACGAGGCCAAAGAAGACGTGCAGGAGCTCGTCGAATTCCTGCGTGAACCGGACAAGTTCCAGCGGCTCGGTGGTCGGATACCCCGAGGCATTCTGATGGTAGGTCAACCGGGTACAGGTAAGACCTTGCTCGCCAAGGCGATCGCCGGCGAGGCCAAGGTGCCGTTCTTCTCGATTTCCGGCTCAGACTTCGTCGAGATGTTCGTCGGCGTTGGTGCTTCCCGCGTCCGCGATATGTTCGATCAGGCCAAGAAGCAGGCTCCCTGCATCATCTTTATTGACGAGATCGACGCCGTCGGCAGGCATCGTGGTGCCGGACTCGGTGGCGGCCATGACGAACGCGAACAAACCCTTAACCAACTGCTGGTTGAGATGGATGGTTTCGAGGTCAACGATGGCGTCATCGTGATGGCTGCAACGAACCGTCCGGATGTGCTCGACCCGGCCCTGTTGCGTCCCGGTCGCTTCGACAGACAGGTCGTCGTGGGTTTGCCCGATATCCGCGGTCGTGAGCAAATTCTGAAAGTGCATATGCGCAAGGTCCCGATCGACGACAGAGTCAGAGCCAGCGTCATCGCGCGTGGGACGCCCGGTTTCTCCGGTGCAGACCTGGCAAACCTCGTCAATGAGGCCGCCCTGTTTGCGGCGCGTGGCGGTCGTCGACTCGTGACAATGGAAGAATTCGAGAAGGCCAAAGACAAGATCATGATGGGTGCCGAGCGCAAGTCCATGGTCATGTCTGACAAGGAAAAACTCAACACCGCTTACCATGAATCCGGTCATGCGATTATTGGTAGATTGGTGCCAGAGCATGATCCTGTGTACAAGGTGAGTATCATTCCTCGCGGTCGCGCACTTGGTGTGACCATGTTTCTGCCAGAGGAAGATCGTTATAGTTTGAACAAGACAACCATTCTCAGCCAGATCTGCAGTCTCTATGGTGGTCGTATTGCTGAAGAGATGACTCTGGGCAAGGATGGTGTGACAACCGGCGCTTCGAACGATATTCAGCGCGCCACGGAGATGGCCCGAAACATGGTTACAAAGTGGGGCCTGTCTGATGAATTGGGGCCACTGCTCTATGTCGAGGATGAAGGCGAGGTATTCCTGGGTAGATCGGCTGCCAGTCAGTCTCGTTCCGTCTCTGGTGATACTGCCCGGGCCATCGACAAGGAAGTGCGCAGAATCATCGACGAGTGCTATGCGCGAGCCAAGGCCTTGCTCGAGGCGAATCGCGACAAGCTGGAGTTGATGAAAGACGCTTTGCTCGAATACGAAACCATCGATGCCGATCAGATCGCCGACATCATGGCAGGTAACAAGCCACGTCCGCCGGCTGACTGGAGTGACTCCAATGACGACGACTCTGGTGCCAGCAAGGTGCAGAAGGAAACCGTCAAGAAATCCAGCAAGATTGGCGGCCCAGCCAGCGAACATTAAGGTCGCGAAGACAGCATCACACTCGACCTACGATGCCTACTATCCTTACAGCTGGAGATAGACAGATTGATCTGTCTACTCCGGTCTGTATGGGGATTCTCAACGTTACTCCCGATTCGTTTTCCGATGGCGCGTTGCTGGCGCAGTCCAGCAGCACCGAATTTCGTGTGGATGTCGACAAGGCGCTCAGCCGGGCCCATGCAATGGTGGCGTCGGGCGCTCAGATAATTGATGTTGGCGGCGAGTCAACTCGACCTGGAGCGCGGGCAGTCTCGATCGCTGAGGAATCAGACCGCGTCCTGCCTGTCATTACAGCCTTACGCGCAAACCTCGATGTTTGTATCTCCATCGACACGAGTTCGCCTGACGTCATGAAGGCAGCGATCGCTGAAGGCGCGGGCATGGTCAATGATGTGCGAGCGCTCACCACATCAGGCGCAACAGACGTTGTTGCGGCGTCAGATGTCGCCGTCTGTCTCATGCACATGCAGGGGCAACCGCGCACGATGCAACAGACCTACGCCTACAGGGATGTCGTCGAAGATGTCCTTGAATTTCTTCAACAACGCCTCGCTGCCTGTCGGGATGCGGGTATCGCAAGACAGCGACTCGTTGTCGATCCCGGATTCGGATTTGGCAAGTCCCTTGCGCATAACTATACGCTCCTGAAATCCCTGCGTCGGTTCTCGGTTCTGGAACAGCCCGTTCTGGTCGGGCTATCTCGCAAGTCGATGATCGGAGGAGTCATCGATCGCCCAGTTGACGAACGACTGGCGGGATCGATTGCAGCGACGACACTCGCGCTTTTGGGAGGAGCCAGTATCGTCCGCACTCACGACGTGGCTGCCACCATGGATGCAATTAGAGTACACTCCGCCTATTCCAGTGTTTGAGAAGCCAGTTGCCATGAATTCAGCATCGAAAAAGTATTTTGGGACAGATGGCATTCGCGGTCGGGTGGGCACGGCACCAATTACTCCGGATTTCATGCTGAAACTCGGATGGGCCGCCGGCACTGTGTTCGCCAAGATGGGCAATGGCCGCAACAAGATTCTGATCGGCAAGGATACGCGTATCTCTGGATATATGTTTGAAGCTGCGCTCGAAGCTGGTGTGACGGCAGCGGGTGTTGATATCAATCTGTTAGGGCCGATGCCGACACCGGCAATCGCCTATCTGACCCGAACTCTGCGCGCCTCGGCAGGTATCGTGATAAGTGCCTCGCACAATGCTTTCGAAGACAATGGCATCAAATTTTTCTCGGGTGAAGGCAGCAAACTTCCCGATGAGCTCGAGTTTGCAATCGAAGCTCAGCTCAATCAGGAAGTATCCACAGTCTCCTCCGTCTCGCTCGGCAAAGCTTCGCGCATCACCGACGCCGCCGGCCGCTACATCGAATTCTGCAAGAGTACGATTGGTTCCAGTCTCAAGTTCAACGGCCTGAAAATTGTCGTCGATTGTGCCCATGGTTCGACGTACCACATCGCACCCAATGTATTCACCGAACTCGGTGCCAGCGTCAAGGCAATCGGAGTGTCACCTGATGGGTTGAATATCAATGCCCATGTGGGCTCGACCTCACCGCAGCACCTTGTCGACGCGGTACTGGCCGAAAAGGCTGACATCGGCATTGCTTTCGATGGTGATGGCGATCGCGTGGTCATGGTCGACAATGCAGGCAACATCGTGGATGGTGACGAGATTCTCTATGTGATCGCCCGGGACCGACGTCGTCAGAACATTGATTTTGGTGGCGTGGTCGGAACTTCGATGAGCAATCTGGGCCTCGAGCTGGCGCTGGACGCCCTCAATGTGCCTTTTGTCCGAACCTCCGTAGGCGACCGCTATGTGATGCAGGAAATGCAGAGTCGGGGATGGGATCTGGGTGGCGAATCGTCGGGCCACATCATCTGTCTCGACATCACGACCACCGGCGATGGTATCGTTGCGGCCTTGCAGGCGCTGGCGGCGATTGCCAATAGTGAGCAGACGCTGGGTGAGTTGCGTAGCAAGATGAAGAAATTACCGCAGTCGATGATAAATGTCCGGCTGACGCGAAAAGCCAGCATTAGCGGTAACCCGAAAATCGAAGGGGCAGTCGCCGATGTTGAACGCCGCCTCGGACGAAAGGGGCGGGTTTTACTGCGCCCTTCTGGAACCGAGCCGGTGGTTCGGGTCATGGTGGAAGGCGAGGATGCCACCGAGGTCGGTAACTATGCAAAAGAACTCGCCGAAGTCGTCTCGGCGGAACTGGCAGGGGTCTAGCGCGACCGTCGATTGGTTGCAACGCTATGCCATCTTGGGTAGTATTGGCGCCCGTTTTGGCCGGGTAGGTCGCTGATAAGGGGCTGATTCATACCCCGGCAGGAACTGATGCATGCGTCGTAAATTGGTACTGGGCAATTGGAAGATGCATGGATCGAAGGCCCAGGTCAGGCAATTGCTGGCGGGGCTTGCCGCCCGCATAGGCGAGGTGAGTTCGGCAGTTGATGTTGGCGTCTGTCCCACGCATCTGCATATCCCTCTGGTAGCCGACCTGCTGGCAGGTAGCCGAATCGGGCTGGGTGCCCAGGATGCCTATGCCGACCCGAGCGGTGCAGTGACCGGTGCAGTATCTGTCAGCATGCTCGTGGAATTTGGCGTGTCCTGGGTGCTGGTCGGGCATTCCGAGCGTCGCCAGCTCTTTGGCGAAACCGATCAGCAGGTCGCAACGAAATTTGCGGCGGTGCTGGAGCAGGGCCTGGTGCCCGTGCTCTGCGTCGGCGAAACCCTGCAGCAGCGCCAAGAGGGCGACACCGAGACCGTTGTGCTGGCTCAACTGCAAGCCGTGATCAACAAGGCTGGTATCGAAGCCCTGGGGAACTCGGTACTGGCATACGAGCCGGTCTGGGCGATTGGAACCGGCGAGACAGCCAGTCCCGCTGAGGCACAAATTGTGCACCAGGCATTGCGCGCCCACATGGCGGCGATGAACGCGCAAGTCGCTGCTGATACCCGCATTATCTACGGTGGCAGCGTAAAGGGGGCGAATGCGCAGCAGTTGTTCGAGCAAGCCGATATTGACGGTGGTCTGATCGGCGGAGCCTCTCTGGAGGCGGAAGAATTTATATCCATTTGTAAAAATGCGGATTAAGCAAAATGCAGACTTTGATCGTAGTAGTACACATAATAGTCGCCGTCGTCATCGTTGCCCTGGTACTTCTGCAGCAAGGCAAGGGTGCTGACGCTGGCGCCTCATTCGGAGCCGGTGCCTCCCAGACAGTATTTGGCTCCTCGGGCAGTGGCAACTTCCTGGTCCGTGCCACGACTATCGCAGCTACTATCTTCTTCGTAACCAGTCTCTCGTTGGCAATCTTTGCCCGGAATCAGGCGGGTGCCGGCAGTACAGCCGGACTGCCCATCGTCAATCAGGCTATACTGCAGCAGGCCCCGGCCACCGCGAACCAGTCTGACGCCCCCCAGATCGATGAGCCCGACTCCGCACCTGTCAGTCAGGATGACGTGCCGAGCCTGCCAGTGAGTGATAATTAATTCGAATCGATGCCGAAGTGGTGAAATTGGTAGACACGCTAGCTTGAGGGGTTAGTGACCTAACGGTCGTGCCGGTTCAAATCCGGCCTTCGGCACCATCTATTGTGTAATTGGCGGCGATAGCCCGAAAACCGGGCCCTGATTTTCCCCAAAGCCGCGCAAGTCCTTGACCTGCTCCCCCGCGACTCATTATAATCCGTGCCCCTTGACCTTGGTGTCCGGGCCTTTCCGGCCGGTCATTTTCCCTTGCAAAACAAGTGGATTGGGTCCAGGAATGGCGCCGATGAGGACTGCATCGGAGTTATCGATAGACCAGATTAACGGTTTGTTGCGGGAATCGTCAGTTGGAGAAGCTTCCAACTCATCGAGTCGCAGCAAAGCAGTAAATAGCTCCGATGAGGACTGCATCGGGGTTATCGATAGACCAGATTAACGGTTTGTTGCGGGGTGGAGCAGTCTGGCAGCTCGTCGGGCTCATAACCCGAAGGTCGTAGGTTCAAATCCTGCCCCCGCTACCACTTAAGTAGTACCAGTAGTGCCAGGCAGCCCGACGATCGGGCTCGACTCTTTATCCGGCGCAGCCGCTGAAGGTCGTAGGTTCAAATCCTGCCCCCGCTACCACTTTTATGAACGTTCAGAAGTTGCTCGGCGATACTGACTTGGTTGTGCGCTGACCTAAATGCCGACGCTTTTCAGAACTTCAAAAGACATGCTTCCGGCGAGTACAGTCAGCTTGTTGCGAAGATTTTGAGAGTGGGCCTATGGCCCATTTTTTATATGCAGACAATTTACATCGTCACCGGTGTCGACGCGTCGGTGTGGTGAAAAAGTGAAGACCAGTATTGCGCAGCTAACTGAAATGTTCGAACCAACGGTGACGGCCCTCGGCCTGGAACTCTGGGGTATCGAACACATTCAGCAAGGAAAGTATTCGCTGCTGCGACTCTATATCGAGAGCGAGAAAGGTGTCGCGATCGAAGATTGTGAGCAGGTGAGCAGGCAAGTAAGCGCCATTCTGGATGTTGAAGATCCAATTGCTGGCGAGTACACACTGGAAGTCTCTTCACCCGGGATGGACAGGCCGCTCTTTACACTGCGGCAGTTTGAACAGTTCGCAGGAAGCGAAGTGAAACTCAGGTTGCGGAATCCAGTAAAGGGGCGACGCAACTTCAAAGGGACTATTGTGAAAGTTGAAGGAGGCAATATCTGTCTCCAGGTCGATGGCGAAGAATTTGAACTTCCCCATGTCGATGTGGAAAAGGCGAATATTGTTTACTAGATAATTTTTTACTCCATGCTCTGGAACCCCTTCCAGTAGTAAGCCTTGAGTAAGGTGACACAGTTATGATGAGCAAAGAAATATTGATGGTCGCTGATGCTGTCTCTAACGAGAAGGGTGTTTCGCGTGGGGTAATTTTCGAAGCAATCGAATCTGCCCTGGCAACAGCTACCAAGAAACTGAATGACGACCAGGAGATCGACTGTCGCGTCGCGGTGAACCGTGACACAGGCGAGTACGAGACTTTCCGCGTCTGGACTGTTGTTAGCGACGAGGAATTCGAAGACGAAGCCTCGCAATTTACACTCGAGCAGGCGCAGGAAAAAAATCCGGATCTGCAAATTGGCGACACCTGGGAAGAAAAAATTCCCAACGTCGAATTTGGCCGCATCGCCGCGCAGACTGCAAAGCAGGTGATTGTGCAAAAGGTACGCGAAGCCGAGCGTGAGATCGTAATCTCGGAGTACAAGGATCGCGTGGGCCAGCTCGTTGCAGGCACCGTCAAGAAGGTAACCCGCGACAACGTCATTATCGATCTTGGCAACAACGCCGAGGCACTGTTACCGCGCGATCAGATGATTCCGCGCGAGACATTCCGGGTTGGCGACCGTATGCGCGCGTTGTTAACCGATGTGCGCTCCGAGCAACGCGGCCCCCAACTGTTCCTGAGTCGCACCTCGCCGGCTATGTTGATCGAGTTGTTCAAGATTGAAGTCCCTGAAATCTCTGAGGAAGTCATCGAGATTAAGGCGGCTGCCCGTGATCCCGGATCACGCGCTAAGATCGTTGTCAGCACCAATGATGGTCGAATCGATCCGGTCGGTGCTTGTGTGGGTATGCGCGGCTCGCGAGTGCAGGTTGTCTCCAACGAACTGGCCAACGAGCGCATTGATATTATTCTGTGGGACGACAATCCTGCCCAGTTGGTGATCAATTCCATGTCGCCAGCGGAAGTTGCTTCAATCATTGTCGATGAAGACAGCCACACGATGGATGTCGCGGTGGCAGAAGACAATCTGGCACAGGCAATTGGTCGTAACGGACAAAACGTCCGCCTGTCGAGTGAGCTCACTGGTTGGACTATCAACGTCATGAGCGAAGCCGATGCGGCCGAAAAGCAACAGCAGGAAGCCAGCAGCTTTATCGAAATGTTCATGCAAAAACTCGACATCGAAGACGATGTGGCTGAAGTCCTCGTACAGGAAGGCTTTACTTCACTCGAAGAAATTGCCTACGTGCCGCTGGATGAAATTCTGGCCATCGATGGTTTCGACGAAGAAATTGCGAATGAACTGAGGAATCGCGCGAAAGACGCGCTTCTGACTCAAGCTATCGCCTCCGAGGAAGACCTGTCATCAGCCAATATCGCCGACGACTTGCTTGGAATGGAAGGCATGGATGACAAGCTCGCACTGATTCTTTCTACGAAGGGCATCCTGACGATGGAAGATCTGGCTGAGCAAGCTGTAGACGAGCTTATGGAAATTGAAGGCATGGACGAAGTGAGAGCCGGCAAACTGATCATGACGGCGCGGGCTCCATGGTTTGAGTAAGCAGTAACAGCGCAAGCGAACGGGAGTAGTTGAATGGCAGATGTAACAATTAGTGAGTTGGCCGACGTAGTAGGTGTGTCGGTGGACAAGCTGCTGTCTCAGATAAAAGAGGCAGGCTTACCTCATACCAAAGCCGACGAACCAATTTCAAATGACGACAAGAACACATTGTTGGTCTTTCTGCGTCGCAGTCACGGCGATCGGGAAGCTGTCGACGCTGCTCCACGAAAAATCACGCTCAAGCGCAAAACTATTGCCACACTTAAGTCGGCGTCGAGCCATGGTCGCGGCAAAACGGTCAACGTTGAGGTGCGCAAGAAGCGTACCTATGTCAAACGCAGCACCATCGTCGAAGACGAACCGGTTCTGGAAGTAAAAACAGAACTTCAGGAGCAGATTGTCGAGGAGCAAACCGCTCCGGAGAATGCAGTCGCCGCCACCGACACTGCCGCGCCTGCTGTCGCCGATACCCCAGTCGAAGCGGCGAAGTCTGATTCCGCTGCCGCTGTCGAGACTCCGGCGACTCCCGCCGCAGTTGCAGCCGCTGAGTTGGAGGCGAGTCGTGCCGACAAGCCCGGTGCCAAGCGCAAACCACAATCCAAGAAAGAGTCAGATGATCCTGCCGAAGAGAAGAAGGGACATCTGAAGAACAAGGCAAAAGCCACTACCAAGCGCCACGCCAAGAACATCAACGTCAATGATGATTTCGTGCTTGAAGGCGATGATTTCGATGGTCTCGGCGGACGTCGCCGCGGGGGTCGCAAGGGCGGCAAGTCGAAGTTGTCTTCACAACACGCATTCGAAAAGCCTACTGAATTCATTGCACGAGAGATCAGGATCGGCGAGGCGAATACCGTCTCGAATCTCGCTCAGCAGATGGCGGTGAAGTCTGCCGAGGTCGTGAAAGTCCTCTTCAAGATGGGTGTCATGGCCACGATTAATCATGTGCTCGATCAGGACACAGCAACCCTGTTGATCGAAGAAATGGGGCATACCTCCAAGTTTGTTTCAGAAGACGCGATCGAAGAACAATTGGCCGAATCACTGGCAGCCGAAGTCGGCAAAGTCGAAATTGCACGGGCACCGGTTGTTACGGTGATGGGGCATGTCGACCATGGTAAGACCTCGTTGCTCGACTATATTCGTAAATCCCAGGTCGCCTCGCACGAGGCTGGCGGGATTACCCAGCACATTGGTGCTTATCACGTAAACACCGATCACGGCATGATCAGCTTCCTCGATACGCCCGGTCACGCTGCGTTCACCGCCATGCGTTCGCGCGGAGCCAAGGCCACGGATGTCATCGTTCTGGTCGTAGCCGCCGATGACGGCGTCAAGCCACAGACTGAAGAAGCGGTACAGCACGCGAAGGCCGCGGGTGTCCCGCTGGTGGTAGCGATAAACAAAATCGACAAGGACGGTATCGACATCGATCGTATCAAGAATGAACTGTCCTCAATGGGCGTTGCCCCCGACGACTGGGGTGGTGACACCCAGTTCATCAAAGTCTCCGCCCATACTGGCGAAGGCATCGATCAATTACTCGAAGCGATTCTGTTACAAGCGGAGTTGCTCGAACTGAAAGCCTATACCGACGTTCCGGGACAAGGTGTGGTCATCGAATCCCGCCTCGACAAGGGTCGCGGTCCGGTTGCCACCGTGCTTGTACAGAACGGCACGCTCAATACCGGCGACATCGTTCTGGCCGGCCATGAGTTTGGCAAGGTGCGGGCATTGATCGACGAACTGGGCAAGAACACGAAATCTGCCGGTCCTTCAATCCCGGTGGAGATTCTGGGGCTCAATGGTGTGCCCGAAGCCGGCGACGAGTTTGTGGTTGTCGCCGATGAGAAGAAGGCGCGTGAAGTCGCCCAATTCCGCCGCACTCGCCACAAAGACAGCATTCATGCGAAACAGCAGTCTAACCTGGTTGAGACTATGTTCGCGGGCATTGGTCGCGAGCATCTGAAAGTGTTCAATGTCATCGTCAAGACTGATGTGCGTGGATCACTGGAAGCGATTATCGGGTCGCTCCTGAAATTGAATACTGATGAAGTGGAAGTCCACGTCGTTGGCTCTGGCGTCGGTGGCATCTCCGAGACCGATGCCCATTTGGCCGCCACCTCGAAAGCCATGCTCATCGGTTTTAACGTGCGTGCCGATAAGTCCGCACGCGATATCGTTGAAAACGAAGGACTGCAATTACGTTATTACAATGTGATCTATGACGTTGTTGATGACGCGAAGGCAATCATGAGTGGCATGCTGGCGCCGGAAATTCGCGAAGAAATCGTTGGTATTGCCGAGGTGCGTGATATTTTCAACTCGCCCAAGTACGGTCTCATTGCCGGTAGCATGGTTATCGAAGGTACCGTGTATCGCAGCAAGCCGATTCGCGTGTTGCGGGACAATGTGGTCATCTACGAAGGTGAACTCGAATCCCTGCGCCGCTTCAAGGATGATGCCAACGAAGTCCGCAATGGTATGGAATGCGGTATTGGCGTGAGGAACTACAACGACGTAAGAATCGGCGACAAGATCGAGGTGTACGAAACAACGGAAGTGGCCAGAAGCCTCTAGTTGACTGAAGGGGGGTTGATGCATGACCGAAATGTCAGCTCGAGTGCAGCGCGTTGCCGATCAGATTCAGCAAGAGATTGCGACACTGATCCAGATGGAAGTCGCCGATCCGCGAATCGGCATGGTGTCTGTGACCGGTGTGGAAGTGAGCAAGGATTTTGCCCACGCGAAAGTTTTTGTGACTGTGCTGAATTCCTTGTCGGATGACAGCGAGTTGAACCAGTCGACCCTTGAAGCACCGGGGGCGCTGGATCAGCTGGAGATTGAACAGAATATCAAGGCGCTCAACAAGGCTGCAGGCTATCTGCGCAGCCTGTTGGCGAAACGATTGAAGATCCGGACAGTACCGAAATTGCAGTTCCACTATGACTCGAGTATTCAGCGTGGGCAGCAAATGTTGAGTCTGATTGATAGCGCGCTGGCAGCCGATCGCGACCATCATGTCGATGCATCGGAAGAGTAGGTTTTCCGGAGAACGGAAGCCATGACAGCGACCCTCGTCGCCGAAGCGACGGGCAATGCAGTGAGAGGTCCGGGTTGGGACAGCAACGCCGCAACAAAGGCAGAAACATCAATGGCATCGTGGTGTTGGACAAGGCTGAGGGCCTGACTTCGAACGCCGCTTTGCAACAGGTCAAGCGCCTGTTCGAGGCTAATAAAGCCGGACATACCGGTAGTCTCGACCCGCTGGCCACCGGGGTGTTGCCTTTGTGTCTGGGAGAGGCGACCAAGGTGTCCCAGTTCCTGCTCGACTCGGACAAGAAATACCGGGCACGTATCAGGCTCGGCATTCGGACCGACAGCGGCGACTGCCAGGGCAATGTGATTGAGCGTCACGAAGCTGTGCAGGTGACGCGTCGGACCGTCGAGCGGGCACTGAAACGCTTCGAAGGCGATATCACCCAGGTGCCACCGATGTATTCGGCATTAAAGGTGGATGGAGTGCCCCTGTACAAGATGGCCCGTCGCGGCGAGACCGTGGAACGTGAGCCACGTCAGGTGACGGTCTACAGTATCGAGCTGACCGCGTTCGACGAGAGGGAGCTGGAAGTCGAAATCGCGTGCAGCAAAGGCACGTACATACGGACGATCGCCGATGATCTGGGGCAGGTGTTGGGGTGCGGCGCGCACATCATAGCCTTGCGAAGAACCCAGGCCGGGGTCTTCACGGAAACCGACTGCGTCACCAGGGAAGCACTGGAGACCGAGAAAGAACAAACCGGATTGCCCGGAATCGATCGTCATCTCATCCCGATGGATGAGGCGATAGGGGACTTGCCGGAAGTGGTATTACCGAACGAAACCGCCAGCTATGTGAAGAACGGGCAGGCGGTTCTGGTAAGACATCTGCCAGAAGAAGGTCTGGTCAGATTGTATGACGAGGAGCAATTCATCGGCATCGGTTGTATTGATGACGATGGCAAGGTTGCTCCACGGCGTTTGATTGTCACTTGAGCAGAAGCCCGAGGCACTGAAACCGACATCGAACGCAAGCACGAAGGGAAAGTATCAGGTAACTATCAATATGCGTGGTTATGCTGATTCTAAAGGGATGTAGTCGTCGCATAAGCGACTTAATCAACCGCATATTATGGAGTGTTAACAATGGCATTATCAGCAGCACAGAAAGAAACCATCATTAAGGATTACGCTCAGGCGGAAGGAGACACTGGCTCACCCGAAGTTCAGGTTGCTCTGCTCACAGCCAACATTAATGAGTTACAGGCTCACTTCAAGGAGCATGTACACGATCACCACTCACGTCGCGGTCTTATTCGCATGGTAAACAGCAGACGAAAACTGCTGGACTACTTGAAGCGTAAAAACATTGATCGCTACACGACACTGATCAAGCGACTCGAACTTCGTCGCTAGATTCTTTTGGCAATACCATTAACGGATTAACTACGCAAAGTCTGATGAGTTGACTTTGCGTTTTTTAAGAGAATAGGAAAAATTATGTTTAATCCAGTAAGCAAGACGTTTCAGTTCGGTAACCAGACGGTCACCCTCGAGACGGGAAAGATCGCTCGACAGGCTACCGGTGCCGTCGTTGTAACAATGGGAAATTCCCAGATTCTGGCAACTGTCGTTGGCCGCAAGCAGACTACTCCGGGGCAGGATTTCTTTCCCCTGACAGTCAACTATCAGGAAAAGACCTATGCCATCGGCAAGATTCCCGGCGGCTTCTTCAAGCGAGAAGGTCGTCCTACCGAAAAGGAAACGCTGACATCCCGATTGATCGATCGTCCTCTGCGCCCCCTGTTCCCCAAAGGGTTCATGAATGAGGTGCAGGTGGTCTGTACGGTAATCTCCGCGCACAAAGACGAAGATCCCGATATAGCCTCTCTGATCGGTGCGTCCGCCGCGCTGGCAATTTCAGGCATTCCGTTTGCGGAGCCAATCGGCGCTGCACGCGTTGGCTATGATGCCCAGACTGGCTACGTGCTCAACCCAACCAACAGCCAACTCGAATCGTCCTTATTGGACATGGTGGTTGCTGGTACCCAGTCTGCGGTGCTGATGGTGGAATCCGAAGCGAAGCAACTGTCTGAAGACCAGATGTTAGGTGCAGTGTTGTTCGCGCATCAGGAAATGCAGGTCGCGATCACAGCGATCAAGGAACTGGCCGCCGAAGTTGGCAAGCCGAAGTGGGACTGGACGCCTGCCGTAGAGAATACCCAGCTGAAAGACGCGGTCGCCGCCAGGTTTGCGGCGGGTGTAACCGAGGCCTACCAGATCTCTGACAAGATGGCGCGCTATGATGCAATCGGTGCCCTGCAGGAGCAGGCGGTAGCTGAACTGGTCAATGAGACCACCGGCTATAGCGAGGCTGACGTAAAAGGTGCCTTTTCCAAGCTGGAGAAGAGCACAGTCCGCAATCGCATCCTCGATGGCGCCCCGCGCATCGATGGTCGCGATACTCGCACTGTACGTGCCATCTCGGTTGAAACTGGCGTATTGCCGAAGGCCCACGGATCAGCCCTGTTCACACGCGGCGAGACCCAGGCACTGGTAGTGGCCACCTTGGGTGCGCTGCGCGATGCCCAGATCATCGAGGACCTGAGTGGTTCGCGGAAAGATCCTTTCATGCTGCATTACAATTTCCCGCCGTTCTCTGTCGGCGAAACTGGCTTCATGAGTGGTCCGAAGCGGCGCGAGATTGGTCACGGTCGCCTGGCTCGCCGTGGTGTCGCCGCGGTTTTGCCGAAGGAAGAAGACTTCCCCTATGCCATCCGTGTTGTGTCGGAAATCACCGAATCGAACGGCTCCAGCTCCATGGCCAGCGTCTGCGGCAGCAGCCTCGCGATGATGGATGCGGGTGTGCCGCTGTCGGCTCCGGTTGCCGGTATTGCCATGGGCCTGATCAAGGAAGGCGATCGCTTTGCCGTTCTGACTGACATCCTTGGCGACGAAGATCATCTGGGTGACATGGACTTCAAGGTTGCCGGTACCAGTGCCGGTGTTACCGCGTTGCAGATGGATATCAAGATCCAGGGTATTACCGAAGAGATCATGGAAATCGCTCTGCAACAGGCGAATGTCGCCCGTCTGCATATTCTTGGCGAAATGAACAAAGTCATTGCAGAACCGCGTGCCACCATCTCGGAAAATGCGCCAGCCATGGCGATGCTGAAGATTGATCCGGACAAGATTCGTGATGTGATCGGAAAAGGCGGCGCAGTTATTCGCGGCATTACCGAAGCGACCGGCGCGTCCATCGACATCGATGATGACGGCAATGTTCGCATCTACGGTGAAGACGCGAGCTCGCGCGATGCGGCTGTTGACATGGTCAATGCCATTACCGCCGAGGCTGAAGTTGGCAAGTTGTACATGGGCAAGGTGGCTCGAATCGTCGATTTCGGCGCATTTGTGACTATCCTGCCAGGCAAGGATGGCCTTGTGCACATTTCACAGATTGCCCCGGAACGGGTTGAGAATGTGAATGATTTCCTCAAGGAAGGTCAGGAAGTTCTGGTCAAGGTCAGCGATCTCGACGCCCGTGGCCGCATCAAATTGAGCATCAAGGAAATCACGGACGAAGAAAAAGCCGCGTTTGTTGCTTAAGCACGGACTGGTTTGAACCCCTGAAACCCGGCCCATCCCGAGTGATGTGGCCGGGTTTTTTGTGGGAACGAGATTGTCAGAAACGGCGGTATCCGGCTGCAGATAAGGGGTTAATAATGCCCTGTGTCAATTTTGCAAGTCGGTAATATCGGGTAGAATGGCCGGAATACAACAATACAGCCCGGTGACTTGTCACCCCCAAAGGCTGAAAAACAGCAATCCGGACACAACCGGACCGAAACCTACCCAGAGAGGGTTTTGATTATGAGAGATGCAAGAAAGCTGTCTTTAGTTGCTCTGTGGGCACTCGGTGCCCTGAGCGTGTTCACATCGTCTGCCACGGCTCAAACTTCCGCCGTCACATTCCATAAAGACATTGAACCGATTCTGCAGCGCAGCTGCCAGAATTGTCACCGGGTTGGTGGCGTGGGTCCGATGCCACTGATTACCTATGAACAGGTTGCTCCGTTTGCCGGGCTCATCGAATACAAGACGGGTTTGAGGGATCGAGCTGGTGCCATGCCTCCCTGGTACATGGAAAAGGATATCGGCATCCAGAGTTACAAATACGATCCGTCGCTCAGCGATGAGGAAATAGCCGCGATTTCAACCTGGGCGCGTTCGGGCACACCCGAAGGCAATCCTGCCGATGCGCCGACTCCGCTCGTGTTCGATGACAGCGTCAAGTGGCGGGCAGGGGAGCCAGATCTTATTGTCAGCACCAACCCCGTCACCAAACTCGCCGGCACGCCGGACTGGTGGGGTGAGATCGACCGCATTCCGATTCCTCTGGAAGAAGACCGCTATGTAAAATCGGTCGAGATCGTCGAGGTCAATGACGTCAACAACGCCCAGGGCACCGGTCGCGAGACAGTGGGTGGTCGCTACATCTTCCACCATATGATCTGGAGCACCGCACAACTGGATGACAACGGCGAACGCATCAGCGATACCATCACAAGCTGGCCCGTGCATGAGGTTGGCCGCAACGCCGACATCTTCGATCCCGACGCTGGCAGATTGCTGCGAACAGGCAGCTACGTAGTATCGGATTCCGTGCACATGCATTCCAACGGCAAAGACACGACGGGGCACCTGGAAATCGGTTTCCGGCTGCATCCGAAAGGCTACGAGCCCAAGTATGAGCGAGCCACGCTCGGCCTCGGCAATGGTGTCGATATTAGCATTGCCGGCAATGAGAAAGATCAGGAATTGCACGCCTACACAGTATTGGAGGATCACACCAAGATCATTACCTTCGAGCCTCATTTGCACGCTCCGGGTGAGCGCATGTGTCTCGAGGCCATCTGGGGGTATACCGTGGAGACACTGTCCTGCGTCGGCTATGACCACAACTGGGTGCGTGGCTATGCCTACGAAGATAATGCCACTCCCTTGCTGCCCAAGGGCACCATCTTGCATATCGTTGGTTATATGAATAACACCGATAGCAATCCTAACGTGCCAGACGCGCGCAATTGGCAGGGATCCGGTAATCGATCGGTTACCAATATGTTCATCGACCTCGGCATGCGCGTGAAAATGTCCGAAGAACAGTTCTTCGAAGAGATGGAAAATCGTCGCCAACAGCTGAACCTCGGACCCAATGATCATGTCATAGGTTGTCCCCTGTGTCTGGCTCCGTTAGTGGCACCGGTTCAGCAGGCAGACTCAGGCTCTGATGCAGAACCAACCAATGAAGTCGCACTACAGGAGCGTAATTGATCATGTCTAGAATCTCTCTCAACCGACCCGGACTAGTCGGCTCGTTTTTCGGGTTGCTGGTAATGACCGTGTTACTCGCACCCGTTGCCAGCGCCGATACTTATCGCAAGGGTCAGCATATCGAGCCAGCCTTCGAAGGCTGGCGCCCGAATCCGGACGGCACTTTTAACATGATGTTCGGTTACATGAATGAGAACTGGGAAGAAGAGCCAGATGTTCCCGTCGGTGAGAACAACTTCTTCGAACCAGGTGAAGCGGACCGGGGACAGCCCACCCACTTCCTGCCCCGTCGTAATCGATTCACCTTCGAAGTGACCGTGCCCTCGGATTGGGGTGATCGCGAGCTGGTCTGGACGCTGAACGTGAATGGCGTCGAGCGCATGGCCTACGGCACGCTGAAGGCTGACTATCTGGTGGACAATATGGTAATCGCATCAGAGACCGGCTCTCTCGGTGCTGGCACCAGCAGCCCCGAATCTCGGGCAAACGTGCCACCGGTTCTCACCGTTCAGGGTGACCAGATTCGTACCGTTCGCGTAGGTGAACCACTACGTCTGGAAACATTGGTCGTTGACGATGGCCTGCCGACACCGACGGATCCGGTTGCAGAGGCGCGCCGTTTCGCGGAATTTGCCGGTGGCGCACTCGCTGCTGCTTTCATTACGCCGGAAGCGATCAACAAGCGTCGCCTGATGCAGCCACCGACCCGAGTCACTGTGGGCAAGGTGAATGGTCTGTTCCTGTCCTGGAACGTGTATCGCGGTGATGGCAACGTTGAATTCGATCCGCCCCAACCCAAGCCCTGGGAAGACACGCGCACCAGCGCCAACTCGCCCTGGGGCGCCCTGTGGCTGCCACCGCCCATTCCGGAAGATGGCATCTACAAGACGACAGTGACTTTCGACAAACCCGGCACGTATGTGCTGTGGGGACGCGCCGATGATGGTGGCCTCTATCACGACGGCTATGTCACAGTGAACGTGACCGAGTAGTCAGTCAGTGCGCCGCGTACCAGAAGTCTGGCACGCGATAACTCACACCGAGAACCCCATTCAATCTGAATGGGGTTTTTTGTTTCTGGGCTTTGCAAATGCATCGGCGAGGGCCAGACACAAAATCGCAATCTCCGAAACCCGGTACCGCTTTCGGCAAGACCGGGAAACAGAATGTGCTAGTATGCCAGGTCTGTCTTTAATCAAGCGTGGCGAATCGCGAGCTGCAGGAGATCTCATGAAACGACTCATCATAGCCCTGGCCCTGATGGCCTCGTCGGCAGGCTCGGTAATGGCAGCGGATTCTGTCATCGAGCGGGCCGTCGCCAACCCGGCACGGCCCGAGGAAGATCGCGCTCGGGACAGCAACCGCAAACCGGCGGAAGTGTTGGAATTCTTCGAAATCAAACCCGGGATGAATGTGCTGGATATCTTCGCCGGTGGTGGCTATTACTCGGAAATTCTGAGCTACGTGGTCGGCGCAGAAGGCAAGGTGGCGCTTTTTAACAACGGCGGATGGGACGGTTTCGTGGGAGCTGGTGTGCAGGAACGACTGGCCAATAATCGCTTGCCGAACGTTGAGAGCGTCGTTGCCGAGCCGGCAGAGATGAACTTTACCCCCAACTCATTCGATGCTGCTCTGTTTATTCTCGGTTTTCACGACCTCTACTACGAAGAGGAGAGTTGGCCCGCGATCGACGCCGATGGCTTCCTGGCGAAAATCTATGCCAGTCTCAAACCCGGGGGCATCATCGGTATCGTCGATCATGCGGCCGAGCCCGGGGTTAGCCTCGCGGTCGCAAATTCCCTGCACCGAATCGACCCGGGAATCATCCTTTGGGTAATGGGCAAGGCGGGCTTCGAATTTGTAGGCAGTTCTGAGGCGCTGCGCAATCCGTCAGATAATCGCAATCTGCCCATGAGCGATCCGTCGATTCGCGGCATGACTGACCGGGTGGTCATCAAGTTCCGCAAGCCTGCGATGGAGCGTTAGGCTGTCGGCGCAATCGCCTTCAGCCGCCGATATCGCCTTCAACTAGGGAACTCGTCTTCAACTACCGATTTCGATTTCAACTACATAGTGCGGCGGTACTGACCACCGACTTCGAAGAAGGTGTCGGTGATTTGTCCGAGTGAACAACTGCGTACGGCGCGCATCAATTCCGCAAACACATTTTCATTATTGCTTGCCGCGTGTCGCAAGCGCTGCAGCGCCATTCCGGACTCTTCCGCATGGCGCTGTTTGAAATCAGCCAGACGCGAGAGCTGACTCTGCTTCTCGGCTTCAGTCGAGCGAGCGAGCTTGAGTTTGAACTCAGGTTCAGGATCCGGATTCAGGAACGTGTTAACGCCTACAAGCGGCAGGCTGCGATCATGTTTGCGGTGTTCGTAGTACATGGATTCGTCCTGGATCTTGCCGCGCTGATAGCCAGTTTCCATGGCGCCGAGTACACCACCGCGCTCGGAGATGTTCTCAAATTCCTGTAACACTGCCTCTTCAACCAGATCCGTCAGTTCTTCGATGATGAACGATCCCTGATTGGAATTCTCGTTCATCGCCAGTCCCCATTCCTTGTTGATGATCAGTTGAATTGCCATCGCTCGTCGCACAGATTCCTCTGTGGGCGTTGTAATGGCTTCATCATAGGCATTTGTGTGCAAACTATTGCAATTATCATAGACAGCGATGAGGGCCTGCAGCGTAGTACGAATGTCATTGAACGACATCTCCTGGGCATGCAGGGAGCGGCCGGAAGTCTGGATATGGTATTTCAGTTTCTGGCTGCGCTCATTGGCGCCGTAGCGGAAACGCATCGCAGTAGCCCAGATGCGTCGTGCGACGCGGCCCAGAACCGTGTATTCCGGATCCATCCCATTTGAGAAGAAGAACGACAGGTTGTGCGCGAAGTCGTCCACCTGCATGCCGCGCGCGAGATAGGCTTCCACAAAGGTGAAGCCATTGGCGAGCGTGAAGGCGAGTTGCGAGATCGGATTCGCGCCGGCCTCGGCGATGTGATACCCGGAAATCGATACGGAATAGAAGTTGCGAACCTTGTGGGCCGTGAAATATTCCTGGATATCGCCCATTACCTTCAGGCTGAATTCGGTTGAGAAGATGCACGTGTTCTGACCCTGGTCTTCTTTCAGGATGTCGGCCTGCACGGTTCCGCGGACATTCTCCAGGGCATAGGCAGTCAGCGCCTCAAGTGTTGCTTCCGAGGGATCACTGCCGGTCTCTGCGATATGCTTCTCTACCTGCTGGTCAATCGCTGCATTGAGATACATCGCGAGAATCGTTGGAGCCGGGCCGTTGATCGTCATCGACACCGAGGTCGAGGGATGGCACAGATCGAAGCCGGCATACAACTCTTTCATGTCATCCAGAGTGGCGATAGAGACACCGGAATTGCCTACCTTGCCATAGATATCCGGCCGCTCGGAAGGATCGAAGCCGTAAAGCGTGACAGAGTCAAACGCCGTCGAGAGTCGCTTCGCGTCGGCGTGTTCGGATAACTGCTTGAAGCGTTTATTCGTGCGAAATGCGTCTCCCTCACCGGCAAACATGCGCGTGGGGTCTTCCGACTCACGCTTGAACTGGAAGACGCCGGCTGTGAAGGGGAAGCGGCCGGGCACGTTTTCCCGTAGCAGCCACTTCAGTTGTTCACCGTGATCCTCAAAGCGGGGCAGTGCGACCCGGGGAATCCTGGTGCCAGACAGCGAAGTGCGGGTCAGGGCGGTGCGCAGTTCGCGATCGCGAACCTTTACCACGTAATGTTCGCCGCTGTAGGCAGCACGCATTGCTGGCCAGCTCTCGAGCAGTTTACGTGCGCGGGGATCCAGTGCCTGTGACTTTTTCGCGATCAGGGCATCGAGATTGGCGCTGTGTTCGCCGGCCGCGTCGAGCATCAATTTGCTGGCTTGCAGTTGTTGCAGCTCACGTGCGATTGTCGACTGCTCCTGTACTTGTCGGTGGTAGGCGCGCACTTCAGCCGCGATGTCGGCGAGATAGCGTTGCTGCGGCGCCGGGATGATGAGCGCACGCTGGCTAGAAACCTTGGACTGCAGCTTGGGCAAATGGTTGGTGAATTGACGTAAACCGTGCTCACGCAAGATAGAGACGAGCGTCTGATAGAGCGCGGTAATGCCGTCATCATTAAACCTCGAGGCGATAGTGCCAAACACGGGCATCTCGCTCGTCGGCGCTGAGAAGGCCTGACGGTTGCGCTGCACCTGCTTGGCCACATCGCGCAAAGCATCTTCACTGCCTTTACGATCAAACTTGTTGATTGCGAATACGTCGGCGAAATCAAGCATATCGATCTTTTCGAGCTGGCTCGCCGCACCGAATTCCGGTGTCATGACGTAGAGCGAGGCGTCGACGAAGGGAACAATGCCGGCGTCGCCCTGACCGATGCCTGGTGTTTCGACGATTATCAGGTCAAAGCCAGAGACGCGCATTGCGTCGAGAATCTCGCGCAGGCTGTCCGGAATCTCGCTGATAGCCTCACGCGTTGCCAGTGAACGCATGAAAATATTGGGATGTTTAATCGCATTCATGCGAATGCGGTCGCCGAGCAGGGCGCCACCGGTTTTTCTGCGCGTCGGATCGATCGCGAGTACAGCAATTGCCAGGGCATCGCCACTGTCCTGCCGGAAGCGCCGGATGATTTCGTCCGTCGTTGAAGACTTGCCGGCGCCGCCGGTGCCGGTGATTCCGAGAACCGGTGTCTTGCGCTGCGCCGCGGTGGAGGCGAGCTGTTGCCGCTCCTCAGTCGAGTATGCGCCGTCTTCCAGTGCTGATATTACCCGTGTCAGCGCGATGCGATCGCCGCTGGCGAGCTGGTCCAGCGCGGGAACGGGTGGGTGATCGCCCTTATCGGCGCAGCGCGCGAGCATGTCGTCGATCATGCCCTGCAAGCCAATCGCCTGACCGTCCTGGGGAGAATAGAGCCTTGTCACACCATACGCGTGCAGCTCGTCGATTTCTGAAGGGATGATGACGCCACCACCGCCACCGAAGATGCGAATATGGGCGGCGCCGAGTTCGGCCAATTTGTCGACGAGGTACTTGAAGTACTCGAGATGACCGCCCTGGTAAGAGCTGATGGCGATCGCATCCACATCTTCCTGAATCGCCGCTTCAACAATTTCCTGCACCGACCGGTTATGTGCGAGGTGGATTACTTCGACGCCGCTGGCCTGCAGGATGCGCCGCATGATATTGATGGCGGCATCGTGACCATCAAACAAACTGGCCGCCGTGACGAATCGAAGCCAGCGGCGCGGCTGTGCGGTTTCGCTGTGTTGATTGGGCTGGTTCGGAAAACGCACGATACTCACAAGGACTCCCCCTTCAGTGCCCGCCTCGGTGTCCACCTGGGATTCGACCTCAGTGGTCGCGCCGGTGCCGACTCGATTCGCGATTCCGTGCGAATGACCCGGGCTGTAGTGGTGCGGCGCGCAGGCAAGGCCCTAGTGTAGCCTAAAGCCCGGATCAGGGCACTTCAGATCGGGTGCTGTCGCAGGAAACCAATGATCGCGTCCGCCGTGGCCCGGGGCTGTTCCATGCCCATCAGATGGCCGGCATGCTCAAGATTCACGAGCGTCACCCGGTCGCCGAATTCCGCCTTCATGCGATTGCCGTTTTCAGGAGGTGCGGTCTTGTCGTCGAGTCCCTGCACAATCAGCATGGGGCCCTCGCCACCAGCCCACCATTGTGCCACTGGCGTATCGCGATTCGCCCGGTTCTGGGAGGCACGGGCGGCGTTCCAGTAACGCAATCCCCGCACATATTCCAGTACCAGCGCCTCGTCCGAATGCGGTGAAAACAGGGTTCGCCGCGCAAGCTGTGCCTTTTCTGATTCGCTCAGTTCGGCATCGCCAAGCAGGGCGGCGAGTTCGCCGGGCGCGGTGAGAGGCTCAGCCAGACCGCCCGCGGCAATTAGAGAGACACTTGCCACCTTGTCAGGAAAGTCAGTGGCCACGACACGCATGATCCGATTGCCCAGGGCCCAACCGAGTACATGCACCTTGCCGACTCCGAGTAGGTCGATGAGGGCCGCAACATCGGCCGCATAGTCGTGCAATGTCAAATTGTCGAGCTCGCCCGTGCTGCCCATGATGCCACGCTGATTGAGTGCGATCAGTCGATAGCCAGCGGCAGCCAGTAACGGGCCGAGCGAATTGTAACGAGTGACATCGCCCCCCGAGCCTGGTAGCGCCAGCACTGTCTCGGCATCAGCAACTCCGGGTTCCCATACCACTGCATGCAGTCGGGCGTAACCGAGATCGAACTCCCTGCTGGTGGCGCCAGGCTCGGCGCTGGCAGCCCATGTTGAAAACAGGCACAATAGCGACCACAGCAATCCCTTCATAAACCTGCCAAGAAGTCTCATGTGAATTCCCTCGTCGTTGCCGCCGTCAGCTATTGGTCGGTAATCGCCAGATTAACCGCGTTTTACTGCACTGTCACGAGTCTCTCCTGATGGAATTCTGGGTTGCCTTTACCCTGCTCGCCGTCGTGTTTCAATCGGTACGGACGGCGGGTCAGAAGCAGATCGCCCGGCATATCTCCATTCCAGCGGCGACGCTGGTGCGCTTCCTGTTTGGAATGCCATTTGCCATAGCCTTGTTTATAGCGCTGTACTGGTACTACCAGGTGGACGCAATCACGCTGCATGGCGACTTTTTCATCGGGGCAAGTCTCGCCGGTGTGGCCCAGATCTGCGCGACCTTGTGTCTCGTCAAATCACTCTCGATTCGCAATTTCGCCGTCGGTACCGCGCTCGCCAAAACCGAGGCTCTGCTGACGGCGTTGCTCGGAACCTGGTTCTTTGGCGAAGCACTCAGTGGCCTTGGTTACCTCTCGGTGGTATTGGGTGTCGCCGGCGTGCTGATCGCCAGCAACTGGAAGATCACGCTGCGCGACCTCGTCGACAATGACAGCATCAAGTATGGTCTTGGAGCCGGACTCGGCTTTGCGCTGGCCTCGCTGTGGTTGCGGGAAGCCTCGCTGTCCCTGGCTTTGCCCCGCCTGCTGAGCGCCGCGACGGTGCTGGCTGGTGCGGGATGGCAGCGAGGTGCATGTGATCGCGGTCAATACCGTCTGCTACATCGAGGCCGCAGATGATTATGTCGCGATTCAGACTGAAGGCAGTACCCACATCAAGCTTGATCGCTTGAACAATCTCGAAGCGAAACTGGATCCCCGGCAGTTTTGTCGCATTCATCGGTCATACCTGCTGAATGTGAATTATCTGGCACGCATCGAAACCGAGACGAAGGACAGCAAGCTCGCCATTCTCACTACCGGCAAGGAACTGCCGATCAGTCGCAACGGTTATCTGAGCCTGAAGAAATTGCTGTAGTGCCACAGTTGGGTTATTGCATTAGGCGGTCGATGCCTTTGTAATAGCCGTTCATCTTGCGGCATCGACAGGCAATCACGTGTCTCTGAAAACAGTCAGCCTCCTGCGTCTGGGTTTGATCGCCTGTATGGCATTGACTGGCTGCCGTGTCGATTCCACTGGCGATCGGGTGCGTGAGCTCACGGTGCTTTATACCAATGATGAACATGGCTGGATGGAAGGCGTGTCGCCAGGCAGCGGCGCCGCCAACCTGTATCAGCTATGGCGTGACGAGGAGGCGTATGCTCCTGATGGACCCTTTCTCGTGCTCAGCGGCGGCGATAACTGGACTGGCCCTGCCGTGTCGACCTGGACCCGGGGGCAGAGCATGGTTGCGGTCATGAATGCCATGCATTACGCCGCATCCGCCGTGGGCAATCACGAGTTTGATTTCGGGCTCGATACTCTTGCGGCGCGGGCTCACGAGGCCGAATTTCCCTATCTCAGTGCGAATACGCGCTGGCGTGCGACCGGCGAGGTGCCCATGAGTGCCGGCATCCAGCCGTATACGCTCGTCGAGGTGAATGGTCTGCGCGTCGGCATCATCGGCCTGACGACGACATCGACCTACCGCACCACGATGCCGACCATGGTTACCGAGTTGGAGTTCAGGGAGTACGAACCCAGTCTCCGGCAATCCGTTGCCGAGTTGCGCGCGCAGGATGTTGACCTGTTGTTCGTGATCGCCCATGTGTGTATGGCACCACTGCATGAACTTGCCGAACGCGTCGCCGATCTGGGCATTCATTTCATGGGCGGGGGACATTGCAATGAGCTGGAAGCGTCCCGGGTTGGTGATACCGTCCTGCTCGGTGGGGGCTATTTTTTCACATCCTATGCCAAGGCGCGGTTTCGGGTCGACACCGAACGTCGAGTCGTGCAAAGCCTGGAATTCTCGATACATGACAATCGTGACGGCATGGATTCGGATTCGGTGAGTGGCGTGGTGGCACACTGGCGTGACGAGGTCGAAGCTCTGACTGTGGCTGTGGTCGGGTACAACTCCACCGCGCTCGAGCGCGGTAGCCCGCGGCTGAGACAGGCCATCGTCGAATCCTGGTTGCTAGCCGATCCCACGGCGGATGTGGCACTCACCAATGCAGGCGGCATCCGGGACGGACTGCCCGCGGGCACAATCACAAGTGGTAGTGTGGCGGGTATCATGCCATTTGATAACACCATTGTGGCGGTCACCCTGCACGGTGCCGCGTTGCGGGCAATTCTGTCGCAGGCTCCTACCTTACTCGTGGCTGGGGTCGAATCAAAGAGTGGCATCTGGCACCTGACCCGTGCCGGTGAGCCCTTGCGGGATGACGGCGCTTATCGGGTGCTCGTCAACAGCTTCATGTATGCCGGAGGTGATGGCCTGACTGTTTTCGCCGAGCACGATCCGGACGCTTTCGATACCGGCATCAATTACCGCCAGCCCTTCCTGGATTGGTTGATCGCACAAGACACTAACGTGGATCGGCCGTTACAGTTGCCCTGATTACTGTGCTTGTCAGGCAGTATCGTTTAGCAACTCGGCATCGTAGCCGCGCTCACGCAGTTTTCCCAGTATCTCAAGATTTTGGGTCGCGTCCCGTGTCTCCACCGTTACATACAGGTCAGCCTTCTTGATGGGTACGCTTGCAAACATGCGCTGATGCGAGACATCGAGAATATTGCCGCCAAATTCACCGATGGTGGCGGCAACTTCGGAGAGGCTGCCGGGAGAGTCATCTATCTGGACGAGGAAGCGGACGATGCGTCCTTTGCTGACGAGTCGACGCATCAACACCGATGCCAGAATGCGTGAGTCGATATTGGCACCGGAAATGATGAGCGCGGTTTTTTGTCCGCTAAACAACTCGCGATTCGCCAGTACCGCCGACAGTGCGGCTGCGCCGGCGCCCTCGGACACCGTTTTTTCGATGCTCAAATACAGATTGATGGCCTCCTCGATGGCTTCTTCCTTGACGATTAACACGTCGTCCACGAGCCGCCGTATCACCTCCAGCGTCGATTCGCCTGGCTGCTTCACGGCGATGCCTTCGGCAATGGTGGACCCGCCTGTATACCGATCATGGGCGTGTAGGGCGCCGTGAACGCTGGGGTAGGCCTCGACTTCCACGCCAATAATCCGAATCTGGGGGCGCAGTGCTCTGGCTGCGGTCGCGACCGCGGCAATTAGTACTCCGTCTCCAATAGGTACGACGATAGTGTCCAGATCGGGCTCGGCACGCAGCATCTCGAGAGCGACAGTGCCCTGGCCCGCCATGATGTCGAGATCATTGAATGGGTGTACAAAGACGAGGTTCTCGGCAGCGGCCAATTCGCGCGCGTGTTGTGCTGCCTCGTCAAGTGTGCGACCGTGCAGGATAATGCGTGCACAGAAATTTTTAGTGTCCTCCACCTTCACATTAGGCGTATTCTTAAGCATAACAATCGTTGCGGGTATCTGCAAACGCTGCGCGTGATAGGCGAAAGACTTGGCATGATTGCTGGCCGACATTGCGATCACTCCCTGGCCCGATCCCTGTTCACGCAGCAACAGCAATTTATTGAGTGCTCCCCGATCCTTGAACGAGGCGGTGAACTGAAAATTCTCGAATTTAAGGTAAATCTCGGTGCCGGCAATCTCGGACAAGGTGAAAGATTTCTCGAAACGCGTATTGATCGTGGCCGAGGCGATGCGTTTTGCGGCATCCTGGATTTGCGTAAGGGTCAGAGTCATATCGCCTGCTTGCTGCGGTGAATTGGCTGCGGGAAGATACCCCCGTCAGCAGGGCGCTGCCGCGCGCGACGATCGCTCGCGGCGGTAATGAGCGAAGCACGTTCGCAGCGAACCGGATCGTGAGCTTGGCCAGCCTGTTTATCCTGAATTGGTCAGAGCCTGTCCATAAAGCCGAGGATGCGCCTATGAGCAGCCAATAAACCGCGTATATTGGTGAACAGTTTCTCACTACGTGTACAAGCCGCTGATGCTGGTGACGCTGATGGAGTCTCTCGGCTTGCTGGCAGACGCGATGACCAGCTTCGGTACCCACTGCGTGAAGGGCATCCTCCCCAATGCGGTGACGCTGAAACATAACGTCGAGCAGTCACTGATGCTGGTGACGGCGTTGACGCCTGTGCTCGGTTACGACCGGGCTGCAGTCGCCGCCAAGCATGCCCATGCCGAAGCCATCAGCCTCCGACAGGCTGTGGTGGATCTCGGTTACCTCTCCGCGGAGGAATTCGATGCGGCGCTGCAGCTTGGGGCGCTGACACGCCCGGCGGATTGATCGCGCTGCAGGCGAGTTGGGGATGCTGGCGCGGTCGGGCCGCAGCGCGGCAGGACTTGGCCCCGTAAGGCAAACTCCAACCGGCATTGGCCCGTTTTCCCCGAGGATTGAGGAAAAGTGATGCTGCGCCCGGAGGAACGGGTGAACTTCACCGGCTCCAGACTAGGAGATTCCAGTCAGCCCGAAACGTTTACCCGCAGTTTACTTCGGGTTAATGAAAATTTAGGGCAATAAAAACAAAGGCTTAAACTATTATCCGCGGAAGAGCGGGCAGCGACGCGTCCACTCCAGACTGCTGCGCTGAATCTGTAAGATTGTGTAATTTTTCCGGCATTGCCTAGTTACCTGACCCAGCCCCATCGGTATACTGTGCAGGTTTTACGCAGTATACTTCGACCCTGCTTTTGGGCATTACAGGAGAATAAGAATGACAAAATTGAAGCTTTCGATAGGAGCAGCTCTCG
>Ga0222714_10000277_pt1 | contig 61300 bp, 89 predicted proteins | sample C33_3DmetaG_FD_165048 | JGI IMG/M metagenome (GOLD analysis project Ga0222714, IMG submission 165048) | Estuarine water microbial communities from San Francisco Bay, California, United States - C33_3D | ecosystem: Environmental > Aquatic > Marine > Unclassified | place: USA: California... | reverse complement strand
TTAACTTTATTTGCAAACTCAATCATTGCTTCAATAATCCATTCTCTATCTACCCGGAAAAAATGATATTCTCTGTCATCTTCGTAACGTGCAAGAATCTTATCTGCTAATTCTTCTTGTGTCATTTCTCTTTGGTGTTAAAGATTGTTTTGTGTTCCTGTGGGTAATAGGTATAACTATTCGTGTGGTCTGATAGACTTTCTGTCAATTTGTTTTGTAGGTGATTTTCCAAAACAGATATTGCTTCATCTATTGCTATTACCTCGTCAAGGTATGAATCAGTATCTGGAATATCTGAATCGTTTTTGCTACATCTCTTAATTATAGACATTTCAACAAATTTATGTTTTGCTTTTTCTCTCTGTTCTTTTAATTGTTCAATAATATGTTTCATTTCTCTTTGGTGTTAAAGGCTTGTAGTCAGGACAGGAATCGAACCTGTTCGTACGTTTTAAACTATGGTAATCTACGTGACTATTACCGTTTTAGCGTCTACCCAATCCGCCACCTGACTATTTTGCCATTTCTATTTGGTGTTAAAGGTTTTAGATAGCTTCATATGTACTCTCAAAGATTTCTTTCTCTACGAGCCATTTCTCACCTTTGATTCCAACACACAGGTAGTGTTTTCCAAACTCACCCCTGTGATGCTGATTCTTTAATGTTGAGATATATGGCACCAAGTCTGGTTTAAGTCCGTACTTAGCATCTTGCATTACTCCAAGTATACCGTCTTTGTGAATCATTCCATCTTCATCGCCTTTTTCAAACAACTTAGCTTTGACTGTTGCAATCTTTCTATACTCTTTCATTTCTCTTTTGGTGTTAAAGGTTTTTTCATAATACTCATCAAATGTTGGGTCAGATGGTTTAATGTATCCATCTCCTTGATGTGCTACTTGTGCATCAAGCCAAACATCTGCCATAAATTTCTTCTCTTTCTCAAGAAGTTCTTGCGACAACTCAATATCCACAAGTATCGCCCCATTTCGTATGCCTTCTTTAAGGTCATAATAATATAAGTCCTTAAGTTTCTCAATCAACTCTTGTATTGGTGTTTTCATCTCTATTTGGTGTTAACGGTTTTGTTGAGGTGTTGCTCATACATATTTACTGTATCTGCCTGCCCCGTAGCATACCAATCAATCATCTGCTCCTTCTCCATTTCTTTGGCTTTAATTAGAATATCATTTGCGTCTGTAAATTCTGATTTTCCATAAAGAAATTTTGATAACTCAATGTGTTGCCACTCTACTGCTGTCTGTTTCATTTCTTGTTAGTGTTAATTGTTCTTATGCATTTTGTGCAGTACGCATATGTTCCATTTTCACTGACTTTGATTTGTGGTTGTGGGATTTTGCATTCGCACATATCGTTGCTTGGTTCTTCTTGTTTCATTTCTCGTTGGTGTTAAAAATTGGTGACATAAAAAATTATTTGCTCATATAATGATTATACATATAACGAAGGGACTCTGATTCAATAGTGTGTATATGGGTACGAGAATTAAAATCTACATCTATACCTTCAGAGTAGGACATCCTAAAGGTGTGAGTATCCGTAGAGGGTTCATAACCCATATGATGGAGATGATACCAACGAGAACCTCTATCTACCTTATAGTCAGAATGATAACACATCTTTAGAAGAGCTGATAATTGTTCAGAGGTCATCGGTTGAATCATCGGTCCAAGGTTCAAGGGGTTGATTAAGTTCACATAGGTACACAACACATTCGTATTTACCACCACGATAGACCTCTTCCATCACAGCGGCTGATTGGGCTTGGGTAGAATTATCCCATACCCCAACCACATATGAATGGTTGTCCATCTTACCCCATCGGTAAGCTTGTACATAGTATAGGGGGTTCTTCATCAGGCGGTTATCCAATGTATTTCATCCTCAAACTCAATAGTTTCAGCACCATCGTATTCCGTAATCTGAAACTTACGACCTTCTTGTACCCAATAAACTTCCAAGTCAAAGATACCACCACAATAGTTGCCCTTCCAATTGGTTTCACAATACTCCACAGCAGAGTGGTAATCTTCCCTCTCTACCATATCGATTAGGGTAGGGGAGAAAACTGCTTCAAGGGGAAATCCCCACGAGGAGAACCCAGCTCCCCATCCGGCAGATATCAGTACACCTACCTTACCATCTCTAATTATCTTTTCCATAGTTTACAAATATACAACATTTATCTGAATTAACCAAATTTATTTTACTTCATTTCGTGTCCTCACGGGCTTGGAGGGGACTTTTCTCCCCAGCGAAAAAACCGGGCTCGATATGAAAACGGACTACACGCGTTCATAACTCATTGATACTCATAGGTTTACAAGATAATGCCCACCCCCCCTGCGCGAGTGTCTTTCATCGCCTATAACGGCTTACGGGGTTTGTGGGCTATCTCTATTACTCTACTCCATATGAGAGGTCGTGGATGGTGGGGACTGACCCGTACACCTCTTTATGCCTCTTCTGGAAGTACCTTACCTTACTTAATGCGTTTGCCTGTTCTAATGGCGTTGATGCCTTGAGTAGTTTCTCTACCCAGTAATTAATTTTGGGGATATACCCTTGGTTATACTTCATACTATATACTATTAGCTATTTAGTTTTTATTTCACTTTTTTACAATCCAAACATTCCGTTCTCCATACTGATATGGGTAGCGATAAGGTTGGAGATACGGCTCTTACGAGCTTCCTCTCTCTTATAGGACTTAATAGCCCGTTCTTCACTATCAGTAACCACCACACTAACTTTGTGGCCATTCTTATACACCCAATACACATTGGAGTCCATTTGGGGGAACGCTTGGTAACAATCTTTTAACTCAATCATATCTCTTAATCTTACTATACAAATGTAGTGAATAATTTTCATATCCACAAGCCTTTTATGTTATTAAATTGTTAAATCTTTACTTGGAACTCCATCCCACATTCGGAAAGAGATTCCTTCCTAATTGATTTTCTGAATCTCCACCAACAATAGGCTAGACATTCGTTGACTTCTGACTTCGTTAGTTCACCTACTTTGGTGAATGTAATACTGCCAGCCTTGCTAGCGTAATTAATTTTTATATCTCTTAACATATCTTACTATACAAAGATAACACTATTTCTTTTAATATCCAAACAAAATAAAATAAAGTTATCAACAAAGTTATCCACATCGGGAACCCCCATTCCCGTTGGGTTTGCACGCGTTTGAGCTTTTAATCGCATTTTTTTTATATAGTCAGCGCCCCCAACATAACAAATATACGACAAATTTCCGAATTGCACAAGCTTTGCGGCTTATTTTTTCAAAAAAGTTATCAACAATGTTCCACGGAGTTAAAGTATTACTTTAAGTGACATCGTGTCAGGTCGGGCCTTAAAGCTTTACTTTAAGAAATGTTCCACGCTTAAAGTATTACTTTAAGTCATTATGTCAGGGTTTTTGGGTGGTCGCTATAGAGAAAATCTATGGGAAAAAGTTATCCACAAAGGGCTGTTAATAACTTTCCCAGCAAAAATTTTGCTTTCCGCCAAAAAAGACATAGTATATGTGCTCAATTAGTGTTAAATAATAATACCAGTATAAAATGGGAGGTGTGTTTGTGTTAATTAGGGAAAAATTAAATGATTTGGGGATTCTGACCCCTATGTGTGGGGTGCTGGTGTGTTTACCAATAATGAAATACACTTACCAAATATGAGTTATACGAAAGAGTGTTTACCATTATTCCCCACCTTTCCCCACTTTCTCCCCTTTTTTGAGGGTTTTTAAAGGTAATATTTTTGGATTCGTGATTCGAGAATCGAGAATTGGAGGGTTGGGCATAAAAAAACACCCTATTGGGTGTCTATAAATTTTGGTGGTAAATCATCCAGCCGTTTTCCAGCTCTGAATCCTCTGATAAGGGTTTCCGTAGCCCTCCGAATCCCTATCTCCAATCTTCAGTAAGAATAATTCTTCCGTAGTTATGGTCTTCTCTATACCAGCCAAACCAGTGTCTACTTAACCAACTCTCTACTATTTCAATCATTAAAGGTGAATTGCCTGTGATAATTATCCACCCTTGGGTATCGTGGTATCCTAATAGGGCCTTCTCCAACACTTCTTCTACCCATTCGTGTCGGACTCCGTGTAGGTCAATAATATTCTTATTGTGGGTCATTCCTTATTCCTATTCCTTATAGCCCGTATGGTTTCCCATCCTAATGTAACGAAGAAGGTCATAGACATAGTATAGTTTATTACTTCTTCTATTGTATTGTATAATAGAGAGGTTAGTATAAAGGATATAATGAGTATTAGTATGAATCGTAGCATTGTACTGATTTATTTTTTATTCACGGTTTTTCCGTTCATTTTTAATAGATAAGAATATGAATCCAAAACACATCCCAAATAAGAAGCTTCCAATCCCCTCACCTATCCATCCCATTCTCATAAGACCAAATATTCCGATAGCGATGAGTAAGGTTCTGATTCTATATCCCCTTGGAGTTAATTCTATCCTACTCATATTTAGTATCAATATATTCGTGATGGTCTTCTAATTCCTTACCCGTATAGTATTTATCTCTATTTTGAGGGAATTTGGCGATACTCAATCCACACGCGTTAATATTCTCTAACCATCCCTTCGCTACTGAACCCATATCCTTATACTTTACGGTATAGGTCTTACTTGTAGTAACGATAATAACATACTCATCTCTGAATATGATTTGGTCTACTTCTTCTTTGTACGATTCCATTTCTTATCTTGTATATAAATTAATACGATAGGTATCATCACCAATATTCCTATGATTGTCATAGAGAGGAGTTGATACGCTATTATTTTCATTGTTCATATCCCTACAATTTGTGTTCTTCTTTATAGTGATGAATGTAGTATCGTTTTGTCATATTCACTTTGTGACCACCTTGGATACATTCTTTCATAGAATCATAGTAATGAACGACCTCATTATCTATCCCAACCCATTCTTCGTTTTGTATCATTATGGTTTGTTACGGAATTTAGACCACCAATTCAAGGAAGCGACTACACCACCAATACCAATGATTCCACCAAGAATTATAAATGGATTATCTGTGATGGTATACGCAATGATAAGAATTCCCAAATAAGAGAACCATAAGAGAAGCCATACCGCTAGGGGAACTTTCTCAACCTTCTCGGAGATTCTCTCAACCTTTCTATCGTGGACAACCCTATCCAATGCGTCTTGAAGGTCTTTTCCATACGCAGGGATTCTTTCCGTTGTACCATCCTCATTTAGTAAGGTGATTTCATACTTCATCCATTCTGGGAATGACTCGCTGTCTTTCCTGTAATGTACATCAATAACTTTTGCTTTCATATCTTTATATTTGTTTTAATTATACACTTGGTCGTGTTCTTACAATGGTTTCACCATTTAACTCTCGTAAACATTCCTTACGATAATCATTTAATTCACTTGCGTATACTGAACTTGGATTCGTTTGAATCTCTTGAGAGTATAACTCATTCCAATAATTTAATTCTTCTTGTAGTGTCATAGTTTTATCCTTTTATTTCATACGAACTTGAACTGGGGAAATCTGGATACCAATTATCATACTCATCATCATTCCAATCTAAATCCTCAAGACCATCACCAAGCGTTGTATCCCATATCTCAAACTCATTAAGTTTCTCAAGAATAATTTTGCGGGTATCGTTAGATACTCCAAAATTTTCTTTGGACACACGAAATCGTTCGTGACCATCCAATTGTGGGTCGGTGAAGGATTTGTCGTTACTCATTGTTCTTAATAAATTCTGGAATGAATGGTTTCTCTGAATTGTCTGCCATTGTCCACCCTATACAATCGGTGGGTTTTTCTACGATACTGACTTGTTTGGATTTGTTTCCTACGGACTTCTTTTTGAACTTGTTCCATTTCTGAACTCGTTCGATGATGGTTTTCATTTGTTGGCTCCTTACTCCTGTGGTGGTTCTTTTAAAAATAGTGAATAACTTCCCTTTACTATATGTATAATTTTTTTACTTATAGGAGTGAATAAATAGTCGTTTATATCCGAAATTTTTATAAATTTTATATCACTATGGTCGTTTTTTTTAGCTTTACCACTTTCATACCTAATAATGAAAGGATACACCATAGTTTCTAACATCTCTCTTTCGGGGATTTGATGGAGAACTCTGATGTTAATGTCGAGTTCTTCCTTCCATTCTCTATTGATTGCTTCCCAAGGCGTTTCACCTTCTTCAATCTTTCCACCCGGCAATTCCCACATATCGGGGTAATTCTTATTGTCCGGCTTTCTACGACCTATAAGGAATTTATCCTCATCTACTAACATTCCAACAACCAATTTAATCATCACTTATTCTTTTATGAATCCAACTCTACTCCAATACTCATCCCAATCAGTACCATCATCCATTTCTTTAGCCATCTTCATCATTATAAGAACAACACCCAACATTTGTCCTGGGTTTGTATTCCATATGAGCGATGCCATAAATGTATCTGAAAATGGTTTCTTTTCTGGCATATTATCTCGTTATAGTTACATCAAAGTGGTGTTCTTCTATAATATCTTTATAGGATATATTCAATACACCAAAGTAAACACCATCTGAAACGCTTCCACCATCCCAATCATTTTGATAGTTGTAATTGTAATATACAATACCACCCCAACGATTGAATATAATTAATTCTCTATATTCCCAGTCCATTAAATTTTCAATAGTGAACAAATCATTTTTATTATCACCATTTGGAGTCATCACATTCGGAATCACCACGGGTTGTGGTAGTGGACTTGGTGGGATTCCCTCCAATTCTTGGTCAATAGTTCCAATAGGTGGGTCTGGTGGACAAGGTGGACAATTCACAACTTTGACTAATATTGTATCAAACTCGTTCATTGGGATTCCACATTTGTTTATAAGCGTGTTCCCATCGTTCCCCTTCTTGGAATATAGGTAATAATTTCCTTCTTGACTGAATGGAGCGAACATAACCACACGAACTGAATCGGTTTCATAATTCACATCCACATCCGACCAAATCTTTGTAATCGCTTCTGGCTGTGAGGTCATTGTATTGGTCATACGGAAATCTATGTCATTGATTGAGTATCCATCTAATGCAATATGGAATTTGATTCCGAACGCAGTATCACCACATTGTACTTCTTTATATGGTAACCCTGTGATTGAATCAAGAGGATATGTATTCGAATCAAACTGAACCCCACTCATTGCGATTGGATTACAAGTTGATGCGATTGATATCATCATATCTCTGGAAGCAGTTCCTATCGGATACCACCACAAATTAATCGTATCCCATCTATATTCTTCTACCAATACCGACAAGACATCAATTTCTTGGTTGGTTGGTAGGAATGAGATAAGACCTGTATTGGGATTTATACTAAAATATGCGGATGTAACCGGCTGATTCTTACTCCACCCCGCGTCAAATGGAATGTCGGTTTGGTTTGGATATGCGTTTTCTCTACAATTAATAAGAGAATACACCACCGAATCACCATCGTACTCAATTGTGGATTGTTTCCAACTGAAAGGATTACCCACACAAAATGCTCGAACTGGCTCTGATACAAATATAGGAGATGAGTTCTGACCTTGAGTATTGTTTAATTTTGCATCAAAATAGAATCCATCCGAACCCCCACCATTTGAAGTGTTAATATTTGTAATTCCTGGCGGTCTACAACAATTCGAATACCAAAATGTAATATCAGAACAATTACTTGGTAAAATTACATACCCTATATAACGATACACCTCCAAGGTTTTTACATTTGGAGATGGATTCACACAGTCGAATAAAGTTGGAGATACCACACCACTTCCGGCGGTGAGGTTCATCGGAACATTTATATTTGTAAAACATCCTGATGAAACCGTCACATTCTCCGTAGTGGGCATTCCGATTCCGGTCACATCCCTATATACTCGTAAGATTACTTTGTAGTGTCTATTTACTCCGGTTGAATCTCCAATATATTTGTATTGAATATCACCACCGGCGAGGTGAGAACCAAAACTTGCAAATGATGCGAGAATCAGTAGGGATGTGAGGAATCGTTTCATAGTTTAGATTTTTCCTGCGGCGTGACTCCAAGTCCAATTGAACTCGGTTAGGTCAACAGTGTTAGTAAATAGTGTATCAACCATTACCGAAGTTCCGGCTGATGGTTTTGTCTTAAATGTTCCAAAGATTGAAATATATCCCATAGCATCATCACGGAATGCTAATTGAGCAGTATCTTGACTTACTACCATTCCGTTGGTCATAGTGAATGATTTATTCCAAGAACCTTCACCCCCATCAATTTCAAGAGCGTGGTCGTGTACACCACCACCCTCAATATGAATGAAACTATTAATCAGTCCGGAATATCCTTGGTCCAAATCAAATCCATCATCTTGTTGGCCCCATACAACTGCGTGTCGTACTCCAACATTTCCTCCAAAGATTTCAATACCATCGTCTTGGTTTCCAACAACCTCAATGTGGTCTATTATTGTAAGGAATCCAACACCACCCAAAGTCAGACCATTGATTTCGTTTCCTTGACCGATGTTTGTTCCTCCGTGGCGGATGGATACATATTGTAATGCGCCTGAATTATCAAGTGAATCAAGTCCACCATAAAGACCACTTGGGTCTGATGATGGGATTCCCTCAATCTGAACAGGTGAGATTGTTGTAGAAATAGGAGCGTATCCAAGAATGATTAAACCACCCCAAAGACCTGTATAAGTTTCATCTAAATTTGGGGATACGATTTGACCTGGTTGAATTGAATCTGCTGTTGATGTAAAGATGATTGGAGAAGATTCAGTTCCAAGAGCGTAAATCTTAGCACCTTGAGCGATAACTAAACACGATGCGTTTGCGCCAGACCCCGGCTCTCCCTTAATAATACATCCTGGTTGGATAGTTAGAGTAGCGCCTTCCTTTACTGCAATTCTTCCACGAATGGTATAGATTGAATCTGAATACCAAGTTGTATTCGAATCAATGTCATTAACCACCAAGATTCCTTCATAATCTTTTGGGGATGGTGGTACTGGGTCTTCACCGCATCCCGCGATAAATAACAATCCCAATATGGGTAATAAGAGTTTTCTCATCAATTAGTACGATAAGTGTTAAAGTCCGTTGAAGTTGGGGTTGTGTTTGGGAAATAGTAAATCTCGGTCACATTTCCGTACTTAATAGTTTTATAAAAGCCACTCGGAATTGAAGCCCCTCCCTCGACCTTGGTTGGTTTCTTATCAAATACGATACGGATTGTAATATCAACTACTGGGAACTGACTGGCGAGTTGTCGTTCTCTGGCTTCCAAATGTTTCCATACACCACGATTGAGTGACTGATGTTGAAGAGCGCAGTTCATATAAGTGAATGTTTCGTACAACATATCACGAGTACAATTGAAATCTGCAGCAGGTGCCATATGACCCTTATCCCACACATTGTTTTCGTAATCTTTGTGGTCTGATGTTTTGATTCCTTGTTCTTTGTAGAAATCCATACCACTACGACTTGCGTTGCCGGTTGGACAAGCTACACGATAGTGAACCCACTTGGGTTGTTCGAGAACCTCGGAATAAACAATTTCGAAGTACGGAGTGTTCCACCAAATGGAATCACGGAGTTGTCCAAATACGGATGTTGTCGTAAGGACAAGAAGAGTTAGAAAGAGTGTAATTTTTTTCATTTTACTTGTTGATTTTAAAGATTAGATAGTTACCTATTACTAAATAGTGTAATCCACGATTTAGAAATGTATTTATTGCGTTTTCGGGTGTTTCAACGATGGGTTCTCCCGGTCCGTTGAATGATGTATTTAGTACCAATGGAACACCCGTTCTTGAGTAAAAGGATTCAATCAGAGTGTAATAGCGTGGATTCATAAAGGGACTGACTGATTGGTAACGAGATGTTCCATCAATGTGAGTCACCGCAGGAATTTTAGATTTCCACTCATCTTTGACATTAGCCGTAACTAACATATATGGTGAGAATGTATCCAAGTCAAAAACTTGAGATTGTTTATCGTGTAGAACTGATGGTGCGAATGGTCTATACCACTCTCTACCTTTCAATTCATTTACATAATTAGTCATCCAAGATTTTGTTGGATTTGCAAGGATTGAACGATTACCAAGAGCACGAGGTCCAATTTCCGAACCACCTTGCATCCAACCAATGACTTTACCCTCATCTAACAATTCAGCAACTCTATCAGCCAATTCACTAAAGTTTGGATAGTAAATGTGATGGACAATATCATTTGCTTGAATGGCGTCTATGATTTCCTGTCGAGAATATTCTCTACCCAAATATGGTGATTGAATTCGTATTGGTTTCTTAAACTCGGGGTTTAATTTAATATATCCACCCCAAGCACATCCCAATGGAATTCCACTATCATCTGCGGGTGGTACAAAGTATGTACCTCGGAATAGTTCACTTTTGATAATTTTTTCGTTGGTATTACAATTTAGAAACGAACCACCAGCAACACAAATGTTTTCTTGATTTGTAAGTTCCTTACCTATACGAGCCAATTCCATAGAGATTTCTTCTTGTTCTCTCTGATAAACTCCTGCAACATTTGCCTTTAACTGAAAGTCATCACGATAATCTACATCAGGTCGGTGTTTCATTGTTGGGATAAAGACATCCATACCATCACGATATGTCTGGCGTGGAATTGAATCCACATACTCCGATTCCGCATATGAAGCAAGTCCCATCAATTTACCGGCTTGCCAAGTATTATTGATTGGGTTGTATACTAACTGAAGTGTTCCGATTCCATAGTATCCACCCACCGATGTTTGTTCTCCTTCAACTTCCCACGGAAATTCAAACTTAATCCATTTTTTATAGACCTCATTAAAATTGTTGTCAGATACATCGTAAATTGTAATCCCCTCTGCCCAATCATATTCTTCATCAGAAGTATCGGTAAGATTGTAACCTTTGGAAAACCATTCCCAAGTTTTACTATCTTTGGTAGCAACGCTACCCATAGCGTCAGCAACAACCACCACCGATGATTCGAATGGTGATGAATAGTATGTTGAATAAGCGTGCGCTAGGTGATGGGGAATAAAATATAATTTTTCAATTGGTTGATTTAACAACTCTATAAATTGAGCTTCAATATCCTCAACCATTGTGGAATTATAACAATAAATGTCTACATCATCATAAGTCAATCCTTCTGACTGAAGACAATAATCAATACAATCCACAGGAATCATCTCATTCTGAAAAGATTCATCCGATTTGATTCGTGATAATCTCTCCCTCGAAATACCTACAACAACTTCACCATCACGAATAAGAACTGCGCCTCTATCGTGTCCTATTGAAAACCCTACCGAAATCATTTATTCATCACCATCTTCCCAAGTAGCATCTTCCAACGCCTCATCACGACAAGACGCCATAGAATCTGCTACAATATCATAGAATTCCTCACAAGCCGCTTGATATGCTTCTTCTGATTCGTAATCATCCTCGTTTGGATATGAAAGAGTGTCATCTTGATAATCATAGACATCACCAGGTTCTTTGACGGCAGCACCACCAACAAAGTTGTAACCCTCATCTTCGAATGTACAAGTAAGGACCACATCCTCATCAACCTCGTGAAGTAGTAGGTGGAGTCGTTCGAATGCACCACTACACCAATCCCAAGCGGAAATGGTTGTGAGTTCAAAATAATCATCTGATAAATCACACCATTCTACATAACACCATTTAGCACCCATTCGTTTAGTGAATGTTTCACGATTGTAATCTTCCCCAGCGTGTTCTGGGTATAGAGCTTCGTAGAACTTTGTAGAATCCCACGCTTCCCAATTTTGAGCATCGTTAAAGATACTTTTGAGTTTTTCATACACGGCAGGTGAGCCTTGTTCTACCTTAATCCAAGTCGTAACATTATTTGCCATTGTTTTTTAGTTTTTATTTGATACAAATATACAACACAAATTTTAATTATCCAAACTGCCTGTTGAAATTAACAAAATTTCTTTCGATTTGTCTACAAGGTCTTCTGGTAAATCAACATCATCAACTTCCCAACCAGTTTGTTTTTCCACTTCTTTTACAACATTAATTCTTGTATTTTTATCACCAGTTCCCCAAGCCCAAGCGAGTGTATTTTTCTTTCTTTCAATTTCCTTTTCTAACTCACGGAGATTCTTTTCAAGAATTTTTTCATCTGAATTATCAATGTCGTATTCTAATTCATACTCTCCTGCAAGATTCAATAGAGTCATTAGGTCGTTTGATTCATATGATTTGTTTACTTTTTGAAATAAATCATTAGAACCACCTCTATCAGGATGAGTATAAGCGGCCAATTTTTTGTAGAGTTTTTTGAGCTTTTCAGGTCTATTTTTAAGTTCTTCAACTTTTTCTTTGTGCTTTCGTTCTTTTTCTTCGGATTCTTTTTTGTAGTTATCCCAATGTTTAGTAAAATCATCAAACGGAGGAGGTGTATCTCTAACCTCCCCCGTTTCCTCGTTTACCCAAACTTCTTTATTTTTTGAATTTGGTTTTGGTTTACGATAATACTTGTTGAATCTATCTTCAAAATCTCTGATATATTCTTTAAGTTCATCACCAACATCCGCATCCTCAAGTTTTAGGTATTCGTACTTTAGATGATATTTTTTAAGCTTGCGATTCACCCTTTTCTTCCGGCTCGTTTACAATCATACATTCAGTCGTTAACAATGTAGATGCAACCGATACGGCCTTCTCAATAGCGGTACGAGTTACTTTGGTTGGGTCAATTACACCGGCCTCTAACAAGTCACAATATTGTTCAGTCACTACATTATAACCATAAGTATGTCCGTGATTTTGTCCATCTGACAAATACTGAAGACCGGCGTTCTTTAGGATTGCGTTGAATGGAGCGTGACACGCACTACACACAATGTTGAAGCCAGTTTCTTGGTCAGCTGATAGTTGGGTTTCACCCATATAAACCGTGTCACTTGCGTGAATCAGAGCGGCACCGCCACCCGGCACGATTCCCTCTTCAACTGCGGCTTTGGTAGCGAGAAGAGCGTCATCAATTCGGTCTTTCTTCTCCCTCATCTCGATTTCAGATTCAGCACCAACACGGATAACTGCAACACCACCACTCAATTTAGCCAATCGTTTGTGGAGTTTCTCCTTTTCATAATCTGAAGAGGATTCTTCAATCTCGGTTTTGATTTGTTGAACACGAGTTTGGATGTCTTCGTTAGCACCCATACCACCAATGATTGTGGTGTCTGATTTGGTTACTACCATTTTCTCGGCTTCACCCAAGTCATCCATAGTGATGTCTTCGAGTTCTTTACCAATACCACCAAAAAGAGTAGCGCCGGTTAGAGCTGCGATATCTTTCATCATCTCACTTCGTTCGTTACCGAAGCCGGGAGCTTTCACAGCAACACACTTCAATGTACCACGGGCTGCGTTCACCACCATAGTAGCGAGAGCTTGTCCATCGATTTCGTGAGCAATCACGGCAATCGCCTTGTTCTTACTTGATACATTCTCAAGGATACCCACGATGTCATCCATCTCTGAAATATGACCATCGTAGAGTAGGATTTGTGGTTCGGTCAATTCACAATTCAGTTTTGACTGATTGTTCATAAAGTAGTGAGAAAGGTAACCTTTATCAAACTGAAGACCTTCTACAATTTTGAGTTCATCCTCATTTGAGTTTCCTTCTTCGATAGTGATTACACCATCACGACCCACTTGAGCCATAGCATCAGCCAACATAGAACCGATTACCTCATCACCATTTGCGGAGATAGTTGCGACTTGTTTGATTTGGTCGTTCGTTTCTACTTTGGTCGAAATGTTCTGAACCAAGTTACTAACGATTGACTTTACGGCAATATCCATACCTCGTTTCAACTCAATAGGATTCACACCCTTCTCAATCGCCTCCATTCCATTACTGAAGATTTCACGAGCAAGAACCGTGGATGTGGTTGTACCATCACCCGCGTGGTCAGCAGTTTGTTGTGCTGCCTCTTTGATTACACGAGCACCCAAGTTCATTGTCTTGTCGGTGAACTCGATTGATTTTGCAACTGTAACACCATCCTTTGTAATATGTGGAGTCGTGTCCGTTTCAATGATTACATTACGACCACGAGGTCCAAGTGTTACCACAACTGCGTCAGCAAGTTGATTAACTCCGGCTAATAATTTTTGTCGTGATTCATTTCCGTAAAATACTTGTTTACCCATAACTTATTTTTCCTTTTTTTCTTGTTGTTTTCGTTTTTTGATTGCGGCTTTGATTTTCTCTGCTCTCCACTCTGGTTGTTTACCACGGAGATTACCACGGAGATTATGGAAACAATTGTAACACAAGAAACGGAGATTTTCCTTCTTGTGATTCTTCCAATCCTCATCCATATGGTCTAACACCAATGGAATGCTACCATCGGTGATTCTTTTCTCATTGTATCCACAATTATGACATTCGTGAGGGAAATCCTCCATCTTGTCAGCATTGTTGATTAATCTACTCTTCAGTAAGTGAACTGAATAATTTGGATGTTTACCTTCCAAGATTTCAGTAAGTGAGTATTTACCCTTTTCTACATTATATGGTTTCTTAACACCCTCACCTTTTTGATTCTTATGTAAGTCCCAAAGAGATTTGCCGGTAGTTTCATCAATGTATTGTTTGGCGTACTTCTGAAATGTGGTGAGTGAAATGTTAAGGAATCGGGCAGCTCCACTATTACTCTTGGAGTTCTTCATCGCATACCGAATTTGTGCTTCAGTAAGGTTCATAGGAGTCCTACCCTTACCCAACACATAACCACTCGGCATCTTATGTCCTTTTCCGTAACTCATTATTAATAAATATGTTTCTCAATATTTTTCGTGTATACTTTCCAAAAATTGGAGGTCTTTAATTGTCATTAATTGACCCTTATCACGAATTTTGATTTCTAAATCGTTAATCTTCTTTTTGTCTTTGTATGCGTCAACACCTACAAGATGGTGTTTACTCTCATACACAACCTTCTTTGCATCCGCCAACATTATGGCGTGTTTTCTTAATTCTCTATTTGCTATTTCCATAGAATCTGAATACCTACAAGTAAAAATGCTAACATAAGGGATACGATGGTTTTGGTGGATAGTCCCTCACCAAGGTAGTACCAAGTCAATGCGGTGAATGAGATGATACCCATACCAAATGCGATGAACCGACCAGGCCACAATAACCCATCAAAGTGAACTACGAGATAACGAGTTCCGACAATAAACAAATAGGAAATAATAGAACCCAAACCAACAGACAAAAGTAAGGTATTTCGTTTAAACGAGTCCCATACAAATTGTCCGTTGGTTTGAAACCATATCATAGCTTGACCTATGAATATTAGTAAAAGTCCTATTGTTAAATTTCTCATTCGTCTGTATCGTAATCTTCCCAATCACTATGTGTTGGTTGATTATCTTTATATTGTTGGTATTCGTAGTCAGCGTCTTCGTAATCATTAACGAGTGGATTTACACCACTTGTTTCGTACAATGAATCAATATATCGTTTAGTTAAGCTCATCGATTACCATTAAGATTTCTGCCTCACGATAGAGGTTATACTTCTCACCTTCTAACTTCAATTGAATGCCCGTATTGGGTACGATTACCCTATCACCCACTTTTAGATTCATTGGAATCAGAGTTCCGGATGATGTGTAGATACCACTACCTACTGACAAAACTTCACCCAACATCTGCTCTTTAGCGTCTGATGGTTTATAAAGACCACCTTTGGTCTTCTCTTCTTCTTTAATAACCTTGACTAATACATAGTCATTCAATGGTTTGTACTTCATAACTTTTTCCTTATTTTTAACAAATATACAAAATAAATCTGACATTACCAAATCAATTCATCAATGCGATGTATAAATTCAGAGATGTCGCAATCATTAACCAAATAAAGTATGGCATTCCCAACCAAGCAATCTTCCACCCCATCGATGAACGAGTAAAGTCCACCAATCGGAAAATCAAATAAGATAGGATTACCAATACTATAACACCCAACCATAGGAAATGTTTCCAAAAGAATACAGGATTCCACATAATGTTGAATGCAACACTAAACCAAAACCAATTGTGAACTTGGTCAATATGTCGATATGAACTTACTGAAAGGTAAGTCATCATTAATGCGTATGTAACTCCAATTGTAGTCCAAGCCATTCCGAAGACCCAACCCGGCGGAGTCCAAGGTGCTTGATTTAAAGATTTGTACCAATCAGAAGATACGCCTGGGTCAGTATATGCGGCCCCAAGAGCCAATGCAACAAAGTTTACTATTAGTAGAACTACGAAGTTGCGTAGGAATTTACCAGAACTTTTCACCATTTACAAATTGTTTTTGTTTTTTGATTTGTTTTTTGAGTTGTTGTTTTTCATCAACTCGGAGATTAACAACCCCATTGGATTGTTGCTGATTTTCCACACGGAACTTTCTATCGATTCTTGTTCGATATTCGTTTGCGTGTATTCTAATTCTTTCCAATTCGGCATCTGTTAAACTTTTAGTTAGGGTTGATGATACATAACAATAAGGGTCATCAGGGTCATCCAATTCCAAGTCATAATAAATACAACCAGGATTGGTGACCGACCTCACTTTATAAGTAGGGTACTTATCTTTACTGAATTGTAGTTTCTCTACAAAACATATATGTCGTTCCCCATAAAATTTAATCACCACAGGGTCAAACTCCTTATAGTGGTGTTTTTTCTTCTTGCGTTTATCTTTGTTAATGTGTCGTACTTTTGGTAACTCCATTATCTTTCGTTTTGTTCAAGGATTCTGATAATATCTTCCAAGTCACCACTTCCTTTGAAACGGATGTCGGTTTCCATAATCTCTACCCATAAACCTTCGCTATCCCACTCATCGTTTGCGTTTGAAATAAATTCAACACCACCAATGTTTAACGAGTAGTAATAAAAGTCATCTTGACCACCCCAAGCTTCCGCCGGTTCATCGGTTCTCTCGAACCCAAGGTCTATTAAATCTTGTTCACTCATAATTTTTTCTCCTTATGAGAATAATTAGATGTTTACATTTTCAAAACCACCATTCTTTTCAACTTGGATAGCGGCGGCTCGAACCTCTTGAGGTCGTTCCTCACTAGCATTGTTGATTAGGATTCGTTCAGCTCGGCCGATACCCATTACCAATTGGTGGAATGGGATACCTAACAACGCCATCTCAAGAACAGTGGTATTTCGTAGATATTCTGGTCGAGCGGTGGTTAACACAATATGATGACCTTCGTTGTACCATTGGTTCATTTTCTCAACAGCACCGGGCAAAGCCACACTACTATAAGGGTCAATTTCTTCAAATCGTACTTGGTGAACCAAAGTACCGTCAATGTCGGTGAAAATCGTTTTATTCTTCATATCTCTAACTCTTACATACAAATATACAAAATAGATTTGGAACTACCAAATGTTTTTGTTAAGTTTTTGTTAATTTTTTCAATTTTTTTATGGGACTAATCGGTTTAAGGCCCGTTCCATCGCTGGTTTGTTGGCGTAATGAACACTTTGGATTTTTAACATCCATTCAACATAACCTAATCGGTTATTAGAGGGCAAGGTGGGAACACTTTTCATTAAGTCGTTTCATATGTTTACAAGGAGAATATCTACGGAACTCACGAGCCGGACATTCACAATTAATAATCTTCCAATCTTCTACCGTGACTTTGTAATACTTTAGATTACCTTTCTTATCACGAGAACCCATCTCACGATACTGCCACTTCATATTACTTGGATTTGAATTTCAAGTTAGACAATACTGCGACTGATAGTAAAAATACCAACATAGTAAACACTAACTCGTTGAGTGGGTCTGCGAAGTGAATTACTTCTTGAACATCACCTCTCATCATCCCAACTCCGACACCAATCAGAGCAAGGGAACACAAAATATAAATCAGATTTCTCATATCTCTTAATCTTACACTACTAAAGTACGACATATATTCCATATATCCAAATTTCTAATGTTAAGAAATTGTTATTTTATATTATCAATTTTGATGTTTAGTTTGGCGATTCTCTTGAGGAGGTTCTTCATATCTCGTTTAGGCCACTCGATGTACCATTGTTTCATACCACGAATACCCTCTTCCAAAATCTCATCATCACCATCTCGTTTCCAAGCTTCGTATCTCCAAGAGTACATACTCTCTTTCATAGCTTCAATCAGTTGTGAACGAGTCATTGCGGAGTAGGTGTTAACCGAAGTTTGTTTATCTTCGTATATTTTGTTGAGGTCATTCAACTCTTTTTCCAATCGGTCAAGAGTTTTCATCTTCTTTTGTTTAGCGACATATTCGGCAGCGAGGTCACTATAAACACGCGGCATCTTACTCTTAACGATATATCGGTAGTGGAATCGTTGGATGTTGTAACCACCAGCAGTGATGGCTTCGGTAACGAAGAAGTATTTAGTTCCCTCTCGTTCAATTCCAGCAGAAATCTCAATTCCTTTCGGACCACCATACCAATTGAACCCAGTCAGTTTATCGGTAGGAAGGATGTAGTTTTGAAGAGCTTTCATTAGGTCAATGACCAAACTCAAACGAATCATCTCTTTATCTCTTTCGGTAATTCGGAGTTCCCTACCGGTCTTCTTTAGGTAAAAGGCTTTCTCACTCTGAATGATTTCAGCAGTTAAATCACTAATGGGTTTCTCTAACTGGTGGAGGATTTCTTCTTTAATTGGTTTCATATCTCTCATTGATTACATAGTAAAGATACGAAATAATTCTGAAAAAACAAACTTTTAATGTTAAGTTTATGTTAAATCTTTGGCGAACAATCCCAAAGATTATCGTGGTTATCCCACTTTCCATATCCAAAATTGTCATAATCCCATCTGAACTTATCGTAAACAAGCTCTCGGAGTTCGTTTACATCCCAAGTAGTTCCTTTAGGTATGAATGTTGGTCGTTTACTTCGTGGAGTAAAATCCCACTCAAAGTCATCTGAAATAAATGGTAGTTTGCGAAGGTCTTCTAATACGGATTCGGCGTGGATAATGTGGTCTATTCGTTCTTGGAATTGAGTTACAATTCTCCATTCAGACCAAGCCCAACACCTTTCATCGGTTACGGACTTTAACGCAGTAAGTGGGTCTTTGAGTGATTTGTCTAACTCATTTTCATCTTTTAAGCCGTGTTTCCAATATGAAATCCACCGATAGTATGGGTGTCTTACATTTACAATATGTAAGTAATCCATTGGACATTCTTCAGGCCACATATTTTCGTGGGTGAATATCATAGGACTATTTCCCATAGGTAAATGGGGATTCATATCTGATGTATACCTAAATACATCAGCGGTAGCTCTACTTGCTACTTTAAATGGGGCGTGCCAGACAAATTTGTGTTTATGGGAGTAGTTCAAAGTTCAGTATCAAAGAAGAATGTCTGAAATAATCTACCATCGTAAAGGTCTTGACCAAAGTAATCCAACGACATATGGAAGTGGTCACCGCGATACAATACCAATCGATTGTAAACATTACCCAATCGGTCTACCATTTCCCATTTAGTCATATCTTGAGAATCCTTGTAGATTTGTTGAAGCAATTCTTTATTATAAGAACCATCCTCGTTTTTAGGCGCCATTGTAAGACCGGTTGGTTTGTGTTTGAAAAGGCCCGTACCTGCACTCAAAGGTGCGTCTGGTGTCAAATAACAAACAGCGGCCCACTTTGTAGTTTGGTCTGCGTGAATCCAACTTCTATCTCTTGAAGTTGTATATTGATAAGCGCCTGTATATTGTTCTTCGGACCAATAGGTAACATTACCATACATTGGTTTTACAACTGACTCAATTGTGTCTTTCATTGAATCATTGAGGAAAGTTTGAGTTCTTGGGCCTGGATAGTTTCCACGAACTGAAAAGTCCTGTTGTAGAGCGAATTCTCTAACTGCGTCTACATCGGAATAAAAATTGTCGATGATATAAGCTGATATTTGCATAACTTTTGTTTTTATGTTTATTCCATATTTGAAGTAACTGAATCAGGTGCGTTTTGTTTAATCCATCCAAATAAGATATTTCTCCATATTTTTTCAGGAACAAAACCACTACCCGCGCTTTTAAGTGGTAATGATAAGAAATTAGTAGCAAACTTTACTTTTTCCTTCTCAACTGTTCGTGTTGTTTTTATCTTACCCTTGTCATCCAAAGACATATGTGTTTTAACTTTATCTTGGGTTTTTTCAATGTCTTGTCCGGCTGCGTTTTTAATATATACCGTATTTTCTGGGTTATTAAGAACTACATCCACACGACCATTCATACCTTTTGGAAGTGCTTTAGTTACCAATCCCCAAATGGTATTTGAAGCACCCTCGTGGGTCTTCAATAAGATATCTTCAGGAACCATTCTTGAACGACTTTTGTTGTTTTGCATAGCAACAACATAGTTTGTAAGAATCCAAGTCAAGTGAATATTTTCTGGCTTGTATCCAACTGCTTTTAGTTGAGGTAAAACATCGGTGATGTCACTCAAATCTTTTGCAGTAATGTCAAACATAATATTTGGAAGAACTTCAGGATTACTTGCAGCCGCCAACATATTAGCAAGCGATGCATCTTTGATACCAATTGCCTTAACAAGAGCGTGAAGTGCTTGAACTTGCTCTGGTCGTTTCAAGTCCATATTTTGTAATCTATATCCTTGAGATTGAATAGAACGAATGTTTTCTATTTCTCTTGGTGGAATGTTTTTACCATACTTCTTAATGATATCATCAATTGAAATTTTACCCAAACGATTCAATACCTGAAGTTGTTTTTTCATCTCATCCACATCACGAACTTTGAATCCGGCAGAATCCAAGAAGTTAGAAATAGCAAATCCCTTACCAGAACCAGCACCACCGGCCAAGAACACTATTTGACCATATGGCTTTCTATTACCATATGTAATCAATTTTTCATCAAGTTGTTCCTCGGTGATTACTTCCAAAATTAAATCTCTTAAACTAGCCATTATTACTCCTTGGTAGGGAAATTAGATTTAGGTGAAGTTTTTCTGGGTTCGTTGTTATATGGGAATAGATTATTTAATCTTTCCTGGCGTGCTTTACAACCACAATCATCCTTACCGGCTGCTTGTGCAATCGCTTCTGCTAACTTGTCTAATTTAGTAGCAGATGTGATTTTTGCAATAGTATCACCTAAACCTTTTGATTCTTTACCATTCATACTTTTTAATCTTTACATTAAAACCATCTTTTGTTAAACTTTCTTTGTAGATTTCTAAATCTTCAAAGAAACCACTTTTGACCTCACACTCACCTTTTTCGTGAACGATGGTTGCGATAGACGCTCCGTGTAGGATGGAATATCCAAAGTGTTTACGAAGCGTGAATATCACATCATCAAAAGTGTGAACATCATCATTTAATAAATATAGTCGGGAATCCATTAAAGGTCAAAATAGATTGTTTCTTTGATAGGGTATTCTTCTTTGAGTTTCTGAACAAGTGGATTGAGTTCATCCCAATCACACACCTCGGCTCTAATGGAGGTTTCAGTATCCGTTGTTACATATACAAGGTATTCTTTACTGATGGTTTCTACATCACCACCAACTCGTTTGATTATTATTTTCATTTCCGTTCTCCATCACTCTTAGCACTTCTTGGAGGTTTACACACTTCTCATACTCTTCTTTTTCGGTGTAATACTCCGTTAGGTTTTTAATGAGGTTTCTTTTTAATTCAATATCAACTGTGTCTGGATTGTACAATAAAATGTCGTACACTTCATCCATAGCCATATGTTGATAATCATCCATAAATAGAGTTGGGAAATTTAATAAAATTAAGTATTTGGCATTACGCCTGATAAAATGTAACCCACAATACCAACTAATGCGGTGAAAACTATCCAAAGAGCTTTAGTAACACTCTCTTTCCAATCTTTCATCTTTTCAAAGTCGGTTACAATTTTATCGTAGTATTCTTGTTTGTGTTCTCGTTCGTGTCGGTAATCCGTGTTCTTATTCACACGAACAATAATCCCATCTTCGGGATTTAGTAATGTATATTTGATATCTGACACATCTTCTTTAAGTGTTGTGTAGTTATCTCTTAAATCACGAATGGATTCCTCCATACGCTTTAACTCACCATTTGGGAGTTTTGTCTTCATCGTAGCAATTTCTACGAGTATTTGTTCTAAAATATCTTTTTGCGTATTAGCCATTTTGGTATTCCTCGTTTTTGAACAACAACTGACTATAAATAGAGAGAATTTGTGTCTGAAATATAATTTTCTATCAGTTCTTTTGTTTCTTCTCTCGATAAATGTTCTACGGCGAGTACGGACTTGATTGTGATGTTTGGATGTTTTTTCTGCAATCCTTGAACTGCTTTTACATTTTTGATTGAATCATCCATAAAAGCGATGTCGGTATAACCTTTTTCAATATGTTTTTCAATCCAATCGGCTTTGGCTTGAGGGTCAGCATTTCCCAACCCAACCACATAAACATCCAATCCCAACTCTTTTTTGAACCAATACTTTACAGGAAATCCTAATTTACGAGCGGTAAGAATTGTTACTTTTTTATCCGGGTTTGACAACATCCTACGAAGTAAATCCACATTCTTTTTAATAAGTTGTGGTTTGTTCAACATTCGATTGAAATCCTTGAAATCAAATACATCCCCCTTTTGTGGAACATACTTTGCATATTCAGCAGGGTCCATTTTGGTTTCCGTACCATCCGAATGTTTTACATAGATGTATGATACACTCTTTGCAAGTGTGTCATCAAAGTCGAATACTCTTAATACCTTACCCATTGTAAACAAATCTTCTATGATGTGATGTATAGTTTTGTACCACTTCGGCGGAGGTTAACTCTTTATCATATACTTTCATAATCGAAATTCTACCATCGAAATAAGTACCATTACCTTGGTCAGTATTATCTTGAGTTCCAAACGCAATTCTGAATTGAGAAATAGCATCATCCATCGGTGAGTTAAAGTTCATATTTGCAGTTTGGTCTACTAATACACCATCAATATAACCTTTAACAGGCGAACCGTGTCCATTGTATGTTAACACAAGTTGATGCCATTCGTTTAAAGTAAGAGCACCGGTTGGACCTGTACTTGTAATACTTGCACCATTCCACAATCCAAACTCTACTTGACCCGATACCAATTCGATAGCACTAAAGTGATAACCGGAGTTTATAGCACCAGAACCTTGATATGATGCAATTACACCATTATTAGTAGGATATACCCAAACCTCTACGGAATGTGCTTCATCGCCAATAGTCACTAACTGGTCTAAATCAGGAGTAATGATTGAGTCGTTTACAAAATCAAACCAACCCTTTGTATTATAGTTTGGCGAACCTGCAATTGTTCCGTGTCTACCATTCCCGGTTATATCTCGGATAGTTGTACCTGTACCTGCGTATGATGTTTGTAGACCCGCGTCATAGTATAATACTAACCCATCAATAACAATTGGTTCATTTGGAATTTCATAATCACCGGCGAGTTGACTACGAAGAAAATCTTGATACTTCAAGAAACTCTCACGGTTTTGTTGTTCAATAATTCTATTTCGGTTGGCTTTTTTGGCTTCCGTTTCCATCTCTTTTCTACGGAGATAATCTTTTAAGTTTGAGTTATTACTGAAATCCATAGTATCACTTCAATGTAGGAAGACCGCCAATCTTTGGGATTCTGGCTTTCCAAGTTTTATAAATCAATTGTCTATTCTTCGGTGTGATGATACCATCATCTACCAATGAATCTAAATAGTCATCAACCACATCTTGGTATGGTTTCTTCATTGTCTTTGCTTTTGAATACAATCCGTGGATGTTAGCATCTACCTCTTTTGGTAGTAAGAAGTATTTGTAGAACAATTCAGGATTCTGGCGAATCTTAACTCTCATAGCTTCATCACCACGAAGAACCTTTGATAGTTTTACGGCGGCGGAATCCTTTCCGTGAGTCAAGTGTTCAATCTCGTGTCTTACTAAATCACGAAGAACTGGCTGAATCTTTGAGAAGATAGAACCCTTTTCATCATTTGGATGGATTCCAATGTTTACCTCAATAGATGGGTAATCGGAATCGGCTTCAGCAGAACCATCGATAAAGAATGCGCCTGGCTTAACACCATCTTCACTAATAGCAAATTTCAATTCTACTTCAACATCAACACCACTTACAGGGTCGTTGAACTCACCAACATAGATGGTCTTCTTTTCCGATTGAAACATATGTTGTAGTGATAGGGTTGGGATTGGGTCTTTACGAACTTCATACCCCTTGTACTTCTTGGGTTTCTCTTGAGTACCACTACCCTTGATGGCGTCTTTCATCTTGGAGAATACCGCCTTATTGATATCACCTGTCAGTTTATCGTACATTCCTTCTAATATGAGTTGTTTCAGCTTCATTACAAATATACGAATAAATTATTAGAATTCCAACTTTTCACCAGGAGTTTTAAAATTATTTTTCCTCATAATGGTCTTGGCAATAGCTTTGTTCGCCTGTTTCATAAATGGGATATTGATGTTTGTTCTATCATCAGTAGCAACTACCTCTTTGTATTTCTCCAAGAAATCCAAGAACTCTTTTTTGTGTTTACCCAATCTCTTAAAGAATCCAATCAACTCTGCGTTTGATATTTCCTTACCATTACGAGGGTCGTTCAATCTATCAAAGAAATGTTTGTCGGTAATTACAACATCAATTGGGTTCAATTGTTTGTCTGCAAATTGGTCAATCTTCTGAAGGTCCGCCATTGGGATTTCGTTGATAGATGTATTGGTTTTTAAGAATGGACCTCTTCTGATTGTTTTGAAGGGAACATTCATTTCTTGACCAAAGATGCCTTTAGGTGCTAATACTTTCAACTTGACTAATTGAGATTTGTTATCAATACTCAATACCTCAAACTCAATATCGGAATACTTCTTACCCTTTAATGTAAGATTCTTACCTGTAATGTATTTGTTGACCTTACCACCACTTACTGCGTTTGCTTCACTTACTAATCTATATTTGAGAAGAGGTTTACCATTGATGGTAATCTCACCCTTTTCGTTCTTACCAATAGATTTTACGACAATTCGTTTGTTCTTAAACTTACCACCCAAAACAGTATCACCCACATTCAATGGGATGTTAATGTCTTCGGTTAGTTCATCACCTACCATATCCAACTCATCTTCAACATCCATAGGACTTTCAAATCCTCGTGGAGAAGCCAAAGTTGGGTCTACCTCTTTGTATTCAGGTTGATTAGAACTTTTTTTTTTAACTTCGGTGAGTTTAGTAAGGTGGGTATTGGTTCTTGATTCCAAATAAGATTCCACAACTCTCTCGGAGATTGTAGCACCCATATACTTTTTATAGAGATATGCCAAAAACGGAATAAGCTCCTTTACCATCTTTCTCTTCTCATCTTGATTCTCTTTACTGACTTTTACAGTTTGAGTTGCAGATGGAGGATTGTGGATGGCTTGAAGAGCTTGTCTTTCTATTCCTCGTTTTGTCTTTACTAATGGCATATCGTATATAAGTATTAAATTATTTTTGTTCAAGTGATTTCAGTACACGATGGTTTTCTTCCATTCGTTTCTGAAACTTTAATTGACTCTTTCTACTTTTTGGTTTAGCAGAAAGTAATCTTTTCTTTTCTGACCTTCCCATCTTACTTACCTTGTCCTCTATATTTCTTTTTGTAATTCTTTGAGGACTTCAAAGATGATGTTCTGGTTTTGGCGTGAACGCCTGGTCTTGATACTTTTGGCTTCTCTTTGAACGAAGACGCCGTTTGTGCTTTAGCTTTTGCCATTTTACAACTCCACTTCTTGAATATGAATCTTAATTTTCGGAGTGTGTCCTTCCGGCAATCTATTTACGATTCCGTTGAACTTCTCCACCTTTGACTTGAAGTAGTGAAGAGTCATTTCTCGGTCCGTAAGATTCAACATCAATTGTGAAGAGGTAGACATTTTTTCCGTATCCCTTCTCATATTCAAATGAGAATCACTTGCGTAGAATTGTTTCTTCAATCCATCAAGGATGTCCATAGCTTCTTCGGCGGCTCCAAGTACCTTTTCAGCAGAAATCTTTCTGATTTTAGATGAAAGGTAATCATCACCTTTTGTGTATCCGGCATCATAGTAATGATAACCGTGGTTTGTCCTAACAAAGTTATCAGAGGATAAATCTCTGATGTCTAATTTAGGGTTATGTTTAGAGGTCATTTCCATAGATACCATCTTTTGAGGGTCTGAAACGAAGGTATGTCCCTTCACTCCCATTTTGGCAACAGTTTCTACGGCTTGTCTTAAAGTTTTACTTGTTAGTGCTTGTCGGATTCTTGCGCCATCTTTAGAAGGTTTACCACCCTTCTTTACGATTTTCTTCTCATTCTCATCGTATCCAACCATTAGTGCGGTATTCAATACACCAATACCATATTCGTTTAGTCCTTCAGACCAATCCGTAACCATATCTCGTAGATATGCAATCTCAACACCATCCACAATCTCGTGGACAATTTCCAATTGGGGTTTGTAGGCCCTATCTCGGTTTTTCGCCATAATCACCGCATCTCCGACCTTCTTGGCCACGATGATGCATTCACGAATCAGTTTATTCATTCAGACCTCTATACAAATATGTAATAATAAATATTACCTAAGCGCGGATTCAATCGCTTTTTTCATAGCAATTGAAAATTCCGTTTGTTCGAACGGAAGGTCTGGGTCTTGGAGTTGTAAAAGAGTGGCTGCGACATTCATTTTAGCAGTTCCAACCCCAATGGTTTCCTTACCATCTTTGGTTACTTTAACTGTAACGATGGTCTTTTTTTGTTTGAATTCGAATGGTCCGATTCTAACTGCGTTGGTTGGAGCTTCAATAGATTCTACAACCACATAAACAGGTGAACCATCAGGACAAATAGGTGCGGATTCGGCGAGAATCTCTTCCGTGATTTGTCTAACACCAAAGGTGAACTTTTCTTGTGGGATATCTTTGATAGATGCTAAAGACATTACTGAAGCAACGAAGTAACATACGATTGGGTTCATTTTAATTCTCCTACTTTTTTAAATGATTTGGGTGGATATGTCATAACTATTATATAAAATGTATTTTGATTCGATATCACCGCAGAAGAATAGGGTGGATATGTCGATTTTGGGTTTGTAGTTGAATTTACAATTGAGTTATACTCGGATTGAGTAAACCAAAGACCATTTCGTAAGGTGGACTGATTATGTGAATAATATGCGGCTTGTATATCAGCCACATCTATTTTGTTATCACTATAAACATCCAAACAATACCAATCAAATCCAACCACGGAATCCAGTTGTAGGATTCTACTACTGAAATATGAACGAGTTGAGGTGTCGGCGGCATAAGTCATAGATGGTAAGGTCACTCTATATTGAGCGCCACTACTATTTGTGAATACCACTTTACCGGTAGAGTCGGTGTATTTTGTTCCTTGGGATGTCCAAGCGGCTACCGTCGCAGATGATGTCAGTTGGTAACACTCCCCACTTGAGAAACTTGAGTTGGTGATTGACGCCAACCACGATGAACCATTTGATAGACCGATTTGTTCTATACCAGAACCATCCGCAAGGAATGTTCGTGTTAGGACATAACATTTAGTCCAATCTGATTTAAAGAATATCAAATCTATTTTTGTGTTGATACCACTAACATTGTATTTGTAACTACCTTCGTATCTCACTCTAAATACATCAGCACTCAATGTAGAGTCATAATAAGTTTCAGTCCCAGCCCACGACATATTATTGTCTGTATTTGAATTGTTTACCGATGTGAAGTGGATGGTTGGGACATTTGGATTTGATGCGTTTCCTGCGTAACTATTATATGTCGATGTTCCAAGAGCAAACCAAGCATTTGCGTGTAGGGTTGCGTTTGAGTATGTTGTTGTCCCAACGGCAAATCCATACCCACTTGGGAAGTTTACCGTCAAATTACCTTGGTCGGAGTTTGCGGTATTCCATATTTGAGTTAACCCCGTTCGACCTCTATCAGTTGGAATGTTGGATGTGATTTTGGTGATAGCACCAGTGGTTGATGCCGAACTATAATGTTCGACTTTGATTGGGATACTATCCTTACGAATATTACCTAACGGAACTACCGTGATAGTTTGGGCAAATGTTAGGGTTGGTAAAAATAGTAATAACCATTTCATTCTATTCTCAAATATTGAGTTGTTGTTTTATGTTTACCAGTTCCCATAATATAAAACTGACTTTCGTTTTGAATTGTTCTATTTTGGGATGGTGAATATGTGTTATAATAATTAGTGTTGGGATTTGATTCAATGGTAGTTTTTTCAGCTTGAGTAAAGATATACTTGTTGTGATAGTATCCATTTAACCACAATGTATAACAAAATTCAATATCATCAAGTGTGAATGTGGATGAGTTGTTACAATCACAAGTATAGAAATCCCAACCTGAAATGGTATGAGTACCCAATCTAACATCGAACATATAATTCATATCATCCGTAGTGATGGTATGAAATACATTCGAAACATTAATTGTCACACGATACGGCCACGAGGAACTATTTGACCAAGTGGCCTGACCACTACTATTAGTATTTTGTGTAGATTGTGTAGTCCAAGTAGATGAAGTAGTACCTACCTCTGATAATTGTAAACTATACGATGATTGTGAAGGTCTTTTCCATTTAACTATCAAACCATCACCACCACCATATTCCTGCATTCGTGCTACAATTGTATATGAATTACCCTTTGTCATAGAGTAACTACCATATTTGTAAGTACCAATCCCCTTACCACCATAATATTCAATTACCGAAGTTCCGTTGATTGTTAAATCAGAACCATCATCAGATGTTATACCAAAAGAGTAGGTGCCTGTTTCTGCCGCAACAAAGTTGAATGTTACTTCCGTGGCATAGTAATCACCACCCGATGGTACGGATACTCCGGCTGAAGTTAGTGTTGTGTATGCCGTAAAGTTTAATGATGTACCACCATTTATATTTCCTTGCCACCACCAAGTTGTTGCTGCAAATGTAGTATTAAATAACTTATCCATTTCAGAACGAGTGGATGGGTATTGAGCGTATTGTGATGTATTACCATTTCCATAATGGGTTCTGAATACTCTTACAAATGTGCTTGAATTTGTTGTAGTGACATAGTGTTCCATTTTTATTGGTATACCACTAACACTATGATTTCCTATTGGGGTAAGAGTTATGGTTTGAGAATATCCCCAAATTTGTACTATTAGTACAAAAATCAGAGTTAAAATAAACTTTCTCATAACAAAATCTTTGTTCCCGTTGATAATTGCCAGTTTAGGATGTCGGCTCCATACTGATAAACTCCTGAAAATGAGATACTCCATTTGAATGAATCACTCACCTTAAAATCGGTGTTCATCATAGGTATAAGTAGTATTCCAGATTTATACCATTGTCCTTCATAGTAGAAAATGTATGGAGAATACACTCCCAATAACAATACATTAGCTCCAAAGTTTCTACCACCCTTGAAATTCGTGAATCCACCACCAATGATTGACCAGTTGGAGAACTGGCCCTTACCCAAGTATCCATAGGTAAAGTTCGTACCAACCATACCGGTAACCGACTTTACTTTTTGAGCCGCCATTAACGATGTGGTATTGAACCAATCCGTAGTGAAGTTTGACATTGTTGAGTTTGAAAAGATTCCCATAAAGGATGGTGTTTTGTATGAACCATACAAAGTCACATTCGCAACATTTTCACCCGTCTGATAGTTTAGATTCACACCTTTAATGAATGTTTGTTTGGTGTTAAGGTGAGTAAGGGACATATTGAACTTGAAGTTGTCCACGCCCGTGTCTTGGATGTTTGCGGAGTTACGGATAATTACAAAGTCACCAGCACCAATCAAAGCACCTCTACCAACTTTCTCTTGTTTCGATTTGGGTTTGCCGCCTCCTCCTCCACCACCACCATCACCATCACCAGATGATTCAGAATCACCACCGGATGTAGTTGTAGTAGTTCCTTCACCCACGGCGCCCGTAGATTCAGTTCCACCACTTTCAGTAGTTCCACCACCGGTACTACCAGTTCCACTTACTCCAGAGTTGGGGTCGGTGCTTCCACCTCCGCCACCTCCAGAACCACCGGTACTTCCGCCACCGGAGCCATTGTTTCCACCCGATGAACCTCCACTCGAACCTCCGTTTGAGCCTCCTCCGCCAGTAGACCCACCGCCTGAAGAACCAGAAGAACCGCCGGAAGAGCCCCCAGAACCACTGTTACCGCCATTAGAAGATGACCCGCCATTCGACCCACTCGTTCCTCCTGATGTTGAAGAACCTGAAGAATTCCCGCTACTATTAGAGCCAGTAGAAGAACCACTATTGTTAGAGTTGTTAGAATTACCATTATTATCTCCGTTATCATTGTTATTAGAATTACCACCACCGGCAGAAGCACCTCCAGCTGCAGATGAACTAATTCCACCTGCGGTTGAAGCCGCACCACTCATTGATGAACCTAAACTTGCAGCCATACTAACAATACCTGTAATTGTAGTAGCAGTATTACTTCCCAAGTTTGTATTAAAATTGTTTGTTACCGCCTCACCTTGACCAGCACAAGGGTCAGTTCCTGGTGGAAATGTTGCGTTGATTCCGGCTACCCAAGATTGGTAAGCACCGGCTTGTAATTGTGCATAAGTAAAGAATTGGACTTGTCCCCCATAGGACATTGTTACCCCACCTTGTTGAATGGGAATGGTGACCGGTGCACCAGTACACGGGTCTATATATGTATAAGTGGCCTGAGCGTATACACCCAAGCCACTCAATACAAAGATTAAAAATAATATTAATTTCTTACCATCCATATGCTTCCATACGCTTCACGAGGTTCATTGTAGCAACCTCCAAAGCTCTCTGGGTAGCAATACCAACGGTAGATTGGTCAAATCCCATTTGTGGATTTCTGAAGTAACCCTCACCAACTTGAGTTGATGTACCTTGACCTGAAGCCACGATATATTGAGAGTTATCTACATTTACCATACGGATTTGAATACCAATGATTGTAGTGTTTGTTTTGTTTAATTTACCTTTGTCGTAGGTTTCACCATAAGATACTGCGAAATCATAAATCTCAGCATATACGATGTATTTAGGGATAGCAATACCTTCCATAGAAAGTTTTGTTTCACCATTACCCAAACCATTCAAATCGGTTTCCCAAGCATCTAACATCTGATTGACAATAGCGTCTTTCTCTTCAGCATACTTGAAACGATTTGTTACTTCAAAGTTTTCTACAATACGATTTGATACACCCAAACCTACTCGTTTGTCACGAAGCTCTGGAAACATTTCCCATAACTCTTTGTTTACATTCAGTTTGGAAAGTTGGATGATTTGTCTTTCACCTGTATATGGTGGAAGGGTTTCTAATGCGTCAGCTTTTTCAAAATTAGCTTGGTATTGTGTTACACCAATAGATGACTTACAAGAAGTAGCCATAGTACCTACCAACAGCATACCACCAATCACCATCAACAATCCGATTGGAGCGAAGATATTTTCGAGGATAACATCTTTACGAGTTCTCATTACTTACCCCCGTTTTGGTCTTCTCGTTGTTTCTTCAATCTTGCCATTCTCTCTGCTGGAGTTTCTGGCTTCTCTTCTACTACTGGAGCAGGAGTTGAACTGGCAGCGGGAACTTCTCTCACGGTTTCCTTGATGATTGTTTTACCACCACCACTATTGTTTTGTTGTTGGGTGTTGTTGTTTTCGATATTCAGGATGATTGGGGCGGCAGCGGCGGCAGCTGCTGGTTGGGCAACTTGCTCCGTTTTAACTTCCTCTTCACCACCACCAAAGATAGCTTCGATGTGGGTAGTTACATACGCACCTGCGGCTGTAACTGCGGTAGTGGCGATACCGATTACTGTTTTCTTTAATGTGGACAATCCACCTTCTTGGGTTTCTTCGCTCATAACGACTCCTTAAAATTTACTGATTCTATAATATTTGGTTTTTGTTGGGGTTGAAAGAAGGAGAATGTAGTTTCCATTAGCAACATTATCCATATTCAACATACCGGTGACAACCTCACCACCTTGGTATACTTGTTGTTTGTCAAAGGTTACTAACTGACCCATTGGGTTAATCAGACCAACTGACAATTCGTGTTCAGTTTCCATATAGTAATCGAACAATACATATCCTTCGGTAACTGGGTTAGGATACACACGGAATCCATCAACCAACTCGGTAACCAAATCATCCCTTTTTCTACGATAAATAACAGTAGCATCGGTAGGGGTTTTGATGATGTTCAAATCTCTTGCGTTCTCATCACCAGCAGCTTTAGAGAATACTCTGATTGGGGTTTCTTCCCAATTGGTAGATTTGATTTGGAACTTGAATGTGAACACTTGAGTGTTTTGAGTTACAAGAGCAGGGTCCATTTGTGATTCGTGGCCACCCCAAAGAACTTTACCATTCTCGTTAGTTAAGAATGAAGTCCAGCGACTCATTGTAGAACCCATATCCAAAGACAAGAACTTGAATACATTAGTGTCGTACTCCAATCCGATTTGAGCAGCACCCACTTTGTTTCCGTGAGTAACAAGAGTTACAGGAATGTCAGCGGTGTTGTCGGCGGAGATAGTCAACTTTGGAATTACAAACTGAATAGAGTCATCAATGTGTTGCAATATCTTTTGTTGGTCAAGAACATAAGTTGTTCCCGTGTTGCCCGGAGCAATCTTGGCAACCAAGTAAGATGTGGTGTTGTAACCGGTAGAGGTAACATCACCCAATACATAAGAATAGTAAACAACCGAATCCAATCCGTTGATTGTTTTATCGATTGTGTATGTACCTCTCTTCGTGGTCAAGAATGTGGATGAGTTTACGATTGAATCGTATTCGGTCTTTCTGAATAATTTAAGGTTATGTTGACCACTCACTAAAGAGTTCCAAGTTGTAGCAGATGTAGCCAAACGATTGAATACCAAGAATGCGTCAGAGATGGAATGGTTACCATCCAAGTTAACATCACCCTCTTGATACTCGTATGTAGATAAGGTATCAGTTTGTACGGATACTTCAGTCAATCTATATGCGTCTACGATTGAGATAGCAGAACCATCGGAGAGTGAGTCGGTAGCCACCGTGAACTTGACATTATAGAATGAAGTGTCGTATGGGATTTCCATCATAGCAAGACCGGTTGAATCAGTTCTGAATACATCACCGGCATTCCAAGTTGAAGCGGTCTTTTTCTTTTGATGGTATTGAACGGAGATTCCTTTAGTACCAGCACCCAAAACAGTTTTAACCCAGAATGGGAAGTTTAAGGTTGGTTGTAAGAACTCACCATTATAAGAGTAAACACCCAATGTCATATCAACACCCGTATTTGAGGTTGCGATGTTTGAGAAGTTTGAACTCAATGGGGTAACCTTCAATGAATCTACTGCAGATGCGTCAAATCCACTCTTATGAGGGAAGATTACTTTTAAAATAGCACCATCAGACCACTCGAATGTAGATGAGTTTCCGGTGTATACCAAAGAAACATTCACCCAATTTGAGGATGAGTAGTAAGCACCATACTTGTCGGTTACTGATAACGCAACAGGTCCCCACTTTACTTGAGGGGCTTTAAAGTTTGCAGTATCGTAAAAGAATCTAACCTGAAATGCGGTAATCTTTGTAGATGTTGGGTTAGCAAAGTGAAGATAGATAGTAGTTGTATCTTCAAGAATCGAACCCTGTATAAAAGAAGTATCCACCAAGAAATATGGTGAATTCGAGTTCGGTGCGGTCAAGGTTTCATTCTTACCATTTTGACCAAATAAGTTTAGTGTCGTGAGTAATGTCACGAACAACAATGATAGTTTTTTCATTTAATCTCTCCATTTAAATGTATAACTTATTGTTCGTAACAATTTAAAAAAATAAAAATAGGGAGCCGCCGATTAAACTCTCAATACTCAATCACCTAAATACACTAAAATATATCAGGCGACCCCCTATTAGTTTATTTATCCTTCTTCAGAAGAATCATCTTTTTTACTGAAAATCTTGGTTACACCATCGATACCGAAAGAACCAAGAACAATGATAACGAATGAGTTAAAGATGGTGTCAGAAATCACCAAATGTTGACCCATAATACCTGTAACAACATCCGCACCTGCGAAGATAGCCATTACAGCGAACGACATAAAACCAACGATGTTCTTTTCGTTGTATTCGTTGTTGTCCTTAAAAATGTCACTAAATGCCATAAATTTTCTCCTTATATATGAAAACATAGCGTAACCTCCTTAAATAACTGATTGTTAATATAATTACTTGATATCTTTACTTTCAATCAAAGTGTAAGTAAATTTAGCGTTACCTGCGGCTTTTGACTTTCTTACAATATCCATAAACTCGTTAAAGTCAGCCTCTCTCTTGAATACTTGACATCCTTCAGACCAGTTCTCTACATAAGTAGAATCTTTACCTGCTTTGTGGATGTTAATACCAAATACACCTTCTTGGATTACTTTCTCATCGTAGTTCATATCACGATTCGCATCACGATAGACCTTAACCTTACCAAATTGTTTGAGCGCTTCGTACTTACCTTGGTGTAATCCCAAAGCGTGTGAGTCAACATATTGACCAGGAACCAATCTTGCAACACCGGCTGCGTTGTGGTATTCTTTAACACCTTTTGTACCAGGGTCAGTTGTGTTCATCCACTCTTTGTAAATCCACTCACCATTAACTTGGTATGAAAGAGTAATCTTATCATCAAACGCGTTTGTTACTTTAGTTCCGGTATCTGAATTACGAACACCAACGATGTTCAATAAGTAATCCTTACCTTCGAACCACTTGTAACCTTTAGCTTTTACGGTTTTCTCGATTGACTCTTTTGAGTATTTAGCACCAGCGGTAGGTTTGTTGTTTGGTGCAGGAGCACTTGTCGGTGCGGTTGTGGGAGCTTTAAGTCCCATTTTCTCTAAAGTACCAGGACCAACAATACCATCGGCTGTCAATCCGTGTTTCTTTTGGAACTCTTTTACGGCAGTTTCAGTTTTAGGACCAAAATTACCTACTTGTTCTACTCCCAAAACTTTTTGAATCTCTTTGATAAACTCGTTGTTATCACCTTTTTTGTAAACTGCCATTTTAAACTCCTATTTATAGACACATTTATAAATAAATAGTGAGGGATGTACCCTCACCATCAAATTGTTTTATTTTTTACGGCCAGCACAATGAGCTTTTTGACTGAATCCCTTTGGGTTGTTACAATCAATCGACTTTTTATACTTTTCAGACCATTTCTCATCAACTGATTTGATGAGTCGTTCCATAGCTTGTTCTAACTTGTTAGGAAGATTTTCGTGTTTAGTTCCTGCGAAATCTTTTGCCTGTTTTGTAGTCATAGATTTAGCAGTATCTCTCACATCTTGAGAAACATCAGATGGTTTTACACCCCCCTTTTTGAGAGCGTAAACCAACCCCATAAACCTTTGTTGTGCTTTTGACTTTGCGGGCATATAAATCTCCTTACTAATAAGTATGGAGAAATTCTAAAGGAATTACCCACTCTATACCAAAGGGGTCTTCAACTTTACCTTCTTGCTTTTGTTCGTTGACTAATAAAAGAGTCACCTTTTCTCCCTCTACCAAGCTTCCCTTGTGATTGGAGAATGTCCTCTTCATTAGGAGTTTTTTTCCTATTTGATTTTGTAAATTTTTCATAACCAGCTGATTCCTCTTCCCAATCGATACTATTAATATTAATTTTAGCCATTGCGAATTACCTTTAAATTTTTAATGGACTCCAAGAATTCTTCTACGGAATAAGATTTATTTTTTTCATCTTTAATTGTCACCTCGGTCAAGGTGTCAGGATATTTTTCTACCAATCGAACAAGAATCTCAAAACCTCTATCGGCCCAGAAATTCTTGAAGGATACTTCTCCTAATATGTTGGTTGAGAAATCAACATCTTCTTCCGTATCCCCTGGTAGTAATATGAAATATCTCATAGTTTAACTAACCTGTCTTCGTAATGTTTTACTCGGTTGACCTTTATATTAAATATATCAAATTCATACTCACCAACATCAAATTGATTAAAATCGAAGATTTCTGACAAATTTGTAAGGAACTGATATGACTGATTTGTAAGTCGTAAAGCGTCAAATTGTACAATAATGTCTGAATTCTCGTTCGTATTGAACTTTTTAGATAAGTCAAACTTGGTGTTTGATTGTTCTTTGGTAATATACCAATCTATGTCCATTTTACTCATATCAATAGTCATTCTATCACACCAAGGTTCTAATTCCTCAAGTTGTTTAGGACCACAATTTGTAATCTTAAACTCAATATCATATTTGTGAGGAACGATAGGTTTCATCAACTTATCGTGTTTTACAAAGTGCCCCCACTTACGGATAAAATTACGAGTAGACCTAATGTTTTGAGCCTCCCACTCGTTAGAGTTTTGACCAGGCGTGGTTAATGTTGGATTGAATCGTGAACCTCTACAAGTCAAATGGAATACGGCACCTTCCCAAGTTTGAACAAACTGATATCCGTTTAGTAAGAATCGGTTGAAGATGTCAGAGTCCTCTTTGGATTGAGGAGCATACAATGGGTCGTGTCCTCCGATGGATGTGAAATCCTCTTTGAACAAGAACCAAGGTGCAAAGATACCTTCGGTAGTTTTACCCTTTACTTGAGGTAGATACTCGTTGAAGAAATCGTTGAACCAAACCTCATCAAAATGCTCCGGCTCGGTGGGTGCGTTTCGAATCAACACCTTCTCCGGTCCGGCTGGGTGTAGGTCGGGCTCAATACGAGTGAGTGATACTACCGTTAATGGTTTGATGTGTTCCAATACGGATTCAAGAGCACCAGGACACAACCACATATCTGCGTGGTAAATACCTACGATTGATGTTGTCGCTAACTCGTTGATAAGTCGGTCATAGAGAATGGTGTGACCCAATCTAGCTGGCCCTTCATTACGAAGTGCCTTAAAGTTTGGGTCTTTAGACATCATCTCTTCACACCACTCCCAAGTTCCATCGTTACTGAAATCATCAGCAACGCAGATGGTAGGTTCAGGCCCTGCATTCTTCCTAATACCCTCATACGACCACTTGAGGTATTTCAAGTTGTTTCGTGATGGTTGTATAAAACTAATATCTTTTTTTGTAATCATAATGTTTGTAACTTTTTACTAAAATCTAATAGAAACGATTCTTCCGAATGGTGTTCTTTATATAAGTATCTACATTTATCACTCATATCTTTATAAAAGATAGGGTCATTCTTTAATTTGTTCAGAAGTTTTCTAGCACTCTGAACATCACTTGGATTTACTGACAAGTCGGGGTGTAAATTAACTTGAGTATCCAAGTCGTTATACGCAACACACGGAATACCCAAGTAAGCACAATTCATAGGAAATGTTCCGGCGCCGGTTGTTGGCATAAGATGGATTGCGTATTTAAAAGATGATAGTGTCTTAATCCAATCAACCCATTCCATATATGGAAAGTAGTTCATATCTTCTATCAAATCTTCATTTTCAATCTTCCGCCCCATAGATGGCGCCCAAATTGGAATATTTAAATCTCTAGCACATACATAAGAATCAAATCCACCATACCATCTTACAAAATTTCCACCAACTACAACTTTCTCTTCTTTCTCAGCGTACTCAACATCTTTAACAAGGTCAGTAATCATCAAACTTGGAATGTCCTCAACCCACTTATCATCGCCCATTATACCTTTAAAGTACGGAATGTCAGTTTTGTTTTCACTTAACAATCCATCGGCTGCGGCTAAAACACTATAATGCCAAAACTGATGTTCTAATGGCATATCTTGAAATACCCAATGTGGCCCCTCTTGCATCCATAGAACCTTTTTGGCAAATCTTCTCGCTTCGGTTACAACATCAATATTTGCTATTTGGTTTCTAAAATTGGTGGATTTACCTACCAACAAAATAGCAAAATCATATTCTTCTTTTACTTGTTGAATTTGTAACATCGGATAATGGTCTGCGTTTAGAGCACACATCTGAGCAAATTCAACTCTCATATTTCTATGGGTTCTTGGTATTTTACCAACAAATCCCATCTCACTAAAAAATGCTATTTTCATAACGACTCCTTTACTTCTTTATCCATAGTAATTCTACTATCATTTTCTGAAATTAATTTTATCAATTCTTTTTGTGGTTTTTGGGCGTGATTTATAACTCTGTTCTGATGATATGCTGGAACGAGGTCATCATCCCTATCTTTGTACTCCGAAGAATATCCATCTTCAAAAAAGGTAATTCCACTAATATGTAGTTGTTTTATATCGTAATTTAACAAGTCAAGAATAGCACATACTCCAATATTTGGCCTTGTTTGTAGAATCATATGTAGTGTTAAGAATTGTTCGAGGTCGGCCCATTGATGAAACTGAACCTGACTACCTTTCATATGAGATTCACATACTTTTATATCATTATGAAAATATGATAGGTGTTTTGGAAATGGTGATGATATAAACATAACACCATCAGATTCCATTTGTTCACGGAGAAACGGACCACCTTGTGCTGCGTTTTGGCTCATATTATGATATCGGATGTCACATTTTTTTCCATAGTCAATTGTGTTGTTGACCGGATACGAACGATTCAATCTAACAACAACATCAAATGAGTCAAATTCATCACCACGACTTTTACCTTCAAGGTATGATGCAGGTCCGACAAGAATTACCGACTTGCCCTTCAAATAGTCGTTATACTTTCTACTGATGTTTGACTGATTGTAGATGGATTTCACATCCTCATATGAAACATCAATACTTGGGATTACGCTGGGGTCTACTCTATTGGGTTCTTCAATAAAATAATCAAGCTCTATTTTCATTTTCAAAATCTTCTATTGTAAAAAACCTATCTTGTCTGTAACCCAATAGATTTACATTTTGTTTACACATATCAAGAATTCTATCAAACCAGTTACCTTTACCGTGTTTATATGAATCACCCATACCACTTTCAGATTGAGTTTCCTTATCTACACAATACATTCGCTTACGAGTGTGTTCTCTATTGTGGACTAACAATACATTTTTAACAATAAACTGAATATATGCCTTACCCATAACTTGTTGAGCTGATATCATCATAGCGGTGTCCTCCGCTACGACTCCAAAAATACCTCTTGGTATGTTTACACCAGCTTTTACAAAGTCGGAACTCATAACAAGACCACATCCGTTAAACTTTGGATATTGTAATACTTGAATGTTAAAATCGGCGTACTTGTTATTGATTTCATTCATCTCATCAAGATTCATTACATATCGAATGCTATGTGGTGATTCTAAAATCTTCTTCTTATACTCCTCTTCGGTAGCAAAATCTTTGATGGAAATATACTTCTCATTTTCAAAATCAATATGTTCTAATGGTTTCCAAGAGTCATCCCACATCTTTCGTTCAGCAAACCAAACCGTGTATCTATGAATGTTTTGACTTACGGCATAATTTTTAATTGTTTCCAAACCCTCAAATAATTGTTTGGGAAATAGTGAATCAGTTTCACCCCAAATCAAATAATCGTGGTCTGAACAATTATGATAATTAAAGTCCCTACGATAGTCCGCAATACTATACAATTTAGAATCATCTGAATAGATGTTGTATCTAACATTAACACCAACATTGGTCAATCTTTCCATTTGTTTCTCAAACATCCACACAAGTTTTTCTTTTGTGATTTGTGTAGTATCTACGGCTTCAAGATATTCGCTGATATTGAATGTAAAATCATATGTTATGTTTTCACGATTATCAACCTCGGTTGCGCATTGAATCAGAGAGTCAACAAATTCTGATAGAATCTCAATCTCATAGAACATAGTATGTGTTCCTATGATATATTTGTAGTTTAATTTCATTTCAAGTAAGTTATTTTATCAAAGTAATTTTCTCTCGGGCCACCATCCATTTCAGTACATACAATCGGCGAGTATCTACAAATCAATTCGTGAATAGAACTTTGATACCCAATGTTCACTTTTGCCTTTGAACGGATGTATAATTGAACTCTCAATGAAGTTGGGACTTTAGCAAAATCCAAACCCACATTAACATACTCACCGAACGGAGTGTCTTTTATATCAACACCACCATAGTACACATATTTTAAGTCGTGTTTTTTTAACTCATTAATGATTAGATTATTTCTATGTTCATCAAAGAAACGACCAGCCCCAAGCTGACTACTTGTTGCTATGAATCCACCAAAGTTAGATTCTCCAAAGTATTCTCTGATTAGAGCATCACCTTGTTCTTTTTCATCATCACTAAAATATAGTTCTGGTTCATAATCAATCATTTCATCTTCAGACAATCCCCAAAATTTCAACATTTGTTTTACCAAAGGGATATTTACATTCATCCTGTCATATATTCTGTAATGGTCGTGGTAGACCTCATCATCAAACGAATCTACAAATCCATCTATATATGGGTTGTTTACAAATGTCCGATAAGAATTTAATTCAGCTTGAGGCCAATGTTTCCAAGCAGATGAATCTCCAAATATCTTTTTTATGAATGTTTCACTTGGAACATATATTTTAGAATGTGGATATTTCTGCTTTAACAATCTTGGCATCGATGAAATGATACCCCAATCCCCAAAACCATTACACATCCTCATTATCAGAAATCTACCTCGTTGAAGGTATTCATCATCAATCATATATGCGTCATCGGAAGACCAACCTAAACGAGGAACTTCCCCAAGGTCTTGAACCGACTCACCATACATTCTAAAAAAATGAGGCATATTATCTTTCTATAATTGATATTGATGGGAAATCCTCCACCAAAACTTTGTAGTTAGTTAATTCTTTTACTTCGTTAATTGGGCGTCTATTAAATTCTCTCATCCACCAACAATTATCTCGTTCTACTGAGCCACCTTCGAAAATGATATCACACCAATCTATTTTCTCATTTACCATCTCAATAATGTTACCATCATTATTTACATCAAGATGAAGTAAATCACATTCGTGTCTTTGATTACACCATTCCATAAAGTCACCATCACACAATTCAACATATTTAGTTAAGTTGTAGTATTCTAAATTAGAAGCAACTATTTCTTTATTACCTCTCTTATATGGATATTTTTCCCACAAATCGTAAGAGTATAATTTACCACCACCAAGGTCACGAAGAGCTTGTGCGATACATACTGTTGAAAATCCATTCAAAACTCCAAATTCAACAACCACCTTTGGTTTTTTTTCCATAACGATGTTATAGATTTCAACACCAATATTGGGTTGAAAATAGAGGTTTACATTTTGACTTGGATGAGCTCCCTTATTGTTAAAATGATAGGATGACTCAATACTCGGTTCAATATACATTACCAACCTTTTTTGATACAATCTACAATATATTCACGCTGTTCAGCGTTAACCCACCAACCAACTGGAATTGAAACTACCTTACCAATGGTTCTATCAAGTTGTGGAAGGGCTGATGTGTACTCCCTAACACAAGAATGTTTATCGTTTCGTTCGTGTACTTGAGAAACGATGATGTTACATTCTTTCATCCATTTCATAAATCCATCTCGGTCATCTACCAACATTGAATAAATCCAAAACGCAGATTCGTGGCCAACCTCTCGTTTCAAGGTTTCAAGACCACTAATATTTTGAAGATTTTGGTCGTAGAACTTGGCGTTGTCCTGGTGAGTCGTAATAATATTCTTGGCGTGTTTCAAGTTCTCTATACCCACAGCCGCATTCACATCATTCATATGGAATTTAAATCCCCATTCCGGAATATCAGCTTCACATCGGAAATCCTTACGATTAGAATCTCGGTCAATACCATACCAACGAATCAACTTACCTCTACTATAAAGTTCTTGGTGAGGTAGTATCAAAATACCACCATCAACTGAAGTGATATGTTTAATTGCCTGCAACGAGTGCATTACAATATTTCCGTGGTTTCCAAGTGGTTTACCCATATATCTTGTACCAAATGAGTGAGCACCATCTTCAATAACAGCAGGTTTAAAACCATACATCCGTTTGGCTTTTTCTTGAATTTGTTGAATACGATTCAAATCATTCGGATATCCACCCCAATGTACCAACATAATAACTTTTGTCTTTGGACTTAACTTTCTTTCCAAGTCATCCAAATCAATGTTTAATGTTGTAGGATTGATATCTACCCACTTAATCTTTAGATTATTAGCCAGAATTGGAAAATTGGAAGCCGTACAAGTCAGCGATGTAGCCAAAACTTCATCACCATCTTCAAGACCGGGCCAATATGAATCAATTGAAGCGACTCCGTGAAATACTTGAGTTGATTTCTTTGGAGCTTTCAAAAGATGTAAGGCTAGATGAAGACCTGATGTACCCGAATTGAGAGTCAATACTCTATCGTTCTCAAGGAAATCGGACAGGTTCTTTTCGAATTTTTCTACAACAGCACCTTGACCTATGAATCCACTATCAAGAACTTTAGCCACCTCATCTTTAGCGGTGGGACTCATAAACACTTTAAATAAAGGTATTTGCTCTTTCATAACAATTTATTTTTACAAATATACAAAATATTTTTTACATTACCAAACCTAAAACATCAACCCAATTAGTAAACCTTACAGCATTATCATCGATGTAATACTTGGCTCTTGGCTTCTCCGATGTTATCGACTTGATGTATTGAGAAACATTATATTTTTCCAGCCACTCCCAAATCAACTCTTCACCAGTTTTACCATTTACAAGAGGTCTATCTGACTTTGCTTTGGCGGTGAATATAACTATGGAGTAACCCATATCATATAATTTGCGAATTGCTTCCAACGAACCCTCAATAGGTTCATCATAAACACTACCATCGTGAAATCCTAAAGAATTCTTATGGATTACTCCATCAAAATCTATCGCAATCTGATTGGCGTTTTCATTCTTTTGTAGGATATTATATTCTTCTATGTTCATTTTATGTCTTCTAATTCAATTCTTTGGATAGAACTATCGGCCGGATTTCGGTCTGATATGATTTGGAACTCAACACCCATAGATTTTAGATAATTACTTAAATCGGTTACGGATTTGGTAATCAACATAACCTCTTCGGCATCCATTTTGAATTTATCATACATTGGTGTTTCGGGAGAATAAAAGTGTTCAACAAAGTGTCTTTCATTTTCATCACTTGGATTTGACCACATATTAATATCTCCAATATCCCACCCAATAGTAACAATCTTTTTACATCCTAAATGTAGAGCCATTGGAATAGCAAGTTCATACATTAGACCTGGCCCCCAAGGTCGCTCGATACTCTTTTCGAATGAAATATTTTCAAAGTCGTTTCTATACGCAATAGATTGACTTATCTTGTTATCAATATTTTCATTTCTGAAGATGGGGAACAACAAATCAGCCTTCCACTTTTGGTCGGCAATAACTTGAGGATGTTGTTGAAACCAATAAGCCCAAGATACAATCGTATCGGATTGAAACTGATATGGTGATAGATTTGTAAAATTAAGAAACAAAAAGTCAGTAATATCTTTTAGATTATGGTATGGTTGTTTAATACAAAATACCAACTTATCTCCCAATACTTTTTTCAATTGATTAATTGAATAATTGTTTAGGGATGGTCCGGCCGCAATAATATATGCGGTTTCACCATCATATTGATTTTTCAATACGGATAATCTCTCATCCATATATTGTAATGATTGTAGTTCTTTTTGTAACTCTATTGTTTTTTGTTTCATAACATTTCTTCTACAATTTTAATATCTTCCGGATAATCAACTGCGTGTGAGTTGGAATCCAACATAACCATTTTAATTTTATGACCCATTTCCAAGAATCTGATGATTTCGATATCTTCTTCAAATTCGAGTGGTGTCTTTTTACCCATCCCAGCGAACTCCTTCAAATGTTCACGATTGAATCCGTAGATACAAACTTGTTTCTTTGGATTAGAACCATTGCCGGTCTTTGTGCCAGGAATCGGATTACGAGAAATATAAATCAACTCATCATCCAATGAGGTAATTACCTTTGGAATCTTCTTATCTTCTACATTCTCGTGTTTGTTTAGATATGCCATACAATTCACAATATGATTTGGGTAACACATCTTATACTCAATAACTTTGGTGATGTCCGAAGGGTCTAACAGGGGTTCATCTCCCTGAATGTTGATGATGATATCAGCATCAATCTCCAAAGCCGCCTCAGCCACTCGGTCCGTACCCGTAGGACACGAATCTGATGTTAGGACTACTTTGTATCCGTAACCCTTAACCACATCAACAATTTCTTCGTTTTCGGTTGCAATGTAAACATTCTCACGACCTACGGCTTTTTCAGCAGTTTCCGCTACCCAAATAATCATTTCCTTACCCTTAATTTTAGCAAGAGGTTTGCCAGGAAATCTTGAAGATTTGTAACGGGCCGGAATGACCACAGCTACTTTTGGTTTCAGTTGGTCTTCAATCTTTGAGTAATCGTATGAGGTGGAATCTTCAATATCCAAAAGAATATCCTCAATACGATTTGGATTCAAGAAAGATGACTGAAGTGTTTGTGGATACAATGGGTGAATGTGTTTCAATCCACTTACCATATAATTGTGTGTGAATCCCCATTTGTGTGTTTCCATCAAAGGAATCATCCAATCCGTAAGAATTTTTTGAATAGGTTTGGAATTGTACGCTTGTGTTTTGTATTGTAGGTATGTAACCAATTGTTCGGTTTTAACATTACCTACCCCACGACCCATACCAAGTAGAGTTCCATCAATCCAACTTGCACCCTCTTCCAAGGAAGACAAACAATTTGCGAAAGCAAGTCCAAGGTTGTCGTGTGTATGAACACCAACGGCACACCCAAAGGTTTTGAATAACGATACTAATTGTTTTGTTCGTGTAGGTTCAAGATTTCCATAAGAATCCGCAAAGTATAATGCGATGGGGTCTAAATAGGAGAACTTACCAAAGTCGTTAATTTGTTCATCACTCAAAAGTGAGATACCCATAAGGTTTACCGCAAGTTGGTATCCCTTTGATTTAATGTATTCTCCAATCTTTAAGGATGGTTCAATCTCGGAATGTTTGATTGCCAATCTACAAATCTCGAAAGGAGATTGCCATTGGTTGTGAATGACATCATCAATGAGAGAGTAATCAACATCATCACCTTTGATGAAATCTTTAGCATCAATCATAAACGCCAAACGAGAGTTTACGGGCAATCTATATTCCAAAACTTCCCAAATGAACCTATCGTTACATTTACGAAACTTACCACCCTTTACGGGGGATTTATAACCCAATTCAATCACATCGACACCCGAAAGGTCAAGGGCTTGAATCATTTCTTTGACCATTTGAGTGTCAAAGTTCCAATTGGTGTAGTAACCACCATCTCTTAATGTACAATCTAATAACATAGGAAATTGAAAATTTTCTTTAGGACACACGAATCGTTTCCAAAACTCCCATCACGATAGGGTTTCGTAATATTCGTTTTGTCGCTCTTGTCTTTGAATTTGTTTGTGATGATAAAGGGATAATTCTTCAATCCACGGAAAGTTAGAAAGGGTTTCGTATCCAACGAGTTTTTCGTGAACCTTGTTTTCCCAACGAACTGACCTATTGTTTTTATAAACTCTCCATTGTGGGTCTGGCCAATTTACCCAACCCTTTTCATTTAGATTCCAACCCCACTTCTGAATGTGTTCTGGCGTCAAACCTTCAACCGTGTTTACTCGTGGTACAAGAATGGCATCCACATCATTTTCTTCAAGAATCGAATGAATGTTTAACATAAGAGCTTCGTGGGGAATCTCATCCGCATCAATCTGAAAAACATAATCACCACTACAATAGTCGGTAAGTCGATTCTTCCAATTACCAAAGTGACCATCAAATTGTTCACCCATAATGAAGATATCATCTTCCCACATCCCCAACCATTCAAGCACTTCGGCGGAGCCGTTCTTCAAGTCGATTAAAACCACAATCTCATCTTGTGGTTGTTTCTTCTCTACCAAGAAAGGAATCAATCGTTTGATTTCCTCGATTTCGTTACATACCGTAACTGCGTAACTGATTTTCATAATTTTTAACCTGTGTAAGTTCCCATTGCGTCTTGGTCATCTTGTCGTTTACCCTCGGCTTTGATTCGTTCTGCTTTGGTTGCGATTTTGTCGTGGATTCCGTAGTCATAGTTGTAAGCAAGTATAGACATTATATTTGGTTCAATAAAAGTTCTATACCCCTCTTGGAGTTTCTTATGTCTAATATTACCAATGTAAAATCCCTTTGAATTTTCCGTGATTAGGAGTTTAGTTAAATCCAATTTCTTTACACGAGCTCCCGTACAAAAGGTTTCACCCAAATCCTTTGCGAGTTTTATCATAGATGCCGGGGCTATTACTTTTAAATCCAAGCAATGAAAATATCCGTGGTATTTGGGTTGTAACACAAATACGAAATAATCACCCATTGAATTGTCTGCTTTTCTATAACGGACTTTTACCACCTGACCCCTCTCCAATTGTGATTTGGAGATACGGGTCGGGTCTGATAATTTATTTCGATGTTGTGTTGTATAGTTCATTATTATTCAACCTTCTTCAATTTAGGTAACTGAAGTGTAACTTGTTGTGGTCCTTTTCCCGCGTTATGTTTTTGTAAAATATCACCAAGTAATTCGGTCATTTTCCGAATTGTGAAGTTATCTTTTACATACTTACGATTCTTACGAGATTTCTCTTCCGCTTTCTTATAATTATCGTAAATCCATTTCATAATACCACCACCCTCATTATAATTAATAGTAAACCACTTCGATTCTTTACGAATCCAATCATTGGCGGCGGACTCATCAACTTGTTCAAGTGACCCACCCACTAAAAAGTTGTAATCGGGATGTAAAAAATCTAAATGACCACTCCAATTAGAAACTACAATTGGTTTACCACTTACACAAGCTTCCAATAGGGGTCTACCAAATCCCTCACCTCGTGTAAATGAAACATTCACCTTTACTTTTGGGTGGTTATATAAAGAGTTCATCTCTTCATCCGAAAGGTCACCATCGAGGATATAAATACTTGGTAGGTTTTTTGAGTCAACAGTACTCTTAATCATCTCGACTCGTTTACGAAGTTCGTGAACATTTGTAATACCAGGTGATGTGATGGATGTCTTTAAAATAAGTGCGGGTTTTTTAGATTTATTCTTGAATGTTTCCAAGAATATTTTTATTAAACCACTAACATTTTTTCTATCCTGACCCAAATTACCCTGTAGCCAATGGCCAACAAATAGAAAGGCAAATTCTTCTTTAATGGATGACATCACATCATTTATCGATTTGTGTACAGGTAACTTATTATCATAGATGTTTTCATCAAATCCCTCAAATAGAACCTCAACGGGCTTGATTAGTTTTAAATCACCAATTTTTTGTTTAGTTTTTTCATCAAGTTTTTCATATGAAGTTTGAAGAGTTGATGCGGAGTGTTTAGATGATACAATATTCAAATCCATACGATTACAACCCTCAATAAATTGCGGACTGGCTTCGGTAGTTTCAATTACCGCAGATACTCCAATGTTAAAGTGACCCACCGCTTGAAACTCATTGGGAATTGTAATCTGAATCCACACATCTGGCTTTTGTTGCATATTACCAATAATACGAGATGTTAAATCCGTATCTTCCGATGTCAATGCGTTTTGGGGTGTATTTCCCCATCGTTGAGGTAGAATCTTAATATCCCACTCTTCACCCTTTACCTCAATTAAAGAGCGAACAAAATCTCGTGAACGAGAACCATAACCACTTCGTGTTGCGATTGGGCAACTAACTACACATAACTTTTTCATACTGAATACATTTCAAATCGTTTACGAGGTGTCCAATTTTGGAAACACCCATCAATAGCGTCAATAAATCGTTCCCCCATAGATTCAGAAGCCATACCGGCATCTGATACAAGCCAATCGTGACCAAACTGACCATACTCGGTAAGTTTTTCTCTACCTTTTTGGAATGCAATACTTAATTGTTCTGCAACCTCATTAAAATCACATCGGTCATCAAAAATATACGGAGTCACGGGTGAACCCTGAAGTGAAAGATTAGATGGCCAAACTGGGAAAGACCAAACTCCCCACGCTAATGATGGGTTATCTTTCCACTCCCTACGATTATGGAGTGAACCAATCTTTACATAATCTTCTGCGGTCAAATCACCCTCACCTGCGTAATCAAAACCACATTGGTCTTGTAGTCCACCAGTAACATTCACAACAATTGGAGTGCCGGCTCGGAGAGCTTCACAACTTGCAAGTCCAAATCCTTCATTGGATGCGATGTTTAGAATGATATCGCCCGAATTGTAGAATAGGTTTAATTCTTCCGTTGAGAATCTTGCATTCGTAAACTTATAGTCACCATAATGACCATTCCATTTGATGACTTCGTTTAAATCAGTTCCGTTTTCATCAACTTGTTGAGTATGCATAAATAAACAAACTTTCTTATCTTGATGTTGTTTAGCAAACTCGTTAAACGCGAGAATAACATCACCGGGTTGTTTTCTACGAATATTTCGGTTGTTCCAAAGAACCACAAAATCATATTGATTTAAACCATATCGTTGGTTAAACTCAACTAACTTTGAATCATCTTTAGGTAGTGGTTTGAATAATTTAGATACTCCGTGGGGAATATATTTGTATGACCAATCTTCTTTAGGCATACCATACTTTTCAAGAGTTCGTTTGTTGATACCATAGGTTTGTTTTGAGATGGACATCAACAAGTCACAACTTGCGTAGAACGGAGCATTCCACATTGGGTCTGGAATAGAGTCCCAAATATTATAATACATAATGGGAATAAACTGGCGTAGTTCGTTCTCCATATTATATAACCAACCCCAAAAACGAGGGTCGGTAAAGTGTAGAATAGCATCCGGCTTCTCTACATTCAAGAGTTCCCTCAACACATCAGGAGTGCCATATCCGGTATGTGCATAAATCTTCACATTAGCATCAGATACTCCGGTTTCTTTGGATACATCAGCTGATATATCAAAAACCTTTCCGTGGTCTGGGTGTTTTAGAGCGGCTCCTAACTGAACCCAATCATACTTGTGAATTGTGGAAAGAACCATTTCTTTAGATTGAGTTGCAATACCACTATGTAATCGTAGGTCATCCGAAAGTAGAAGAATCTTCTTCTTTTTGGGTTTATTCGGGTCTACCTTGCGTAATTTAGGCAATTGTAATTCCATTCGTAACTTTCTTGATTTTATATTCTATAAATATACGGAAAATATTTGGTGAATCCAAATTATTGAACAAAATTAACCTTCTTTCCCCATCGTTGTAATACACGATTAAAGTGGTTATATTCGTTCCTTTTTATTTCACCAAAATAAATTAACTTATCGGCATTTTCAACCACACAATTGTATTGATGTAATGGTTGAGTTGGGTGGTATGGTTTGTCGTAATACTCTTCAGTCATACCACTGTAGAGATTCATTGGAGTAGAAGCGGGGTTGTACTCGATGTACTTACACCCCATTTCCAAAGCGAATTTACGAACCCATTTCTCTACACCCACCTGATTACCACGGGTGATGAGAATGAGGTCATCTCCATATTTTTGTTTTAGTTTGAATACGAGGTCTTTGATTTCATTACGATTTTCATATTTCTCATCTCCAATCAAAGCAACTCTCATATGTCTATCCTTTTTGAATCGGTAATTTACCTTCACCTTATTCGAACTTTTCGCGTAGTTTTTCTTTCTCGATAACATTTTTTAGAGCTATTGAATATTGACCACCAGCTTCAGCATATGAAGCATTCAACGCAAGGAAATATTCCTCTTCGGTTCTTGCGTTACTCATATACCTACATTGATAAAATGCATAGTCATACAAGCTCTCTTGCCAGTTTTCGTAATAGGCGTGATTTAGGTTTGTACCTTTAGCGGTGTTTATTCGAAGGTTCGCCTGTTTCATACCAAATAGGTTGTGATTGGATTTGAACACTTGACTCTTCCAATGACCGGTTTCCAAAATGGATTGAGCCATTACAATGTGAGGATAACGGATGTTTAGTCGTTTCAACTCGTTTACCAACTTATCTTCAGTAAACCTATCTCGTTCTTTCTGAAGATTGAGAATCATTACTTCTTTCTCAAACTTATCCAATGATGCGAATCGTACATACCTACCTACCACGAATGATGATAGAATTACCACTACAATAGAAGCTACGAATAACTTCATCTTTTTAGAATCTTTCTTCCACTCAAGGAACTCTTTGTCGAATTTATAAAACATAACGGATTAATTTACTCTTTGATTCGGTCTTTCTTGGAACACAACTCACTATCTTTGAATGGACAAAACTTACAATTCTTACCACTCTTACCTGCGATAGCGAGGAACTCCCCATCAACCTTATATGTACCATCTTTATTGAAACCTTCATCAATAAATCGGTTGAACTCTTTTAATATCTTTCTCATCGTAGGAACTCCGTGAGCAGGTACAAACTCTTGTACTCGTTTTTGGGCGAACATCGCCTCTTCCCACAACTTTCTCTTTACGATGAAGTAACGAACTTGAATCTTTTCTAAAGGGTAACCATACTGGTCAGAGAAGAACTTCTTATAAAGAACTAACTGAGCGGTTTTGGTCTTATCATCTTTCTGATATTTGTTCCACCCATTTGTGGATGTCTTGATGTCCCAAATCTCAATCGTACCATCTTCTACAATCTCAAACACCAAATCAAGGAAACCCTTCATCATAATGTGTTCGTTGGACTCGGATGCGGGATAGTAGATGGGAAGTTCCACACCTACTAACCTCATCTTACGAGTTGAGAAATATTCAGAACGATTCTTACGGAGAAAGTCAAGGATTTCTACACCATCGGCGTAGAACTCATTCATTTGGTCTTTTGTAGTAAACTTAACACCATAGATAGCCATTGACTTTTTGTATTCAGTAGCCATAGTTTCCAACAACATCTTGTTGAGGTCCATAGTGTCGGCTTTAGATGCACTCTCACTATAAATGACCTTCAACCACTCTTGGATTACTTCGTGCATTGCTGTACCGAAGATTAGGTGGATTGATGGGTCATCGAATTTGTGACCATCCACATAAGTCAGCTTCCATTGTTTAGGACAATTAGCCCACATCGTGTATTGAGAATAGGAGATTTTCACATCACCCTTCTGCTCCTCATACACAGGGAAATTGAATATGTTTGATACTACTGACTTTTTCATCTATACAAATATAAGAAATAATTTTGAAATAACCAAATGTTAATGTTAACAAATGGTTAAATTATTTTCCCCACTTTCCGTTCTGAACGATTTGGGCAATGATGCCATACACCGAAAGGTCGGCAAAGGTATCTTGAACTGATTCACCAACTTCATCAGGTTGACCCAAAATAACCATTTGTTTCAATCTCTGAATTTTATCGTTGATTCTGAACCACAATCCTGTAAGTGACAATTTAATATCATCTTTGGTTTGTAGAGTTGTTCCTACGGAGATGTTGCCCGGTCCGTAGTTTCGTTGTTTTTTACAAAAGGTTTCGTATTGTTCATACATAATCCGTTTGTACTCCGCCATCATTTGGGGATAGTTCTCCTCACAATACTGAATTGCGGATTGTTCCATACCACCATAGATTGGTTGTTCTTCTTCTCCCAACCAAGTTACTTTGTTTTTTGCTTCTCTAATTACTTCAGCCATTTGTCTATTTCTTTTTTATCTACTCCAAATTTTTGGATGATTGACTTAACTTCATCTTTTGATAGGATTTCAAGATAATCTTCAACCTCACGGGATGATAGCTTGAAATACTCACAAAGATATTTTATCACATTCTTATCCCACTTCGATTCCGACTTACCCTTAATGTATTTGTCAAACGATTTCTTCTTTGGTAGAATATCCAAGTACACTTTGTATAGTTCACGAGATTTCAACTGACCATTAGTATAGCGTTGAATCTCATTTACCAACTCAAGGTAGTCGAGGTTCATAGATAGAAACCGATTGACCATATACATCTCAAAGGATTTCTTGTCCATCTCGGAGAGGGATTCCCACTTATCTTTTTTGTAGGTAATCCCCCCCAAGTGGTCAAATAGTGACTTTGCCTTTACGACATTTTCATCACTTTTCTTCGCCATTCTCAAAGAATTCTCGTGGGGTGAACTTTGGATGGACTGTTCCACAATCATTACAAACTACCACAGGGATAGGCAACATTGATTGCTGACCATTTGGTGATTGTAGAGCCGGAACTTCTTTAAACATTGTCAGTTCGGTGAAGAAGATACCTTCACAATTTGGACAGGTTACCGTTGGTAACTTAAATGGGTCAATCTGCATTTGTGGTGCGGATTGTTTCTGACCCCCCATAGGGATTACTTTTCCTTGTTTCTTTGCCATAACTTACTTACTTTCTTCTACTGAAGATTTGCGATAGTCGGTAACCAATTTTTTCAACTCATTGATTGTTTTACGAGCACGAGTTTTAGATGCTTTGGTTGTACCATTGTGTTCCGTTTCGAATTGAGCAAACAACTTCTGCATCTGCTCAAATAGTTCTTGTGAATTTGCCATACTATTTAATTGTCATAATAATGTTAATCATCATCGCCATTACATTGATTTCTTTATCAACTACCATTGGGTCTTTGTACTGACCATCTGCGATGTTTAAGATGGTCTGACCTACTTTACCATTCGCGTATTCATCAACCCTATCATAAAGTGTTTTATATAGAGGTGAGAAATCACGAACTTTTGAATCAGCAATAATCTGGCGAACATTTGTGAATGTAGCTTTAGAATCAGTTAGTTTAATCAATTCCTCTACCACATTGTCAGCATAGTTTGCCTGAATGTTTGATGATGCGTCAATCACCATCTTACCATTGATGACTTGTCGTTGAGCTGCGTTCAGAACCCTACGGATGTCGGGATACCCACTATTAACTAAAACAGCAAGGTCTTCTTTCTGATACTCAACACCTTCCTCGTTCAAGATGTCAACCAATCGTTTAGCAACCTCTTTCTTTGATGGAGGTGTAATAGCGAATGTCTGGCAACGAGATTGAATGGGGTCAATCACTTTCTCTACATAGTTACAAGTTAAAATGAAACGAGTAGATTTTGAAAAGGTTTCCATAAGGTTACGGAGAGCGGCTTGGGCGTTGGGTGTCAAATAGTCAGCCTCATCCAAGATAATCACCTTCCACTTACGGAATCCCATAGAGGATGCGAATCCACGAATCTTATCACGGACCGCATCTACGGAGTTTTCATCAGAAGCGTTGATGTACATCAAATCACAATCAATCTGATTGGTAATGATTTTTGCGAGTGTGGTTTTACCTGTACCGGCTTGACCATACAACAACAAATGAGGTACATCCTCGTTCTGAATGTAAATCTTTACTTTCTCAAGGATATGTTCATTTCCAACATAACCTTCTAATGTGTCTGGTCGATACTTCTCGACCCATAGTGAGTTACTCATCTTCCTACTTCTTTGAGATATTTTGCTTTTGCGTCTTCCCACGACATACCAATGATGTCGATGTAAAACAATGATTCATCTTTGATACGACCTTCATCGAATAATGTGGTGTATCTACGGATAGCTTTTGGTTTCCACCACTTCATTGTGTACTCATCACCCTCAACAAATTTGTCTTTCATTACGAGTTGGTCTTCAGTAATCTCGTTACGGAGAAACTCATTACCATTATCGTACATTTGGGCGAAATACACACCTCGTTTGAATCCGTGTTGGTAGTGGGATGCCTTGATACCGACTTCTTTGAAAATCATATTGATAATCTTTTGTTTCACTCCGGTAGCAGGTCCATCTACACCTTCCTTTTCAGCGGTTTGTCTGGCGTATTCTTCAGGTTTGTTTTCCTTCATCCAATGATGCCAAACTTCGTATACTGAATCATCAGGTTTGGTAGCAACCTTACCTGCGGATTCGCCCAAGGTTTTGAAATGTGGAATTCCGTTATATTGGGAGTGGATACCATACAAAGAGGTGGTGCCTACTGCGATGAGTGTTTGTCCGTACTTGTCTTTCCAATGTTTACGAACTTCAGGCGAGGTCGCCATACAAGCGACCAGCTTACCACCCAAGAAATTGTACCCCAATGGTTGTGTACATACGATAGTGGTAGCTATGGTGGTGTGATTCAACCGACCATCTTTGTATTTGTTGTCCTGTGTCCACCCAATGTAGGTATCCCTCACTCCCAACGATGTTACATCTGAACCCAAGGATACTAATCCAAGGATTTTTCCACTAACTCGGTCCTTAACATAGATTTTTACATTACGACCTGGGTTAGCGTCAAATGACATCGTATGAATAAGCTTTCGGATTTCAGTCCAGCGTGTGGATTCCTTCGGGTCATCTACAATCTCAACATAAGGGTCGAGGTCTTCGATTTCCTTAATTGTTTGTTCTTTGTTATAGATGTCCGTTGGCATCCAAAGTGAATCGTAGTGTAGAGCCAAACTGGCTTTCTTCTTCATAGAAGATGCAAGGTCGGAGTTCCACTCCTGCCACTTTTTATACAGCGTTTGTTCTTCTACTGACATAGAGGAAAGATAGTCCATATTATCTATGAACTTCTTTTTCTCTACATCGTAGTCGAATGTTGGCTTCGCTGGTTCTGTATCCCAAAAACTCATTACTTAATCTCTACAAGGTAATAGTTTGACTTGTAACCATCGTGTTCAAAGGAAGCGTGAGCCAATCCTTGAGAAGACACCTTCAATGAAGATGACTTTGCACCACGATTTGCGTTAAGAATCTCCTTCAAGTATTTAGCAGAGAAAGAGATGGGTTCAACATCATTTTCACAAGTTGCCTGAACATTGATTGAGATTCGGTTTGAGTTGATTTTGGAGTAACCCAAAATAACTTCACTCTTACCACCTTTACTCTTGAAAGTGAAAGTGTCGGAGTCACTCAAAGCACCTTTGGATTTGATGAATTTACTTACAAACTCTTCATCCAAAGTAATAGTAGAACCAAAAGGAGGGAGTTGTTTAAGTTCGGGTACGACAGGGATAACGGACAGGTCAGCCAACATATAGTTTACTGATGTACCTTTATCACCGAAGACCAAACTTGCTTCTCCTTCAGTTACATCGATGTTTGAATCCAAAACACCGAGCAGACCTTTGAGTTGGGAAGTGGTGTATACACCAAACTCTCCGTTAGGTAAATCTTTATCTTCACTCTCAACACTACCCAATAGGGTTTTGTCATCAGAGATGAATTTTACAGACATTCCTTCATCGGTAGAGTTGATTTTTACGGATTCAACTTCACCACCCAAACTGTAGCGGGCAATAAACCCTTCAAATGAGCTTTTCTTCATAATTTAATTGTTATTTAATGATACAAATATACGAAATAGTTTTCACATTTCCAAATTAAAATGCAAAAAATTGTGATGCCGCTGCGAGATTGGGATTTGGTTTGTCCCAACCCATAGCGTTATAGAAGTCATCCAACTTGTTGTTTAACTCCTTTTCCCAAATTAAATCATAATCAATATATTGTTGAATAAACTGATTGATTTGTGGTGGGTCGTTATGACCGGTGAAAGCAACAGCGTCTAATCCAAGTGGATTCTTCTTCAGATACACCCACTTAACCTTATCACCATCTTTCATAGGTTCATATTTGTAAGGGGCGTTGAAATGTTTCAACAACTGATTGTAAGTGATAGCCGCTTTGTTGTGGGCCGGTGTTCCTTTAGCGTACTCACCCAACGCCTGATTCTTAAACATATACTTTGACATCTCCTTAATAGCGGAGTTCTTTGCAATGTCTACGAAGTTTTGGTCCGGCATCTCTTGTTTGAATGTAAGGATTTTCTCATCGATAATCTTCTTGTCAACACCCTTTAGGATATCCAACAATACAGTTTCCATCACCTTTTTAAAGTAGGTAGGGAACGAAGACCTACGAACATCCAAACCCTTAACATCCATCTTATCAACGGGTACAGTGTTGTCGTTGATAATCCATTGGGCGTATCTCTTCTTCGATACCCAAAATCCACCCTTTGCAATGGTTTCTTGTTTGATGTCAAATCGGTGAGAATCCACATTAAACAATTTCTTGGACATAGTGTCATACACTTTGTTGATGTGAGCTTGTACCTCTTGAGCAACTGACAAAATAGCGGGGACCATTTGTTCATCGGACTCTACATCAATTTCAGGGTTTCTTGCTTTTACAAGGGGAGCTGCCTGATAGAATACGGAGTCGGTATCGGTATACACATTGTAATCATCCTCTTTACCAATGATACTTTTGTAGTATTGGTTAGCAATCATCTCGGTAGTTTTAATTACCGTCTGACCTGTGATTGTGGTAGCCTCTGCATTATCCACATCGTAGAATCGAAATGATGGTAGACCCAATACACCATAGAGAGAGTTCAACATAATCTTTTGAACCAACTGGCGTTGAGAGTAGAACTTATAAAGTTCATCGTTACCCTCTTTACCATATTTCTTCATAAGGTCTTTGTACTCCACTCGTTTGTCAAACCAAACATTCAGAATCTCTGGAATAACACCCACCTTATCCTGCGTGTATAAAACACCATTCGATGAAATAGAATAATTTGAATCTTCAATCAATTTTTGGAACTCCTCACGAGAAAGTGGTGGGAATTCCTTACCACTCTCATCAATGATTGAATATTCTTCAATTCGATTCTTCATATAATCCTCTGAAGAAAATGATTTCAGTTTACCAATCTTGGTTTCAGGACTAACATTAAGAGTCATAATGATGGATGGATACAGCGATGTCAAGTCCAAGTCATATACCCATTTGTAAAGACCCGGCTTGGGTTCTTTTACATATGCGCCGGTGAACTTACCCTCACCATCAGACCCATCATCGTTTTTGGCAGCTCGTAGTGGTTTGTCTGGCGCCACACGATTTGACCTCCGTAAGAAAGTCAAGATAGCACCCTCTAACCATTTTGAGGAGAATAAGAAATCTTCATAGAAAACATGCCCCGCGTGGCAAATCGCCTGTGCGAGTTCAATAAACTGAAGTTTTCTATCCATTTCAACAACCAACTCCACATCTACCAAGTTGTACTCAATGAACTTTTCCAAGTCATCTCGGAACAATTGGTCAAGGTTACCTTCGTACTCAATCTTACCACGACCTAACACAATGTTAGCAATGGTGTCCAATCGGTAGTTAGGGAACTCTTGATAGGTAAAGTTTTTGTATAGAGCAAGGTAGTCCAAACACGATACACCTGCAATGATGTAGCGTTTGCGATACTTGTTCCAACTGACCTTACCTATGGATGACAATTTGTTAGCCATCCTCTCACCCAATACATTTCGTAATCGGTTGTAGAGATAGGTAATATCAAAGTAGTCAATGTTCCAACCCGTAACAATCGTTGGGTTGATTTCTTGCCATTTGTTCAAGAACGCTTCGAGTAGGTCAGCTTCGGTCTTAAATGAACGAACTTGAGCACCCTTAATCGTTTTGTCTACATAGCTGTCTGATACAACATATACAAAGTAGTCGTTAGTCACCGAATCGTGACCTGCAATTGAAGTGATAGCGTTACCGGCTTTATCAATGTCCGGCAAACCACTATTCATCTCAACCTCAATGTCAAAGGTTAAAGTAGTATGACCTACGGACACCTCATCGGATTCACCATATTGGTCGATAAGGAATCGTGTAACCTCGTTTACATCGGATTCGTAGAGTTTAAGATTATCCTCTGATTTCCAAAAGTTTATCTTTTTAAGACGCTCTCCGTGAATAGAAGTAAAAGCACCATTCCCATCTCGAACATAAGCATATCTACGGTACTTACTTGTAAAATAACCTTTTTGGTCATCCCAACAATGGATGACTGAATTCTCTTTATCGTAGTAAACATTTTGATACATTAATTTAACTCTTTATGTAGTTCTTGAATCATTTTATCTTCATTCAAAGATAGTTCCACAGCCCTTACAACTGACATATTGTCTTGTTCTTTTCTAAAATTGTCATCATCCAACATCTTGTCTAAATACCCAAAGAACTCCTTCTTTGTTTTGAAGAACATTCCATTGGGGTCAATTTCGTGATAACAATCAGATTCTTGCCAAATCATTGGAGTTCCATTCATCATACAATCAGTACCACTTACTGACCATCCATAGTTGGTTTGACGCATCTGAACACCTACTTTACACTTTTGTAATTGTTGATAGTATTCGTTCTTTGCTAATTTTGTATTGTCAATCCAACCAAAAGGAACTTTACCACTTAATTGTGGAATCCACACAGTAAAATCTTGTCGTTGAGTACGATACTCTTCCATCAACTCAATAAATTTTGGATACCCTTTATATGCGGCTGGTCGGTGGTTAAATACTATGATGTTTTCTTTTGATTCTTTGATACCATCGACAATCTTATCTTGCGGTACACCCAAATTCCAAACCTTTAGAATACCATCTAACTTTTGAGCAAACTCTTCATTGAAGATTTCCTTTGCTTCAGCCAATACACGATTCTTCTGGTCTTGAGTATTAAGATAACATACCTCCATTTGTGATACACCCAATAATTCAATAGGTAACCACAACCACTTTGCCTTACCTTCTCTATTGTCAGGTCCGTTACACGATTTCATCTCCCACCAATGACAATAACCTACAATTTTTGTGTCCATTGATTTCTTGTATCTACCCACTTGAGGCCAATCTGGCAAATGTGAATAGATTACATCATAGTCAATATCCTTCAGAACTTTTATGAGGTCACTCGATGGGAACGCTCTCTGATTCATCATATCACCTGGAATGTGAATCTCAACTTGTTTTACATTTGGTAGGTTCAACTTTTTAGTAACGCTACCCTTTGGAACTAATACATTCCAATAGTATTCACCATAGTTTTCTAACGCTTTGATGTGATTGTGAATTACATCAATGAATGAATCCTTTTCAATGTTAGATGAGTTCGTAATGTTCGGGATTACCAATACCTTTCTGGCATTTTTGTAATCTACTGATTCCCAAAAACTCATTATACCAATCCGTTGTACATAGTGGATGTCATCTCGTGGATTTTATAAGTATAACCAAGAGGTGACAGGTAATACTTTAGTTTACGAAGTGCGTCTGGTTGGTGAACCATCTTCCAATTCTCTTCTGCAATCGGATTTGGGTGATAGACCGTAATGATTACATTGGTTTTTGTTGGTTCGTATGATTTGGTTTTATCATTGTATTTGGTGTGAGCGAAGATACTATTGAAGATATTATCCCACTTAAACATTGCGGATGAGTAGACCAGTGAAATTGTGTTTGAGTCCCTAAATCCCTCAACAGTCGTGTCTAAAGTTGGTTTGTGAGTTTTACTCTTATAGTCAATCCAAAGTTTGTTACCCAAAGCCAAATTGTTTTTATCAATTTCAACCTTTGCTTTTTTTAATATTGAAGTTATTGCCCGTTTTGTGAATCCACAATCTAATAAAAATTGTTTATTACCAACAGAATCGTGTTGAGTTCCCTCACTATAAGTTCCAACAATGTATTTAACAGCATCATCCTCACTAATGGCCTTTTTGATAATTTCTGGCTTTTTGTTTAGTAGATTACTAACTCCTTTAAGTTCCATATTAGTGTATTCACTATGAACTTCGTATGGAATTCTGATTACAGGAACTTGAGTACAATGTTTAGAATCATTTGCACCATTTAATGTATGGTTACCATCCCCAACAATATCGTTACCAAATTGTCTACCTTCATATATTACAATAGGATTACACTTATCGGTATTACCACCGGCTTCATCAATATTTTCTTTGATTTCCCTTCGTAGTTCTTTATCCTCCACTAAACGAACTTGGAGTCGTGGTAGTTGAAATACATCATAAACCGGCTCCATTGTAATTGGAAACTCGCGTTTCATAATTGAATCGGCCAGTTCTTTCATCAAATCGTTTCTTGGTTGAGTAAACTTTGGTGCTCCATTTGTTTTATTGAAAAACATTGGATTATTACGAGCATCGTTTTCTTTTAGAATTCGGTGTTCGGATACAGTCATTTCTGCATAATCGCCATATTCCAAAATTTCAAATTTTAGATTTGAGTTTGAATCTTGAAATACTTCAGCAAATTCATCATTTGTTGATGAATGCCAATATTCATCATCAACAGAACCCTTATGGATTCCAACATACATTTTACCGGTATCTAAATCGGTAAATCGGTAAAGATAACCTTCGTAAACGCTTGGTACATCCCCAATATGTACCTCTTTGATTGAGGGGGCTTTGAAATTGTGTTTCATTTTACTTTTCCTTTTAGTTATTACTTAACGAGGTTCTCCGACCTCATTGTTATACAAATATACAAAATAAATTCGTAACTACCAAACTTATTTACCAAAAATTTACTTTATTTTCCGGCTCGTAAGTTTCGTATCGTTCTGCTGCTGGTAAGATATCCTTAATATCCTTTGGCGGTGTTTCACAAGGATGTTTGAGAGATTTCAGTAACTTCTTCTTCTCTGACTTGTTGGTTGGTAGAATCTGAATGTATCGTAGTTTGGACATTTCTTTTCTACGCCAGAACTCTTTGTATCCCTCTTTACCAATCTCGGTTTTGAGATGTTCCAAGTTGTGACTACCCCATCGCGAGAATACAGTCCGTGAATGGATGTATTGTCCGTGTTCACCTTCCAAACAAATACCATAGTTCGGCATCAGTTGGATTTTGTTGGTGTCTTGGAATAACCAATTTGTAGCACGATAGATACCACCCA
>Ga0222714_10000276_pt1 | contig 61354 bp, 78 predicted proteins | sample C33_3DmetaG_FD_165048 | JGI IMG/M metagenome (GOLD analysis project Ga0222714, IMG submission 165048) | Estuarine water microbial communities from San Francisco Bay, California, United States - C33_3D | ecosystem: Environmental > Aquatic > Marine > Unclassified | place: USA: California... | reverse complement strand
GCGTCAGTGCATGATTTGGCCGCAGATGTATCTCGACGGCGTTGCGCGTAAAAATGATACAGAACCCGAGCGATGGGTTGGCCGTTCAAACAAAATGGAAACACTCTTTCGAATGATTCGTGCCCATCCGGATGAAAAAACGCTCGTGTTTTGTCAATTCATGGGTGAGATGAATCTGATTCAGGAAACGCTCACGGACATGGGGTACACCACGTTTAGAATTGACGGATCGTGTTCAAATGCGGTTCGTCAACACGAAGTTGAATCGTTTCGTACGGCTCCACCGGGCGCTGTGTTTATCATCCAGATCAAATCAGGGGGACAGGGTCTCAATCTCCAAGAAGCAACGCGTGTGTACATCACGGCTCCAGCATGGAATCCAGCCACCGAACTTCAGGCGATTGGTCGAGCACATCGAACGGGTCAGACTAGACCTGTATACGTGAAAAAATTACTATACAAAGAGACGGATGAGTTTATCAGTGTCGAGGAAGAGATGATGGCGTTACAAGGACACAAATCCGTCGTGTGTTCGCAAGTTCTCAATGATGAAAGACTCCAAACACAAATTCCAGTAAAACGGACGTGCGATAAAATCTCAATTCTGGACATCAAGAAAATTTTCAGAGCGTAGTATATATTACAATGTCTACTATAGGAAGCCGCGCTGAAGTTTTCCACGGAACCGCTGAAAGGACCTCGGGTGGTCTTGTGAAGAAGGATCTCATGTTGGATCCGAAGGATGGTCGCATCAAGAGTAAGGCTGCCCACGATGCCGCGATCGCGCGCATGAAGTCGGAAGGTAAGGGTGCGATGGTCAAGGTCTTCAAGCCGAAGAAGGGTAAGTTTGCCCTCCAGCCGAAGCAAGGGACCAAGGCTTATGAGAAGAAGATAAAGAAGATGGAAAAGGAAAGAAAGTAATTTCTCGAGTTATAGTAAATGACACTCGCAAAGTGGGATGAGTCTGTTCGTTTAGCAAAGATTCAATTGAGAATGAACCCAAACACCTTTGTTAAAATACAGGGGAAGTTGCTCAAGGAAGCGCAAAAGATTTATCACCTGCTTCTATTAGCTGATTAATTTCTTTTCATAATATATACAATGTTTAACCGAATCAAGAATGCTGCTTCTCGTACACGTAACGCCGCGAAGGCGACGTACGCTCGTGTTGCCCCGGTCGTCGCGAACAAGGCTCGCGCCGTCGGTGCTGGTATGAAGAGCTTTGGTATGGCCGCGGCCAACAAGGCTCGCACGACCTACGACAAGATGCGTCAGGGTAAGAACGCTCCGGCGGTTGCCCCGACCCCGTACCTCGACAACAACTCGCACCGTATTTACAAGACCAACAACGGTGCTGTGTTCTCTAACGGTGCCAACGGCAAGAAGAACTACGCGCCGGTTGTGGGTGCGATCAAGAACGGTCCGAACGCCCCGGTTGTCGGTATTAACTCGATGAACGTCAAGACTGTGCCGAGCAATATTCGTCCGACGAACAATGTCGCGCGCATTAACTAAACAACGAATTGAAATCCTTTGAGTCTTTGTGGTTCAAAAACCATTAAATTGTACAATTTCCATGTGATACCAAACTTCCTATTCAAGAAATACACACTATTGAGTTCAACAATAGCGAGTCCTGTATTCCTTGCATAGAGTCCGTTTTCAGCGGTATCATTGAGTACATTCTTTTCCGGGTCACACACCGAAGCCTTGATATCACCGTCAATCGTCGTGTCAACCTTTACACGAAATTTCGGTTCACGGTCGGGTGATTCTTTGATATTCGAGTTAAACATTGGTGCGAGTTCATCTTTAGTCATCATCTTTCCAAATATAATGTCACTCTGTTCAGAAACACTTTCAATGATTTTATCTTCAATCGCGCGCAGTGTCTGATAAAACTTTTCAACATAATTGCCATCTTCGTCGTGTCCTTTCATTGAAAAATCAATGTTGTATTTCGTTTGACCGACTTCCGGTGTAAATCCAGACACCCCGAAAGGCATGTACATTCGGGGCGTTGTGATTCTCAGTGGTTTACCATCCTTGGTTGACAATACAATCTTTCTATTATTGTAGTTGGCAATTTCAAGAATATCTAACGCGTCAACAAACTTTGCCATTAGTACATTAGAAACACGTGTAAACTTTAAGCTGAACACGCCACACACTCAGGTTCTAGACTGAATTGAATTGGGCGAGCTTTAGCCTTAGATCGAAGATAATACATCCCCGTCTTGAGTCCCTTCTTCCATGCATACATGTGCATGGAGGAGAGTTTGGACGTGGTTGGACTTTCCATGAAGAGATTCATACTTTGACTTTGATCAATAAACCGACCGCGATCGGCCGCCATGTCGATGACGTCCTTCATTTTAATTTCCCAAACCGTTCGGTACAAGTTTTTAATTTCATCGGGAATGTCCACAATATTTTGAATGGAACCACCCGCCTTCACCATGAGATCCTTCATTTCCTTGGACCAGAGACCAATCTCTTTGAGATCGTCTACGAGATGTCGGTTTACGACCACAAATTCTCCCGCGAGGGTTCTTCTCAGATAGATGTTCGTCGTGTAGGGTTCAAAGCATTCATTATTACCCAAGATTTGGGCAGTAGAAGCGGTTGGCATTGGAGCCATGAGGAGACTGTTACGGAGACCCTTCTCCTTGATGCGTTCCTTGAGAGCGTCCCAGTCGTAGTGAAGCTTGGTCTCACCTTCCCACATATCAAACTGAAGAATGCCCTGAGACGCCGGGGAACCCTCAAAGGTTTCATACGAACCATCAACCTCAGCCAACTCTGAACTCGCCTCAAGAGCGGCGTGATACATTGTCTCAAATATACGCGCGTTGATTTCCTTCGCTTCATCGGAATCAAATGCGTGGCGACAAAGAATGAATACATCCGCGAGACCTTGGACACCGAGACCAATTGGACGGTGTCTCATATTAGATTTGCGAGCAGTCTCAACGGGGTAAAAATTGTTGTCAATAACTCTGTTTAGGTTTTTGGTGACAGTTTTCGTAACTTCGTGGAGTTTGTCGTAATCAAATGTCTTTGTCTCTGGATCCACATACTTGGGGAGAGCGATTGATGCGAGGTTACACACAGCCGTCTCATCTTTGTCTGTAAATTCCAAGATTTCTGTACAGAGGTTGGAACTCTTGATCGTACCCAAATTCTTTTGATTACTCTTTTTGTTGCACGCATCCTTGTACAACATATATGGTGTACCAGTCTCGGTTTGAGACCTGATGATGGATTTCCACACTTCAGCGGCTGGCACGGTCGCGGTCGCCCGACCCTCTTCCTCGTACTTTGTGTAGAGAGCTTCAAACTCGTCACCGACGGCGTCAGAGAGACCGGGTGCCTTGTCCGGACAAAACAGAGACCACTGTCCACCTTCTTCGACTCTCTTCATGAAAAGATCCGGAATCCACAAAGCCGAGAAGAGATCGCGGCAACGCGCCTCCTCATCACCTTGGTTGAGACGCAACTCCAAGAAATCCATGATATCCGCGTGCCATGGCTCGAGATAGACCGCGATAGATCCCTTGCGACGCCCAGCTTGATTTACATAGCGCGCTGTGGCGTTAAATACGCGAAGCATGGGAATAATACCATCTGATTGACCATTTGTACCTCTAATACGAGACTTATTGGCCCTGACGTCATGGATGTGCATCCCGATACCCCCGGCCCACTTTGAGATTTGCGCACACTCGGTAAGAGTGCCGTAAATGCCATTGATGGAGTCTTCCTTGTTTGCGATGAGAAAACAACTGGACATTTGGGGTCTCGGTGTACCAGCGTTGAAGAGGGTTGGTGTTGCGTGAATGAAGAAGCCTTGTGACATCTTGTCGTAGGTCTCCAGAACAGACGGAATATCGTCACCGTGAATACCGATCGACACGCGCATGAACATGTATTGAGGTGTCTCCATCAAGACACCGTCAAGTCTCTGTAAATATGACTTCTCGAGTGTTTTCAAACCAAAATAACCAAAATCGTAATCCCGTTTTGTGACGATATCGTCACGCACGCGTCCGGCTATTCTCGCGACATTATCCGTCACGATACCCGCTTTTGCAAGCTTTTTCATCGCGACGTGAAAATTGTTTGGACACACTTTTTGAATATTACTCGCGATGATTCGAGTCGCCAATACCTCGTAATCGGGGTCTGACGTGATCATTCCAATACAAATTTCAGCGGAAAGTGTATCTATTTCTTGGGCAGAAATCCCGTCATACATAGAGGAGAATACTTGCTGCGCAACCTTTGAAGAGTCACATTTTTCGGAGAGTCCGTATGTTAAATTCTTGATCCTATTGGTGACATTATCAAATTTCATATCCTCAATACGACCTGAGCGTTTCACGACTCTCATTCTTATAATTACTCTAGTTGTTTTATTTTTAACTTATTTACGACGACACGTGATATCAGTACTTCTAACGCGAACCGGACCAGCAATTTCAACCTTTCTATTCGGCTGGAGAAGATACGTGTTCACATTAAACGGACCTTCTTCCCCAGGTTTGGAAATCGGTGCATAAGATCCAATGAAGGGCTCGGCGCTTTTGTCCGGGACACGCTCCTTGTTATCAGGCTTCGTACTATATGTCGCATCAAAGTCAGCGAGCACAAACATATTTAATATCTACCAACAGTTTTTTTTCCAGCGTTATATTAAATGTGTGACGAACTTCATCTTAATTCCCTGAAGCAATGTCAGACTCCACTGAACACACTCTTCTTTTCTGAGTTCAATACCAATATTCTCCAGCGGGCGGTCAGACAGGAATTTAAGAATAAAACTGGAATCGCAATCGATTACCAAAACAAGGATGATTTGTATGGTATCATGCGTGTTGTTTTTATTAACAACTCGGGTAACCATTTTGAAAAAGTGAATGAACAAGTCAAGGAAATGAATGCACGTGTTATTCAAACGGCGATGTCACAAATTCAAAGTGGAGTGTCTCAGTACATGGGATACGTTCGCGATATCGATACGTTAAGTGTACCGCTTGCGCAACCGATTAATACGAGTACATACGGTAAGAAGATTGATTTAAGTGCAAAGATAGGATTGTAAATTATACAGGTGAAGTGATAAATGTATTATGTTCGATGGATCCATCGAATCGATCACCGCGGATGCGTTCGGTGAAATCTTATTGAGATCACGGATACGTTTGATACTTACGTCGATAAGACGCTTCATTTTAGAAATCGACGCATCGCGCTCATCGTAATTCTGTATTAAAAAATCGTGCACGTCCTGCAATTTTTTGATACTCTTATACAGATGCACTGGTAAGTAATCCATTATACTCTATGTAGCTATTATTTACATCGCCATTTTTCGAGACTTTTCCGCCTGAACACGAAGACGAATCATGATCGTGATGATAACGATTAAAGATGCGATAGAGGCGATCGACATACGATCGATGTTATTCAGTTCCATTTGTTATTTATAAATATTTAAAGTTTTTACTCCAGGAATTAGTAAGATGAGCCTGAATTATTACAAGGATGAAACCGAAAAGGTCTGTAAATCTAAAGGATGGGATCGTGCCGCCGTGGACACCGTGTGGCTCCTGCTCACAGAAGAGGTGGGCGAACTCGCGTCAGCGATCAGGCAACAGAAGAAAACATACAAGAAGACAAATCTCAAGAAGGACAGAGGAACAGACGTCATGATGGAAATGGGAGATGTTTTTAGTTACCTCTTTCAACTCGCGCACATGCTTGATGTAGATCTCGATAAGATGTGGGATGAGCACAAGCACAAAGTTAAGACCAAAAAATATAAAATGTAATGTACTATTAAATATGAGCAAGTATATGCTTTGCGATCAGGATGCGATAAACGATGTCAATCCGTTCGTGTCTCGCGATTTTTCTTTGCCGGGTGGTGTCCGTCAGCTCGGTGATTTTGCCGACAGGAACCTCGTCAAAGAAAAGTCCGGTATGGAGATTCAGGATGAAAAGAGTCCGTATTGTGATTATGCACGCACGGGTGGGTGGCGCACGAACGAATTGTGCGCACCCCCTAAAGCGAATTGTGCCGACGCGCGACCTCTTTATCCGCAACGAAATATTGACTATGGATTCACCGTCGAGCGACGTGGTAATCCAAATGGGCGGAAACGACGAGGGTTCCGATTTGATTTTAGATATGTTTTGATCTTCATTATATTGATCATCGCAATTCTATTAATTTTAAGACGTTAAATAAGCGTTGAAGTTTTTTCAAAGACGCGGTGCGCTCTATGACATCCACTAGTGTTTCTTTGCAAAAATCTTCAGCCACCTTGCGTTGCCAAGCGATTTTCTTGTTGATGAACGGAGGTGTGAATGATGGATCGAGTATCTTCACAGTATTCATGACTCGAATATATGTTTTTATGTCCACGATTCCATGGAGAATATTCTCTAACGCAATCGTCGCCATTTTGACACGCGTTTCCCTCGTCGGTTCAACCATCGTTTCGAGAAAATTTTCATATTGGATCGACTGTTTTCGTGATACAAGTTCCGTCCAGTCACCGCGAGCCGTTGTGTTCAAATAATCGACGAAATCAATATACCCACGTCCCGGGACATATTTCAAGTAGTTGATTTCAACATAAGAGAGATCAGATTCTATATCGTGCACGACGAGTGCTCTCTTTAAGAACGAACTCATCACTTTCTCTAGGTGGAAAACCACTCTTTTCTCTAAACCATTATTTATAAACGCCTAAGTGTGTGTCGATCCTTTGAAATTTAAACTTAATCATGAAATACGCGGCGATAGCCAACAATACCTTCTCATATCTTCTCACGCTCGATGAGTTTAGAAGTAAGATGCCGGAAGAGACGAAACCCTCTTGGATAAAGATTACGACTATCACGATGATCTCTAATTTTATCGAAGAGATTGATATCAAAAAACTACGCACCGCTTTTGAAAAACTTGGTTCAATCAGGCTTCGGCGCAGTGGTTCAAAATTCGGTGGATTTGAATGGAAACTCAAACCCACAACCTTTTTCAATCAGATCACATTGACATATGAAGATGTGTACAGTACTAAATCCATCAAAGTATTCCCGAATGGAAGCATTCAGGTGGCTGGGTGCTCAGATTTGTTTGATTGCAAGAGAATCATCACACAATTGACATACATCATGAAAGTGTGTCTCAATATGAAGCGGGAGGTGTCACCAGAAACTTTCAGAATCGTGATGATCAATTCCAATTTCAGTTTGAACTATAACATCAATCTCATGATGGTGGCAAATCATTTTGAAAAACACGACGGTCTCTTTAAAGTTTCATTTGAACCAGACAGATATTCAGCCGTCAAGATCAAGTTTAAACCAGCCGAAGAGATGAAGGAGATCACGACGAGCATCTTTTCGACGGGTAAGATTATTATAACCGGTGCAGAAACACTCAAAGAGATTGTTTTTGCATACAATATCATCAATCAACACATCAACGAAAATCCAGCGATTCGAGTATCGCAGACGGTAGAAAAGGAAAACTTTGATGTTTTCCTTGGCTACAAATGTGAATCTCTCATCCCGAGAATCAGGGAAAATGGATTTCACTCGTGGTTACGCACGATCGAGAACAGGCCAATAAATTTCTAATGTAATATTAACAATATGTCTCAGCGACTTGGTATGGCCGACGGGCGATGCTTCACCATCAACACGTCTTCGCAATTGCTCAATAATAAGATTATGGAAACAAACAAGGTTCCGTTCGTTGATAACTACGCGTACCGTCAACTCCTTCAAAAGAGTGGTCCGGGCTTGATCGACAAATATCAGTCGACGCAGGATAGCAATGATCGTTGCTCGACGTGTGACAAGCCTCTGTGAGTAAAATATGATAAAAAAGATTAGTTTCGTACTCTAGGATGAGCACGTGTTCTATATGTCTTAATCAGGTGAGATCATCGAGATTAAATCCACCTATTCGATGTGGACATATATTTCATTCAAAGTGCCTAGAAGATTGGAAGGATAAAGGTAAGAATACCTGTCCATTATGTAGAAAAGTGTTCGACGTTTCACAATTTAAGGTGACTCTTTCGATACATAACAATTACACATCTACATCAAATAGCACGACGTTAAACGAGGATATTGTATTTAACGTGATGGATTTATTTGATATTTCATTTGACGTAGAAAATACACTAGATCTTAACAGCTTGCTGAGCGACCTTGGGGTGAGTCTTACCGACTTTGATACCTCGATCACGGACGCAGAATGAACTACAATATTTACTGTAATTTAATCCAGGATAGTTTCTAGACGCTTTTCTGGGATCGACGATAGATTTTCCTTTCGCATCAGTCAGAAGTGGACCCGTAGCCCAACCACGCTTGTGACTGAAGACGTTCGCTTTGAAAACAATGGGTTTACCCGTTTGAAGTTTTCCCGCACTTTTGATTCTTGATTCGGGAACCTTGAAGAACTTCGCGATGCGCGCGACGGTATCTCCATCCTTGACTTTATATTCAATGACACCGTGTTGCACATAGAAGTGAAAATCACCTTGTCGAATATAATTCGTGGGACGTCCAGGACACACGAACATCATGACCTTGTAATACCCCTTCTTGCACTTCTTATTGCCATCTATCTTGTATACTTTCTTTGGGTTGTCCGAAACGACGCGTTGAGGAAGACTCTTACAGTGTGTGTAGTTATGAGGTGCGTTTGACATACCCGATCTATCACCAGGAATAGATTTTTGAAACCTATACGCTTCGTAGTCACCCACAGCGTACGCATAACAATTATTATTACCTATTCCAGTTGACGTGCCCCAACGTCTATTTGTAAATTTTCTTTCGGAGCCACTCAAGGGAAGCGGTGCCATATACAGTTGACTCAGAAAAAAATATAGTTACATAGTAAAATGTTCAAGGAAATCGTTAAGGCTGAAAACAAGTCGGATATGATCACAGAAGCGCTCGTGTTCCTCCTCAATATCTTGATCGGAACCTTCCTTCTTCGAGTGTTCTGGAATCGCTCCCTCGCGAAGCACATCACCGTGCTCAAGCCGATCAGCACACTCTTCGATGCGTTTGTGTTGTCCGTGTCCATCGCAGCTGTTCGCGGTATTTAAATCTCTTTATAGCCCTTGTGACGCACACCTTCGGGGCTGACGAGCATAGGAAACGCGTCAATATCACTACTGCACTCTTTTTTGTCGCAGTCGACGAACACGAAGGGCTTACCAGTTCTTCGCATATAGTCCAACTGTTTACGAGTCCATCCACATCCCATGGTCCCGTAAATAGTCCAGGGTTTACCCCTCGGAATACGCGTAGGCAGTCGAGACAATAAATAAAGCGCGACAATGAATAATATCACGAACGCGTACATAGTTATACTATACCATTACATATTTTTTATGAGCTTACACATGTGTTCTTTGGTTAAGTTTGAATCTAATTTGAACATTTTGACTAATTCTTCCTTCTTGTAGAGACGACACTTGCGCCTATCGATTTTGAGATCACCATTCTTGTTGATGAATATTTTTGGCTTTGGTGTTTTCGGTTTCATGGCAATACCGGGTCTCTTTGGTGGAAGCTTCTTCTTTTCAGCTTCCTTTTGAAGAACAGCCCTCGCACGACGAATGGCGCTCATGGTGGCAGGTTTCGCGGGTGTTTTGGGTTTGAGTGCCACAGTCTTTTTTGGGATAATCTTTCTGAGAATGATGATCTTCTTCTTAGCTTGAAGGAATGGGTGTTTCAAGATTTGGTCATATGTTGGAAGACCCGTGTGTTTTATAGGACGGAGACGGAAATCTTTGGTAACGAGCGAGGATCTAAGAAGATATTGTCGTGAAAAGAGGTCTTCCATGAAATGACGCACCGGCACGGATTTTGTGTAATTGTATATGATGTTAAGAATGTAGTGTGCGTCGTACATTTGATGCGATCCAGAGTAAATACCAGATTTCTTAAACTCGCCACTCGTGACATTTGGGTTTCTAATACCTTCGATCGTGGACATACCAAAATCAATCATGATGGGTTTGTTACCCTTCAATACGAGAATGTTGTTCCAATGAAGATCGTGGTGTCTAAACTTTGGATACTTTTCATGAATTCTTTTCAAGTTTGTGATGAGTTGAGAAATCGCTCGACGATAAGCTTCGGGTGATTGACCCCTTTTCATCCATTCTTCGAGAGGTTCACCCTCGATGTATTCAAAATAAAGAACATCATCGCGATCACACGATTTGAAGTGATACATGCGAGGCGTGCCCATACCCCTCAACTTTTCCGCGATGCGGTACTCCATTCGGGCACTTGGTTCAATCGTAACTTTGATGGCGACTTGCGTTTTACATTCGTCGTCGAGACATCCATAGAAAACAGTGCCGAACGCACCTTTGCCGATTGCTCTGAGTTGGGTAGCCTTGTTAATCTTGAGTGGTGTCATTTGAATCTTTGTAAAAAATTGTTGTTCTGGGTAGCACGCCTTTTGCCCCCTTATCAATTTCTTGACTTCTTCACCGACCGCGTTCTTCTGTGCACTGGTCTTGGCGTTGTTGGCGATGTGGACGAGGTCCGCGAGTTTCACCATACTTATTACATACTAACAAAATTTTTACTACACCAACTCAAAAGTCCCTCTGGATACGTAATCCTTAACGATGTCGCCGCGTTGGATGGTTTGAAATGCGTGCATTTTAAATTACATATGCGAATGCGATGCTTAACCTAGGACTATGAAATAGTCAATCGTACCATTCACGAATCGACTTCGACCAATCGTCTTTATTCCACGTGGTATTGCAATTGGTCACGAGATCGAGAATATCAATATTTTCGGACGTAACCGCACCGTGTATGGTGGCACGCGCGTGTATATTCATGATTTCTTTATACTTTTTGGGTCCAAACGCATTGACACACGTATTCGTAAAAACTTTATACATCTTATTCGCGACCGCGTGGTCTCGATGCGATGCGATCCAATACGTCATGTAATCTTCATGACGATCACTATGCGTTCGCATGACGTTTTCAACGTTTTGTAAAATCACGCGTTCATTGATTTGAAGCGCGCCGACATCGCCGTCACGGATCAACTTGACCACGTTCATTTGACATTATATTGTCGAAATTCGACTTAGGTATGCTTCCACCGTGAATCGAACACGGATTTCGAGATTACAAGTCGCGCGTACTAGCCATTGTACTATGGAAGCGTTATGTGGTATTTACATACCCGTTTTTTTGTATTTATTTTACTCTTCATCCACTTCGATGTCATCTTCTTCTTCCTCTTCTTCCTCTTCACCAGAAGACACAGATTCAACACCCTGGAATGCGAACGACGGAAGCTTCGCAGACGGTTCGAGAAGTGCTTGTTGCAAACGAACAGTCACACCGAACTTATTGTCTATGAACCAGATTTGGTTTACATCGACAATCGTGAGTACCTTTTGACCCTTTTCAACACTGTCGAGTGAGATGCTTTCCTTCTTCGTGTTGTAGGCCTCGGGAACAAAACTCCCATCCGGCTTCGTGAGAATCTTAAGCTTCATGGTCGCCGGGTATTGCTCCTTACCCGGACGCACGAGCGGCTTGTACAAAGCCTCCTTCAAAACCGCGACATTGAACTCCTTACCGAGCCACTCCTTAGAGTTCTTGGCGACGGTTTCGACGATGATATCATCGAGTTGCTTCAGTTTGTCGTGAAGAGCCATAGCATCAGCATTATCGGAATCAAACGACAGGTCGAGCGAATAAGACGTGCGTCCACTGGTTTCGTCGGTGTACGCACTCAAACCATACGGAGACCGCATGAAAGGGAGTTGAATGTAGAGTTTTTTGTTGTTGTCGCCATTGAGGTAGACAGCCTTTCCACCGTTTTTGTTCTTACGAAGTTTCGAAAATCCCACAGACGCGGGGTTGAATTCAGATGCTTGTTGGATAGCGAGCGACATGTTAGTGTGTTATATATCTACTGGGATCCCAAACTTTAAGCAAATTTTTTTCTCCAGGAACAGTAAACAAAATGGGTCTCTTTAAGGATTGTGGATGTGGATGCGATGGCTCCAAGGCACGAAGCAAGTTTGTGATTTCGATCATCTCGGCTCTACTTTTCTTTATCGTCGCGAATCCGAGCACGTTCATCATCGTGCGTAGAATTCTTGGTGCGTGGGTCGCGAGCCCGAACGGGTGTCCGACGATCGCCGGACTCGGTGTGCACACGCTTGTGTTCTTTTTGATTGTGTGGGGTATGATGCACATTCAAAAGGAGGGTTACTCAACCGAAGACCAAACCGGACCGTCGGAGACGATTTCTCCGGAAGAACTCGCGAAGATCGAAGCCGAACTGAAGGCAGAAGAAGAGGGCGAGGAAGAAATCCCGTCGATGAAGGACACACCGACAGCGGAACCGTACATGTCTGAAATCTCGTTCGCGCCTTCGCCGAATATGGGTAAGAAGACAAAACTCGGTTCCCTCGACTTGGGTATGGACATGGACGCGGCGCCGATCTCCACGAAGAAGAGTGGTAAGTATACATCGTGCAAGTGTGCCGATGGTAACGAAATCATGCTCATGCGCTAATTTAATACAAACGAACGTTCAGTCGTTTGTTCTATTTTCATGTACACAATATCCTTTATTTTTTCAACCATATTTAGGACATGCTTTTCGCAAATTAAATAACAATTTTCGAAAAATATGGCACCTTTATGTTCGACAATCAGCGGTCCGCTCTCCCCGATCGCTGCTTGAAGAATCTCAATCATATATCTATTCTATCACGGTTTCTTAAAGTCCGTTCTCAATCATGTACTGCGCGACGACACTCTGCACTTCGGCGGGTTCACCCTTCGCGTCGGCTTCACCCTTCAAAGCGACCGGCTCGGCCTTTTTCATATCCTTGCGCATCTTACGCTTACCACCCTTACGCATCTTACGCTTACCACCGTTTCTTTTCTTCATTCGTCGCTTCATGAGTTCACGGGCGATGAAAAAGCCGATGAAACCACCGACGACGAGGGCGAGAAACACCGCGATCATGGAGTACCCTGGAGCCACTTTGGCGTTGTTCATTATATATATACTGGAGATTTATTATTAATCGACCCACTGGAGTGCCCGGACATCCACACTGGGGATCGTGTCTACCGTTTCATGACGACATAAGATTAAAAGTCGTCGTCAAACCCAATATCACCTGAGTCATCGTCGAGCTTTCCATAATCACCCACCCGTTTTTCAAAGAAATTGGTTTTTCCATCGAGACTGATGTTTTCCATGAAATCGAATGGATTCTTAGAATTCCAGATGGCGGGTTGACCTATCTGTTTGAGAAGACGATCGGATACGTATTCAATGTACTGAGACATCTTTTCAGAATTCATACCGATGAGATTACACGGGAGCGACTCCGTGATGAATTCCTTCTCGATCTCAACTGCTTCTTTCACGATGGAATGAATGGTAGCGGTCGTTGGTTTATTACGTAATATCTTGAAAAGTTCAATCGCGAATTCTTGATGAAGCCCCTCATCACGAGAGATAAGCTCGTTACTGAAACACAAGCCGGGCATGAGGCCTCTCTTCTTGAGCCAATAAATAGCGCAGAAGGAACCAGAGAAGAAGATACCCTCAACGCACGCGAAAGCGAAAAGACGTTCGGCGAATGAACGCGACTTTGTGTCAAACCACTTCATAGCCCAATTAGCCTTCTTCTCTATACATGGCACCGTATATATGGCTTCGAATAATTCTTTCTTCTCTGATGGATCTTTGATATACTTATCTATGAGTTTGCTGTATGTTTCTCCGTGAACCATTTCATTATGACATTGATACGCATAGAAAGAGCGAGCTTCGCTTATCTGTACCTCATCCGCAAAGTTATTGTTAATATTTTCAAAAACAATCCCATCGGATCCAGCGAAGAATGCCAGGACATATTTTATGAATTTCTTTTCATTCTCGTTCATCGTCTTCCAATCGTCCATATCCTTGGACAGATCAACCTCCTCGGCAGTCCAATTACTCATTTGAGCCTTCTTATAGAGCTCCCACAGGTGGGGGTGTTTCAGGGGAAAGACGGTAAATCTATCAAGCGTGGGTGCTAAAATAGGTTCGTAATCATTTTCAATCCAATCTTGAAATTCAAAATAGTTCCCGACCCGACGGTCGTCAATAAATATTTGAGGGTAAGAGTCGAGCTTTCCATCACACAGTTTTTTGAGTTCGTCCTTCTCGATCATGATTTTTTCATGGTCGAGACCCTCCGTTTCACACAACTTAACCGCGTGGTCACAATACTGACATCCTTCCTTCGAATAAATAATGACTTTCATCTGTGATATTATTCGTGATTATTTTTTGTGGTAAAATTTTAAGCATGATTGTTGCATCCGATATAATTGAAAATGATATAGTAAAGTTACTCGTGAATGAAGAGGGAATCGAAGACGAAATGTACGGGGTGGTCGGTATGAACACTGGCCTGGTACTTGGAATTCGTTATCTTAATCCAACAGAACTTGTATACAAGTCTGCGTGTGTCTACCAATTAGAGGATGATGAACATGATATGAATCCCGCGCCTTACGAAAGCGTGATGGAACACTATCCGAGTGGTACAGTGTTTCAAGACTTAGAGTTTAAGTCACTCGGAAACAATATGTACGCGCACTACTCCGAAATTGACATGGAAGACAGTGACAGTGAAATTTACGACGAAGATGAAAGTGACTCTGAAATGGAAGACTTTATCGTACCCGACGACGAAATCGACGGACAAGTCATTCCACCACAAGACCATGATAAAATCGATGAAGAATGGGATAAATGGAAGCCCTCGACTCCAGGAGCTCGCAGCTTCAAGGATACGGTGGATACCATTGAAATGTACGCAAAACGGCACGCGGATAATCTTAATTTTTAGACGCCTAAGTTTTATGTAAAATCCGGCATTTTAAAAGGTTGGTAAAAAGAATAACATGCTAGCCGCTATATGGTCCGATGTGGACAGACTTCTTAACAATTCAAAAGAACAAAAGCTAGTGGATATCAATATATGTAGAGAATGCGATGGCGTTAAAGTCATTGGCTCAGAGGGATTTCCCGTGTGTTCATCATGTGGACTCATGGATAGTACATTCATCGACGAGTCGCCCGAGTGGACGAGTGGAATTTCCGATGATGGAACAGTAAACGATCCGTCTCGGTGTGGAAACCCAAATGCAAACCCAGAACTCTTTTCTCAAAATTGGGGCAAGGGTACCGTGATTTCTACATATAGAGCGTCAACATACGAGAATAAGCGAATGGCAAAAATTAATTTTCACATGTCCATGAACCACAGGGATAGATCATTATTTCACGCCTACAAAGATATCGATGAAGCGTGTCACACACTTCCCGATTGTATTCTCAAGGATGCCAAAATTATGTACAAAAAATTCAATACAGAAAAACTTACACGGGGCGCGGTGCGTCTCGGAATCAAAGCGAATTGCGTGCTCTACGCGTGCAGACTCGCGCAATATCCAAGAACAACGAAAGAGGTCGCCGATATGTTTGGCATTCAATCCAAAGATATTAGTCGAACCACTCAAATATTCAAAGAAACCCTGATGGGTAAAACGGAAAAAAACTACGTAACGAAACCTATTGATATTATGCCCCGGTTACTCGGCGCTTTCAACGTATCGAGGGAAGAACGATTACAATGTAATAAAGTGTGTGCCGCGCTCGAAGATTGTGTTGAACTCATGAGTAAAACACCGAATAGTATCGCGTCCGCAATCATTCTCGTAGTATTAGGTCATAGGTGTTCAAAATCCGAAGTGTGTGAGAAGTGTTCGATATCCGTGCCGACTATTAATAAGATAGAGGGTATCATCAAAAAACACTTAGAGGTTAAAGCTCAGAAATAGTTAAATGACGAAGAAGGTCTTTTTGAGTACACCATGCTACGGGGGTTTGTGCTTAGAAAAGTATATGATAGGTATAATAAAATTACAACTCCATTTGATAAAGCATAATGTTCAGTTATTTATTGACACAACTGAAAATGAATCTCTCGTACATCGCGCGCGTAATGTAGCCGTGGGTCGTTTCATGCAAAAAACAGACGCCGATTATTTCATGTTTATTGATGCAGACGTGGATTTTGACCCCGAAAGTGTACTACGACTTATTAACTCTGGTCACGATATCTCTGTCGCGTGTTATCCCAAAAAGTGTGTCATGTGGGATCAAGCTGCGAGTGCCGTCAAGAATGGCGACGACAGAAATATGGCCATGTTGTCATCGAGTCTTGTTTTAAATTTTGGCGCCGCGAGACGACCGGTTGAGAATGGATTTATTGAAATTCTCGATGGACCGACGGGTTTCATGCTCATAAAACGAGATGTATTCAAACAATTAGAGGATAAGTTTCCGGAATTGTGGTGTAAGAATGACCACCAGAATCGTGATTTCGACGACTACCACGCGTGTTTTGACTGCATGATCGACCCCGAGTCAAAGCGATATCTCTCGGAAGATTATGCATTCTGTCGCCGGTGGCAACAGTGTGGTGGTAAAATTTATGCCGATATTAATACAACACTCGGTCACGTTGGAAATCTTCCGTTTAGTGGATGCCTCAATGAAAGGCTTAAGGCTTAGAAAAGTTATATATATAGAGTATGAAGATCATAACAATTCTCACGACTCGGTCCAAGTCGTGTCATGTGAAGACCCTTCACACGATACTTAGACTCAATATCAAGTGCCTCGAACGTGGTGTACATAATGAGATCATTTTCGTGAACGACGATCCATATGAAAAATCAGAGGCCATATCTATCGCGGTTAAGAAAACACCCGATAAGATTTTATTCATTGATTTTGGTGTCGGTATGGATGATGATTCAATCCTTCAGGCTTTTGAAAAGCATGATGGTATCGGTTGTCTCGTATTTCCAGGTGTAAAGGAAGGTATCGATTGGGGTCTTTTCAAGGCGAAGATACGAGATGATAACTGCGAAGAACCACCGAGTCAAATGGGGCTTAATTTTGACACAGAAGTCGGGAAGAAAATTTCAAACGACATCTACACAGTAGACTCAACGTCTGCAAAGGTGTGGTTAATGAATTGTAAGAATGCGACCAAGTTTATGAAAGATAAAAAGACTGGAAATTTTAAAATTCTACCGAGAGCCGAGCAGATGTTTCAAAAATTCAAAGAAAATGGAATGAAGATTCATGCATTTACAGCGGCTAAGTTAACCATGACTTATTCACATGAGTGCATTAGTAACATCCTTAACGCTGCGGGTGTGTCAACAAATTAAAGCTTAAAATCCATATAACAATATGTCTATAAAGTCGTCGGAACCACTTTATAAATATGTCGTGGACTACATACACAGAGTGTGGGGTACAAAGGAATATTTTCCGGGACCGCAACCGATATCCATAGAGCGTAAACATTTTCACATTTTACAAAATAACGAATACGTCGTATGTGAAAAAACGGACGGTCTTCGTTACATGATGGTAGCCTTGACATACGAGGGTTCGCGTAAATGTATTTTCGTCAATCGATCGTTTGAGATGTTTGAAGTATCTGTGAGTTTACGTCGTCCGGCGTACGAAGGAACGATTCTTGACGGTGAACTGTACGAAGATACACTCATGGTCTACGACGCCATAATCGTCAATGGAAAACCTGTCGGACACATGAATTTTAATGATCGCATCGATGCCGTGCATAAACTTCTGAAGACTATTATTTATGTCAAAACAGACAAATACAGACTCAAATTGAAGACGTTTCACCCACTCATTAAGTTCAAGACTTTTATGGATGATTATCTACCGAGTGTGCAACAACGGGTCGATGGTCTCGTATTCACACCCGTGAATGAACCCGTTAAAATCGCAACGCATGAAACAATGTTTAAATGGAAACCCCTTGAAAAAAACACGGTCGATTTCTGTATGAAAAAGGGTCGTAGTTTTGAAGGTGTTGGTAAACCCGGAGTTCCGGTTTGGAAATTATACGTACAAGAGAAGGGAAAATTGTTTTACGAGAGTGAGTTTCCACTCAGTCGTATGGATGAACCTTGGTTCGAAGAAGGCGCGATCGTTGAATGTATGTATATAACGTGGGAAGACGGACCTCTGTGGTGGAAACCACTGAAAAGACGTCGCGATAAGACCTATCCAAACAATAGACGGACATTTTATAGAACACTCGTGAACATCAACGAGAACATTGAGATGAAGGAGTTTTTAGATTGTATACCAAGAAGTAATGCCCTGTACGGGTAGGAAGTGATTGTTCTGTGACGAAATCATCGTTTTTGTAATACCATTTACCCTTGTGTTTCGTGAAAGCTACGTAATGCCCCCCGAACTGCACACCCATGTGAATACCCGTCGCGACGAGTGAATATTCGAATTGATTTATAAATATTTTTTCCGATACATCGATGTGACTCTTTTTATCGAATGAAATCATGAGTACTTTTGGGAGTTCTGAAAATATACACCGAGTTGTCGCGATGTGATGTACACGACCATTATCGTCGATGAAATCGGTGAGAGGATTCCATTTGATTGACTCCTTGAGCATCTCTTCCATCGATGTACCCCGTGAACACATTATATGAACACTGAAGTCTTCACTTCGCTCCGACTTTCCACCGGGCCACACCGTTTGTTGAATTTTTTTACCATAAAACCATTGCTTAATATCTGGAACAGACTTTTCTAATATATCTATGATGCACAATATAGTCTCTTGAATGTCGTGTTGCTCGTGGTCGATGAATCTCGGAAACTTTACTTGAAAGAGTTTTCGGAGAAGGGATATATCTATGACGCGTGTATCACTCACTTTCCAAAAGAGTCGCGTCATGTGTGCGTAAACTTTTGTAAATTCACACGGTCCAGTGTATTCATGATCTATAAAATAATTCGATAAACATGGTATATGTAAAAGACACTGTATACTTGTATTAAAGTAACAGGTATTTCCAGAGTTACGGAAACCCTTCATTTGAATTTATGAATAAAAAAGGCTTAAGAGGAAAACGCGAATGTAGAATGTAAGAAAATATGAACGTCGAATCTATTCTCAAGAAGGTTGAATCCGCGTTCGATGCGAACAAATTAGATCCTTTGGTTGAAGTTGAGATTCGTCTCGGTAAATTTAATGGATCTATGTTTGACACGAATGTTGGAAAAGATGTATTCGAGAGAATTTTGAGCGGTCTCGAACAATACGATGGATGGGAGGACGTAAAAGTTATGTCGTCTGAAGTATTTTATAGAGATCGGGACAGTGTTCGTATGAATGTCGACGACGATACGGGTGATCAGACCATCGTACAGAAACGATCCATGTTCAAGGAAGACATAAAAAAGGTAAAAAATGCTCCTTTCGATGTCAGGTTTAGCATATGTCGAGAAGTACCCATGCCGGAAGATGGTGATTACACAGACATGGACCGTAAGCGATTCAAAGAACGAAAATCATTTGTACGCAAAAATCTTAGTATTGACATGACTAAATCAACGGGCGATACGGTTGACATGGACGCCGAAGATGCGGCGTCGTATCAAGTTGAGTTTGAGATCATCAAACCGAGTGATGTACACACATCAGAACAATTGTTCAATATCGTGCATAAAATTAACGATGTATTTAAATTGTTGTCATCTAATAAATGATCACGACAGTGTTTTTGCTTTTGGTCGCCGGTGCTCTCATGTACGACAGAGCCGTGAATACTGAAGAAGTGGCTGGATCCAAATACTTTTACATGAGCCATGGAATGTCCAAGGGTATGTATAAGCGCATGGAAGATTCGGGTGTCACCTCAGAGTCTTTGAAGTCGTTCGTCCACATGGAAAATCGCATGCTTGAAGTCGAACATTTAGCCGTGTGTAGCGGTATTCCTAGAAGCCTTGAAGTGACCACACTGTCTCAGCAGATAAAGGATAGATTTCCCGCTTTTGACTTTACATACCATAGTCTTCATATTAAACAAGCCTCGGAACCAAACCGTCTCATCAACAAATCGATATCATGTTGATGAGTGATTTTAGTAAATATCTATGTTTTACAGATTCGATTCTATGTATCCTTTTCAATATAAAAAGAATAAGTTCATTATCATCGGGTTTCCGGTGCTCTTCAAGCCACTTTCTAGGGTCTTCGCTATCTACGAAATCGTCCGTGTACATGTATCTGAACTCTAAATAAGACATGAGTTTTTCAGATTCTCTACCATTTCGTATATAGTCTGCGATCACGTAAATGATACCGTCTAGGAATTCTTCCCGGGCCATGTGCATCCACGAATCTTTGGGTGTTCCCCAAGTCACCGTATCATCGTCTACGCGAACACCGTGGCCATACTTAGTCTTGCCGAGCTGTAATCGCTCAAGAATAAGATCACGTGGGTCTTCCATGCTAGTCATGTAATGCGTGACGTCTTTATGTCGTTGGTATATACTCCCAGTGAAGATCACTGCATATATTTTTCCATATGACATCTTGTTGGTATAACTTCTCTTTCGACTTTAGGAGTGGAAAGTATTGAAGATATTCATCTTCACCTAATAATTCACAAAACTTGTACAAAACGTATGAATAACTCAAAAAGTTCTTTCTATCTGGTGGGCAGTGTCTATCGAATGGCTGTTGTATATCTTTGAACATGATTCTGAGGCGTTCCTCGAGATCCTGTGGCATGCTCGGGGGTTTTATACCGTTGAGTATATTTGTTATATATGGAACATGTTCATAGTATTTATTGAGTCGAAGCTTTTTCAAAAGTCCGCGTATTCGGGCGTGTGTGATTTCTTCGAGTGATTTGATTTTGAGTTTCTTGAGTTCCGCGTGAAGTTGTTCTATGACTTCATTTGGTATGGTTGTCATTTCTTGTGCTTGAAATTGTGACATCTGTTCATTGAAATGGTTCTCGCGTTTATATGAATAATTGACAACCTTTTCTGTATTCTCTTGCTCTTCTCGGTACGTGAGCTCTTCGCTAATTAAGCAGGCTAAGACGAGACCACATTCTTCACATATAAGATCGCTCGTGTCTTCAAAAAATACGACATTACTCCGCTTACATTGTGGACAGTCATCCGTCTTTCTTTCGGCGGGTCTATTGACGTTTTGATTTTCAACCTCACTCAAGTAATCCATAAATATATCCTTTCTTTGAAGACCCTGTGTCTCTTTACAATTGAATACATTATCCACGGTCGTAACACTTGAAGCGTCTTCGACGTGTCGATTCATATAAGGCATACATTTGATTATGTAATCTGACATTTCATTCTCATACGTGCTCTTATTTTGTGGGTCACTCTCAATCAACTCTTTCCACCTGTCGATTTTGTTGTTGTATCTACTTAAAAAGTTACCCTCCATATAAAATAATGTTCACCAATCTTTTAAACCGTGTTATTGTTTGGGTGTACACTGTCTATAAATATGCAGTCACCGTACCGGACTACTGCATTGAGCACGCGAGTATGGAATATACGGTGAATCCAAACGAAGCTTACGAAATCCGAGATAAATTCTGGAAAGATGAATCCCGTCATTGGGATAGATCGACCGACGAAGTCTATTGTGATTTAACATACAAGGATTATATAAATACAAATATTCCCGAAAACATTTCAAAGACTATTCTCAGGATTAAATATTGGTACAATGGTAAATTGTATAAATTGATTACCGAAAACATGAACTTCTGTCTACCCGATGACCTAGAAGGAGGTTTTACGTTTAGTATCCCTTTGGGTGAAGCCTGGTTGGTTGATCACGACGATAAACCGATGAGAGACATCACCGAAAAGGTGAAGCGATACGCTGGACCTAAAAATGATTTTCATGGAGAAAAGGTGAGAATACGTGATATGTTGTATTACACTGAAGATACATTACAAAAGTATTACCCGTCGATTCGTTTAACGAATGCGTTTGGTATGACTAAAAATGTGAGTACTCTTGAAGGTTTTACGAGTGATCTTCGGTTGCCTTAGTCGCGAGGTAGAATCTCAATTCACCCAAATCGGCGACATTATATTTCAAAATCAAAAAACGATTCGCTTCTTCTTGAAGGAGTTGTACAGATGCACACATACTCGTGGCTTTTGTAAATATATTCAGATACTTCAATGAATAGAGTCCAGAAATAGTCGGACTCTCTTCATTGCAATCGATCTCGGTTTCTTGGTTTGCGAAGTCACCTTCGCAACGAAGTTTAAGTTTGGTCCCATCACGAGTGATTTCTATTTCACTCCCAATGTTTGCCATGTCTCGACAAAGACGTTGCAAGTCCATGGACGGTAAAGTTGTGACGGTTGTCATTTGAATGTCCGGGACTTCAATTTGACTTTCGTTGATATCGAGAAGTTTCAATTCGAAACTTGTACTCGTTTTCTTTGCTTCGCTCACGATTTCAATATTCATAAATTCCTTCGAATCGACAGTAATTTTCAAAACGTCGTTGTTTGTGATGGATTTCAAAAGTTTGAATGTATTTGAAATATTTATACCCGCGATGACTTCGTGTTCGCACACGTATTCTTCAAAGTTTTCAGCTGGTAAAAACATATCGACGAGAGACGTTCTCGCTGTGTCGAGTGTGACGATATACATCCCACTCGGCTTAAAGTATATATTCAGGTCATTGAGTACATCCTTCAAAACTTCAAATGTAGATTTAAACGCCGAAGCTTGGATCGTTACCAATCTCATGTCTGTAGATTTATTTACTCACTTCTTTATGTTATTATACGCATCAGATACACTCATCGTTATTCGATCTTCAAGATCCTTTGTCATCGCCGGCTGTAACGAACGTCCGTAACTATCCAAATTAAAAATATCGCCATCGTCGTCGTCACCGTCTAAAGAAGATACAGCACACGCTGACCCGAACCCACAACCACCAAAATCATTCGACGGGAGTAGGGATTCCAACCACGCTTTAATTTCATTCCCAACCAGTATCTTACCGTTTTGAGTGAGAAGTGTTGGTACGCGCGTTATGGAGTTGCCGTATTTCGGTGGTATGCCCTGGGTGTTTACATTATGAAATTTTACCATTTGTTTGAAATTTTTATTCTTTTGAATATAATCAATAATGTCTAAGCTATGCGCACACCTTGGACTATAAATCAGTAGTGACATTTATATGTACTGGTTTATTTTCTCAATTTAAATTAACGCATGATGAATGGACTACCCATCGCCCTACTTTTGATCGTCGTCCTTCTTTTGACGGTCAGACGCGAATCTTACAGTGAAGTTTTTGGTTTCTCAGGATGGAGCAAACCCAATGAAGGTATCATCCTCGATGACCCAGTCGAAGACATCTCTAAATATCGTATGGTCGAGACTAAGATTGACAACGACACAATTCAACGCATCGTCCTCGCGACAAACGCCGCGATCAAGACGAAGACCGGTATATGTAATTACATTATTGAAACGACATCCATTAAGAAGTTCGTGGAGCGAAGTGGACCGAAGGAATTTTACCGCGCGATGTTTATGGCTGTGAAGAATAATGGATTTGCATTTGGTTTCGCTGTGACTGTGGATGTCGAAGTTGTCGGGGACGTCGTGAAAGTTAAGTCTCTGCGAACACAACCGATCGACGCTGATATCCCGAACGATATCAAGCCGTTCACCGACGGTGAAGCCGGTCAAGATTTTGTCGAATACAAGCTCGTCAAAGAGAAAGCCGTACCGACTCGAAGTGAGTTTGAATCCGCTAAAAATAAATTCCGTTAATTGTAATGATCAGCATCGATGATGTTCAAAAGATCGAGAACACACGAAAACAAATAAAGAAGGAAATATATACTAAAATCTTCGAACAGTTTTCAAGAAAGATTAAACAGACGGCCGAGTTTGGTCAGAAGCAGGTTTTTCTCAGGGTTCCGAGTATTGTCATGGGATATCCGTCATTCGATCGAACGATCGCCGCGAGATACCTTAAGCGACAGTTGGATAACGGTGGATTCGTCACGCAGTTAGTATCTGAAATCGATATATATGTCACGTGGGACATAAAAGTAAGCAGGGAACAAAAAACTCACGAAGAAGACCCGGACATTGAATTTCCAAGCTTTGTCAATCTCAGAAAGATTGCAAATGAATACAGGAAATAGTGCGTGGTAATCTTCTTATTTAAAAAACCACTTAATCATAAATGGACAATTTAAACGTACTCGTCGAGGCTAAAAAGGAGTACCTCGGACAATTGTGTCATCTCATGACCCCAGTTATGATTCAGGTGTTTCAGGACATGTATGATGAAGCTACGAAGCTTTCCAAGGGACGAAAGGTACTCATCATGTATCAAAAACTTCTCAAGGAAGTTCCGAATTGGTCGAACGCCATGTCGAAATCGCACTCGGACAACATCACGGAACGTTGTTCGTGGTTTAGTGATTTATTAGCCGCTGTTTTTGTCGCGTGCACGAAGATTCTTTCAGCGGTGCGTCTCAATTCGGTGAACAAGAAGATCAGTCTCAAACTTCCTACAAACGAAGTATTCATCCAGACCGTATACAATAACGCCGCGAAAAATGTGTACAAGGATCCGTATGTGTATCACGAAGAACAATCGGAATACGCACGCGACGAACAGTTAACGATTCGATTTTGTGCGTGCATCGAAGAATCCATCAAGGAACTCATTCCCGTACAACAAATTCTCCAGACGTACATGTCTCAAGAAAGTAAGGATATCGACATCGGTGATACAGAAGAACCAGAGGATCCGGACGTTTTTGAAGGTGACGACATGGAACAACAACCCGAACTCGGTGATGAGCCCATGACGGAACCGCGTCCAATGGACGAAGAACTTCCACCGATGGAAGCGGATAACGAAGACATCGCACCGGTCGAGGAATTGGCTCGGCCTATGGGGTCTCCGCTTGATAATGAATTCAAAACGATAAATACAGTCGAAGCTCCTCATCCGGTCGCCCCCGTGGACGCGAGAGATGAAGACGTGTTTTTTGGTGATGCACCAGAGCACAGAACAAAAAAAGTTGGCTATAATTAAATGGAACTCTCCGACTATCTCCGAGACCCCATGTGGGCGGCACTCATAAGTGGAATTATCACCGCAATTTATATTCACGCGAAGGCCCAACTCAACAACGAAGGTAAGCTTCAGCTCAGCGCGTACTCGAAGCCGGCGGCGCTCAACGCGATACTCGTTTATTTCATCGTTTCGAATGGTATCGGACAACGTGAGTCGATTTCCACGGAACCTTTTTAGACTTAAAGATTTTGAGGGTATACTAATAAAATGGCGTCGGTTTCTGCTTTTAACGATATGATGACTCAATTTCTTGTGGAATTGCACAAGACTTTCCCACAGGAGAAAGGCATTAAAAAGTTCATGACTCAATTCGAGCTCTTGAAGGATACGAATCCGCGAATGGCGGTCGACACGTTCATGGGGGGAATTACTCCCTACGCCGATAAGATTTCCCAAAAGGATGAATCCTTCGTGCTCGAAGATCTCGATAAGATTGATTACTTATCTGAATTGAATTTCAAGGATAATTGGAATTCGTCACTTTCGACGAATACGAAGGACGCTATCTGGCAATACATTCAAACCTTATATATGCTTGGTACCACGATTACAGCCATCCCTTCAGAGACGCTGGCGATGATTGAAAACATCGCGAAGGACTGTGCCGATAAGATGGGTGATGATGGTAATGGTATCGACGAGGCCGCGCTTATGAAGACGATGAACAGTATGTTTGGTAACCTTATGAAAAAATAACCTCACTCTATATAAATGAAGGCTTGGTTTGACGACCCGAAACAGCTGATCAAAGTGGATCGAGTTCTCCAATTCTGGCCCACTAACAAACAATCACCAGAGGAACGCGTAAATGCCGCATCGCGGTTCGTCATTTACGCGACGTGTTTTCTTTATTTGATTCGTCGTGACATTCGTATCTTCGTGCTCGGAGCGACGGTTCTCGGTGTTCTTTATGTAATGTACAAGGCTAAGATGATTAAGGAAACGTACGGGCGATCGACGTTTGGTGGAAGCTCGTGCCAGATGCCATCCATAGATAACCCCATGGCGAACGTTTTGTTGACGGATATCACAGATAACCCCAATAGACCCCCGGCGTGTGACTACTCGTCGGTTCGTCCCATCGTTCGAAGTTTCGTCGATGACCGCATTCCTTATGATGCGGGGCGTTCGAGATCTCCGTTACCCGCACAGCAACGAAGTGCGGCGTCTCGACAATTTATTAGTGGCCCGGTGACGTCGATCCCAGGTGACCAAACGGCATTCGCTGAATGGTGCTATGGTGACAAGAATCGGTCGATGTGTAGAAGTGATGTGGGTGCATGTAGCCCAAATGCGAGAGGAGCTCAGCTCGGCCCTTTCTCGGGATTAGATTTCAGCGGAGACAGACGATAAATATTCTTATCTAATAGTAAATGGCATATCAGCTCCAACCTGGCTTGTCGCTCGTTGAAAATCCTGCAATCCCGACAAATCGCGCGACGGATGACGTTTTCGTATACCCCCAACCGAGTACGTTGAACCTTGGTTCGAGACCGCAGACCATGCTTTATGGTACGGCGCCGTACATGGCTGGTAAGGGATCTCCAGCGCAGTACATTGACACGAGTGATGAGCTCAGACCGCAGTCGACTTCGCAATTTAACAAGTTTTTGGTGAAGACGCACGAGCGTAACTTCTTTCCTCTTCAAAATATTGAATGTAAATTGCCACTTCAGTCGACAACGTATGAACCAGCCAGTACACGCGCCGACCTTCAGAATGGCTTGTTTAACCAGAGATATCATAATAAAAATATTAGCAAGAAGTAAGAATGGCTGATCCCATCTCAGTTTTGGCGGTAGCTGGCTTGGTGTACGTGGGTCGAACACTCAGTAAAGATACTGAACCCCAACAATTGGGGCCTCGACTCGTCACCGAACCACAAGAACCATTATTGTCTGATCAAATTCCACAATTTAGAGAAACACGTTTCGATAATCCGATGCCAGTGACATCTAAGAACGAAACACAATCTTTTGCAGTCATCGCCCCGCAGCAGCGAAGTGGTGGACAAGAGGTTTTGAACATGCGAAATCGTATGTATGATCAAGGGCGCATGAACAATTTATCACCCATCGAGAAGCAAATGGTTGGTCCAGGTGTCGGTGTCGGTCCGAACGTGCCGGCGTACGGTGGTTATCAACAACTACTTCGTATCAACCCGGTTAATGTTGGTGAGTATCGTCTCACAACACTCCCAGGTCGATCGGGTCCGGCTCAAGATATCAGTGGTGGTCGCCATGGTCTCATCGGTAAAGTCACGCACAACATGCCTGAAAAGACTGCTTTCCTTCCAGAAAGACGTCCGGAAATGCCGGGGCGTGCACAGGGTATGGGTGGACGTTTGGTTCGTCAGGAACACGAACGCACCAAGCGAACGACCAATCGTTCGGAAACTGGTTTGCGCACCGACGGCCTCGAAAACGCACCCGCGAAGCGATTCATACCCTTGGGTACGATGGCTCAAGACCCCACGCGTAACAAGTTTGATGCGAATGAATTCCAGTACAACTACAACAATCAACCCGTACCGAATATTAACAGTTTCCACGGTGGATACACGAATGCCCCGGGTAACAGAATCGCGGAAGAACGTGGTAATAAGGGTTACACCACAGAGCAGCTCCAGGAGTATGGATTCAGAGCGGACGATCGTCGTGGGAAGGCGAACAGACCCGGAAACGCGGGGCGCATGAATGTCAGAGAGACAGCCATCAAACAAAGTGGCCTTCTCTCGAGTGTTCGTTCGGACACGACCAGAATTGATGGTCGTATGAATGCCGCCAACGGTGCTTGGACTCAACAATACACCAACGATAAGTATTACAATTTCAACGCGTACAAGGGTAACGCGAACCCGAATGCCAGGTGCAATGAACTCGATGTCGCGAAGAACCAACTCGCAAACAATCCATTATCCCAACGCTTCTATTAATTCGTTTTAGAATACCAGAGTAAAACACTCATTAAAATATTGTACCTATATTTTAATGAAGGTCCACAGCCTCGACATAGATAGCAGTGAAAGAGATGCTACTTTATACCCGTCTTCGTCAAATTACGTCGTGAGTTTAAATAACCCAATCTATAACGTTTCCAAGATCTCACTCGTGTCCGCAAAAATTCCAAACACACAATTACTTATTCACGAAGCGAATAAGAGCTTCAGTGTCAACGGAACACTCGTCACACTCGACGAAACCAATTATTCTAACGCACACGATCTCGCGACGGATTTGTTAAATGAACTCGCGCCACCCGTATCGAATGTGACGTCCGTTGTATACGACGATGATACGAATGCAATCACATTTTCAAACGTCGGAAACTCGAACGCATTTTCATTTGATTTCAGAACGGGTGTGTATGGATACACGAGCAATACATCTGTAAAGACAACACCTCACCAAGTCATAGGACTTTCGTCTCTTGATTATGTATCGTCGAATGGACGAATCACGACTGGAGCTGTCAATCTCAGTGGTCCGACATCCATCATCGTTCGTTTAAGTTCGGGTTCGGACGAATTTAGTAAGACTGTATTTTCGGATACACCGTTTTACACCGGTCGCATTCTTACGAAAAATGGGGAGATTGTTCACAGTGGTGCGGATGATCCCATGACACACGTGTTTCATTCCGGTTCACAGAAATCTATCCGAGATCTACGCGTCGAATTTTTCTACATGAGTCACGGACGTCTCATTCCATACGATTTTAGAAACCAAGATCACGTGCTTAAGTTTGAAATTACATGTTCTACGGATAAACTCGAAAGCTTACCAAAGGTAGATAGAAAGACGGAATTGCCGCCACCAATAAGTATTCCTGAATTGGAGAATCCTTATAGATGGAAAGAGTATGCATCCATAGCTTTGATTGTTTGTGTCGGTATCATAGCACTAATGCTTACGAAACGTAAACCAAGAGTCGTACTTACGCCCGCGTAACCGCGTAGACCGGCTGGAGCGGCTTGCGAACACGAGACGACATTTGCGACATGATGAGGTAGACCGTGACAGACAAAAGCGTCGTGAACAAAGCGGTCAACGTGTAATGCATGCCACCGTTGCGCTGAACCTTGACGATTTGGTTGATCAAAAATCGGACCAAGTCCATCCACGCGAGGGCGGCCGCGAAAGAGAATCCCGCAACGACCGCGTTGAGGGATTGAGATTCGAGTTCCTGGGTGACCAAGGTGACAGCGTCGATCGCTTGCTTCATTATATTATAGTATACTTCTAGAAATTATTCCGGAAGTAGATCTTCCTCGAGTGCGATTTTTTTGAAATTTGTTTTTTTGTATCCTTTCGTCCTGGAAGTTTCATCGTCACTATCGCTATCGGATTCGGAATCGGAGTCAGAGGCACTATCATCGTCATTCTCAATAATTTTGAATTCATTCGTGGTCCATCCCTCCACAGTGCTCATTACTATTAATAGCATTTTTTAACAGCTCCTCGATCGGACTCTGTGGTTGCCACGAATCCCACGAGTCATACGCCTCGTTGATGGCCATGAATGCGGGGTCGTCTCCTGAATATCGTACGAACTCGACACTGTCATCGTCGATGACCGTGAGATCGTCTTCGTCTTCGTCTTCGTCTTCGTCGTTATATATTTCCGGAAAGTGGCTACCGATTTGGAGTCCAACCGTGCGCATTGCGCAATACTTCGCGGCGTACTCAAAGTCTCTACTGAGTACGGCATCTCGACCACACGCTTTCGCGTATTCACATGAAAGCATGATGGCTTTTTCCACGACGGGAGTCACGATATCTATGAGAGTTTTCAAATGACTTTCATACATATGATCACTCCCCGTATCTGTGATATCGAAACCAGTCTTCATTTATTAGTTGTCACCAAAAATAGTTTGTGCGATTCCATCCATAATCCTGAGCACGTTATAACTTAGGGCGTATACACGTAAATCTCTGTCGTGTGTATCGTTAGGTGTAAGATTTACGTTAAGTATTTGATTCTTAACGAGTGAAAAGTTCTTTTGCCCCGTTGGGTATGGTTTTTCTGGTTCAAAACCAAAGTTATAGGAATAAAAACGGCGAATGAGTGGTGTTTTCGAGTGATGTATACCGGGTTGCAAAGCTTTCAGAAACATAAACTTACCGGTTTCACCGGATATGATGCGTTCATCGTCGAGTGTTAATTCGAGTGATACCAGATTTTCATAAAAGTAAAGTCTGTTGTCCACGGCTATATAAATGTTATCATAATCAAATGGACTCACAAAGTCATTAAACTTTCTTTTGTTTTCTCTTTGAATCACAAATAATAATTCTTTGACTGGATTTACGAACGAAAGTTTTACTGTATTATTTCTCACACCCATGGGAATCTTAAATATATTCTCTTGAATTTGTGTAATCACGAAGTCGCGACGCGTGTGTTGAATCTTAAGACGTTCGGCGCTTTCAAGGAACACGAGTTCCAAATTCATACCAAATTTCTTAATTCTATTTTCAAGATACGACCGCTTTAGATGATCATAGACGCGCACGTGTCCAGCACTCGTTCCATTACCGTCGTTTGACTTTGCACCCGCGGCGACGCGTGATCCATCACCAGATATAGCGACTGACCAACCGAGTTCGTCTCCGAGTGCCTCTGCGTCTAGATCTACACCGATCTGTTTCCACCCGGCGAGACCATATTTATAGACTCGCACGTGTCCGGCATCCAAACCGGTTCCATCGTTCGCGTTTGCACCGACGACGAGTATGTTCCCATCATCGGAAAGTGCGACAGATATACCACTCTGGTCACCCGCGGCTTCACCGTCGACGTCTTGTCCTAGTTGTGCCCAATCGCTCCCCGAATATTCGAACACGCGCACGTGCCCGATACCGTTATTCTTCGGACCCCCAATCGCGAGTCGGTGTCCGTCACCCGAATAATGAATCGAAAAGCCAAATTCATCTCCGGGATTTTCACTGTTTATGTAATTTCCGAGCGCGAGCCACTGATCGAATGTAGAATTATAGTACAATGTACGAACATAACTCGTACCGTCGGGGTTATTTGCACCACCCGCGACACGTAAACCATCTCCGGAAATAGAAACACTATAACCGAGTGCGTCACCCGTCGCCTGTCCAAATTCACTGTGTTTATGATTCCAAGCACCTTCCTCGTATTTGTACACGTAAAAAACACCCTGCGACGTCGCATAACCACGCCCCCCTATCACGATCGTATTTCCATCATCCGAGAGTTGTAGTGCAGCACCAAAATTTAGGTTTTGCGTTGTTTGATGTATCGTTGGATTAATCAATTCACCACTTCCCCACGTGGTTCCATTCCACCTGAAAATTTTCACTTGGCCGTTGTTTGATATGGAGTTATAGTTATGGTCGGGAGCACCGACGGCGAGTATCATTCCGTTCGCCGAAAGCGAAACCGCCTGTCCAAAGAAGTCTTGTGCGATTGTACCGTCTATGTCGGCACCCATTTGTGTCCACGTCTGATTTACGAGCCGATAGACACGAACGTGACCTGAATCGTTCGGCACCGCGTCGTTATTGGGAGCGCCTATCGCTATGATAGAGCCATCGCGCGACATGGAAACGGAAAACCCCGACTCATCCCCGACGGCTTCACCGTCGATGTCCACACCGACTTGAAGGTAATTATCGACTTCGTAACCAATACCCGCCGCCGTGTGTGATGAATATGATGTTACGTTATTTACCGAAATAATGGTATTATCTACGAGTACATCTTCTATATTTCTAAACTTTACTTCTATTTCAATTTCCTGTTTATCGATCGCACACAGAGGTATGGCGAGTTCTGGGTTTCTGTAAAAGTAAAATGGTACGTCCACGAAATACTTTTCACTCGTCGTCGCCGTCCCGAGATGGCCTATGATCGATGCATCTGCCACCCTGACAGAAGATTGTCGATTGGGATATTTACCGATAAGTTTTGACAACGCCGTTTGATTTGTTTGTGTGTAGTTGTGTTCGGAGTATATTTGTAAGTAATCACTCGGTATGCGTTGAGTGACACTTCCACCGATGATGAGATCGACGTGTTCAATCATCGCGTGCGCGATTGATTCGACGTACCCTATACCACTGCTCGAGGCGTTAGGTATGGCATCGAGTTCAATCTCGAAACTTACAGTTTTTAAGAGATCACCGATATTGATCGGTATTCTACTACGTAAAGTAGTACCAAATTCGGGAACGCCGTCAAAATCATGCTTCGTATACGTCTTTGCAAAATTTGTATGTCTGGAGAACCGCTTTGTAAAATATGTAAACTGTGGTTCAACCGTAAAAAACCTGTCCTGTGGACCGGTTGTCTCGAGCTGAAGTCTACCAGCCATTACTACTATAAAGGGTTAAAATTTTAAACCAGCTAATCCACTCTGTATGCGTAACACATTGTAATTTTTTGCGTATACACGGATAGTGTTTGTACCGTTCGTCGTTGAATCGAGTTTGATTGTAAATAGTTTATGATAAATACGGCTCATATTAACCTGACCAGTGGGATATTCAGCTTCAGGTTTTTCAGAGAAAGAGTACACACCAAATATAGGATTTACACTGGTAACCCCGAGCACTGTGGGTGAATTCGTGTGATGTATTAACGACTGTTGGTACGTGATAAATTTGTGATCCGCGTTAAACACTTGATTGTCGTTGAATTTAAGTTCAACGTTATCAATCTTTTCAAAGTTCAATGGGAGATTATTGCTCGTATAATAATCGTTCTGGGCGATGAAATACATCTCTTTGACCGGGTGTTGGAATTTGAGCATCACAGACTTTGTATTCATACCGTACGGCATCGTAAATTGCGACATTTGTAATTGGGTGATCACATATTCAAGAGGTCTGGTCATTAAATAGTTCTTTTCATCGTCACCTATGAATACAAATTCGGTATCCATTGATATATTTTTAATAGACGCCGTCACGTTCGATGGTACTATGTTATTCTTTGTGTCGCGCACAATCTTATTCAACGGTCTAAGTTTTACACGAATTTCAACGAGTTGTTTCGTGAGTGCGCAGATGGGAATAGATAGGTTTGGGTATCTGTAAAAGAAGAATGGTAAGTCTATAAAGAATGTATAGTCTCCGCGATAACCGAGATAGTTACCGTGACTATTCAAAAAATAAAGCGACTGTGCGACGTCATCGTCGTTATTGTAAAGTTGTTGGTTGATAAAGATGTATTCCCCTGTGATACGCTCGATGGTCTGACCACCGATAAGAAGTTCGGCGTATTCAATGAGTTCAGTGCACACAGAAGGAACGTACACGAGATTGTTAATCAAATTACTTTCATCTGGGGTTGGATCACTGAGCGTTATTTTCAGTGAAATATTCTTAATCAGGTCGCCCTTATTCTTTGGGACTCGACACTCCACAATCTCACCGAAATCAATAGTACCATCAAAAGGACTTTCAATCTGTTCGAGTGCAAACTTACTATGTCGTCTGAAGAGCGTTAAGAAATACGAAAATTGTGGATCACCTGTGAGCCACTGGTCTTGGATTCCGGTGACAGCGAGTCTCACACGTCCAGACATATCTACTGTATGTGAGTAAAATTTTGCGAAATAAAACGATTCACTACAGTAGAATGAATCTTCAATTGAGGAAATTCAAACCCGAGTCAATTTCAGATGACCGGGTGTGTGTATTCATCGGTAAGCGTAACACAGGGAAGTCCACCCTGGTTAAGGATATCATGTATCACAAAAAACATTTACCAGCGGGTATAGTTCTCTCTGGTACAGAGGAAGGGAACCATTTCTATTCCGATTTTATTCCAGATTTATTCATCTATGGAGACTACGACAGAGACGCCATCGAGCGCGTCATGGCGAGACAGCGTAAACTCGTCGGCGCGGGTAGAACGGAATGTGGAGCTTTCATGCTTCTTGATGATTGCATGTACGACTCAAAGTTTCTCAAAGATACATGCATTCGCCAATGTTTCATGAACGGGCGACATTGGAAGATATTCTTCATGCTCACGATGCAATATGTCATGGACTTACCTCCCGCACTTCGCGCAAATGTTGATTATGTATTCATTCTCAGGGAAAACATCATACAAAACCGTGAAAAACTATACAAGTCATTCTTTGGTATCTTTCCGAGTTTTGATATGTTTTGTAAAGTCATGGATGCGTGTACAGAAAATTACGAGTGTCTTGTATTAGATAATACGGTTAAATCTAATAAAATACAGGATTGTGTGTTTTGGTATAAGGCGACGGTTCGTAAGAATTTTAGGGTTGGGGGTCCAAGTTTATGGCAGGCGCATAAGAAACTGTATAATCCTAAATATTTAGAACAAAGGGAGGACGATGCGAAGAAGGCTACAAAAAAGACAGCGCTCAGGGTAATTAAACGAAAATGATAAATGCGTCACTCACATGTTTCAAAAAACTCAGGGTATATAAATGTCTGACATACGAACCATGAACCTGAACGACAAAGATGATGGTATGGTTTCTCTAGATAATCCATCGACTACGTTTGTGCAAGAAAACGGTCTTGAAAAAAATATGAGTCAAAATAAAGATACAACGACCATGGATTCCACACCGATTTCCGAACTTATGAGTGGTGGGAGCGCCATGCCCGAACAGATGCCCGACATGATGGCACCGCCCATGATGAGCGCTGAACCGCGCATGCAGAGCATGCTCGCCGCAGCTCCGCAAATGCAGCAGCCGCAACAAACGAGCGAAAAGGTTGAACCAAAGAGTAAAAATATCATGAATTTGACAGACGATCAATTATTTGCGTTGATCGCGGGTGTGTGCGCTGCCGCCGCGGTGAGTCGGCCGGTCCAGGAGAAGCTTGCGAGTTCTGTGCCCAAGTTTCTGAGTGAGAATGGCTCACGGAGCGCGGTTGGGTTGGCGTCGACGGGTCTCGTCGCTGCCGTTATCTTTTACGTGATGAAAACATACGTCGTGAAGAATTAATAATTCGACACATTCATGGCGGATGCCACGGGAGCCGTATCACCCGCGGATTCCCAGCCCATTTGTGTATACAGTGTCTTATGAATACCAGAATAGTAGGTAATCAAGGCACCGATAGTAAATGTGGTCACAAATAATGCACTACCTTGTAGTGTTTTCTTTGTGTCTTTACCGTAGTTCTTCACAGTATCACGTGACTTCTGACTCACGCGACCTATCGCGAAAGTCAGTATAAAGGAAAAGATTGACGCGATCATCATGAACTTTTGGTCCACCGCGAGTTGGGGGATGTTTCCAACGATCATGCGAAGGATGTTCGGCATGACGATCGTCATCAATGCAATTCTGACGTTGTAATTTTCAATGAAAAGTGGAAGTTGTGTCACGAGCATAACACCGATCCACAAACCAATCGCTTTCGCAACCAGGGACGGCGGGGTCTTCATATGAATATAGTCAAGATTATTTATCCTGAATGTACTGCCCGCAAAACTTGGTCTTCGATGATATCTTTTCATATATTCCGATGTCTATACATATCTGTCGAAGCTCGACGAAGTTATTCCAGAAATCGTCGGAGTGTGAATATTCACGCACGGTCGTGTGTGCGAGTTCGTGAATGAGTACGTGAAATATCTGATTCGCGTTTTGTCCGTCTATGCACAAGCCGATATCGACACCTTTGTTGGTATTATAACCGATCGGTCCGCGTGTTTTAAACACCGCGGTGATTGGCACGCAACGCGTCAAGACCTTGAATTTTTCATTACCCGTGTCTTCGAGGTGTTCGCGTAACCGCCTGTATTTTTCTTTAACCTCTAAAAGCCTCTTCGGCTGACGCGTCATCACAAAGAGAATAAAGTTAACAATGATGAGTAAAAGCCACGCTATCATTTCTTATATACAAAGATAAATTTACTATAGAGTTCGGAAATTCGATTTCCACGAAGACCCTCCCATGTTTCTAACGTGAAACCCATGTCTTCCAAATGTGTAATCAAGAGGTCTTTGAACGCCACTGGCTCTGATCGCGGACCTTCTGCATAAAATGGCGTGTCTACGAGATGTACGAATAATTTTTCACCGAATCCACCGTTAGGTGGGTGTCTCATTTTAAAGAAGTTTCCAATGTCATCGGTAAAAGGTGTGTTGAATATGATTTTCTCTGAATCTGGAATGATACCCACGAGTCGCCCACCGGGTTTCATGCGCCGTTTTATTTCCCTCAATGAATCGAAGAATAAATCGCGCGTCTGAAATATATAATGTAAAGAAAAATTATAACATATGAGATCGAAACACCGTCGTGGACAGTCTGCGATATCACCGTTATAAAAATTAACACGCATCTTCATATTCTTTGCGCGTGTCTTTGCCTCTTCGAGTGCTGATGGTTCTGGATCGCACATATTTATGTTTGCACCACACGCTCTCCATTTCTGAAGATCACCACCAAAACCACACCCAACGTCGAGGATTTGATATCCTTCTTTAGTGACCGACTGAATCAAATCACGCTTCGCATCATTGTGCGTCCGTCGAAGGTCTTCCATTTATCTATAATGTTTTCAGTCTTTTAAACGACTTAGTTACTCAAAAGGCTTAAAGTTTACTACCGTATCAAGACTATAATGGCTTCTCTTGAACAAGATTACACGACGGTTCCCGGACAGCTCTATGCGTGCCTGTCCGTTGTTGGTCCGGAATGTCCGCAAAAAAATGATAAATTCGGCGTTAAAATCCGCGGTGCATTCTCGACCCGTGATGAGGCGTCTAACCATGCAAAGCGCTTGCAAAAGGAAGACCCAACGTTTGATATTTACGTTGTTGACATGTACAAGTGGTTGCTCATCCCCCCGGACAGAGAAGCGATCGACGACGTGCATTACCAAAACGAAAAGCTCGAAGAGATCATGCAAGGATATAAGGAAAACCAAATCCAGGCAGCGAGACTATTCGAAGAGCGTAAGAAGGATATGATGGAAGTGAGATCGGACGGGGTGTACATCAAGCCTGGTGATGAAAACTCGAAATTCTACACGAAACCCGATGAGGCGCCGGTCAGTCACCCGGCCGAAGTGTTGGAACGACTTCAAAAGGAAAAGCCGGACGCTCCGATCGAGGAATTGGTCAAGGAGGCGGATGCGATCGTCGCGGCTGAAATTGAAGAACGAAGAAAGCGTGCCGAGGCTGAGGCCGACGCCCAGTCATCGACGGATGCGGTCATCGAAGAAAAGGCGGAAGAATCTGGGGAAGAAGTGACGTCTGCGTAAAAAAAAAGTATGAGCTTATGGTAATATGCTCAGCGTCATTCTTAATATTATTACATTGACGATCGTCGCGGTGCTATTTATTTTGTTTTTTTCCTTATATAAGAAGAGAAAAAACAAAAGTGATACTGCCTATGAATTAGGCTTAGAATTACTTAAGGATCCACTTGTCGTGAGCCGTGCATATTTCACGGAGCCGGCGACTGGGGATATCGGTGAATTTGAACCCTTTCCAACCTCAGGATGGTCTCAGGATGACTGGTTGCATGGTTTTACCCATAAAAAAGCCTAAAATGAAGGCTACAAATATAATAATATAGGCCGTCTTATCGATGGATGAAAACAAATCAGGCTTGTTTGCATCGATCGGTTGCCATTGTTGATGCGTGCCCGGAAACATTGGTGGGGGTGGAGGAGGTGCGTACGATTGTTGTTGCTGTTGCTGCTCATAGAAATCGTCCCTATCATCGTAGTCTTTATTTAACGATTCAATTTCAGACTTGTAATCAATGGGATTTCCTATATCCGTCTCCATTTGTTATACAAAACATCTTTTTTTTAAGCTAAATTTCCTCATCTGATTCAGATTCGTCGACGACGAAATCCTTCAAGTTGCCATTCTCGTCCATCTCCTCATCATCATCGTCAAAATCAGATTCATCGTCAGATGTGTATTCCTCCTCGGTGTCTATATCGCTATCGAAATCGGAATCGTGTTCATCTTCTTTATAGTCATCAACGACGATTTCTTCGGTCGGTTTGAACAATTCCGGCTTCTTCACACGACGTCCTGAACGAGTAGTAGTGGGCATTTATGTTCTAATTGATCCTATTGTTTAAGTATTTTGGATAAAGAACAACACCCTTATTGATTGCAATATTCATGAGTCGGTTTTCGAATGTATATCCAATTTTCTTTGAAAGTTCGTGAATTGGCTCCTGTATATCGTAATCTCCCGATTCGGCGTATAGAGCCACGTCTTCGAGACGATCGAGTGATTCGAGCATGTATTTTTGTGCTGCGTGCACATCGACATGCATATATCTCTGTGCCAAGTTGAATTTGGATATAAATTCCATGAAAACACGTGGATTCACACCCGAATACGCGTGGGCTTCGCGTTTGAGATCCATGAAAGGATCTTCTTCTGGCTCTTCTTTAAAAGCGAGCTTAGATGCGAGGACTATACCAACACCGAGCAGTATGAATGCCATATCTGTAATTACAATCTATTTTTATTCGGGTATAATACATTCGAAGATTTAGTGTTTAGAGCGTACACACGTCCTTTTTTTCGACACACTTGACAATCCTGAAATATTTTACCCTTTTCGATTCTAAATGATGTATATTTTTCATGGTCGACTTTTGCAATTTCACAATAGTTTGACGTCGTCGATACTATGTACTTTTGACCCTCCTTGGAAATCTTGATCACTGTGATATCTTGTCGTTTCGGTATACATCCCTGAATATACTTTTCCACGTGTTCACGAGCATCTTTGTAGTTTATATCGGACTTTTCCTTCTTACCGTCTACTTTTATGGTCGGACACTGTTTCAACGTTTCCTTTTCTGGATACAATCGTTCAATAATCTGGGGTGTGAGTGTATGTCTACGACCACAAAAATCTTTACAAAATCCATCACGCCTGTCTCTGATCGTCTCACATCTACAAAAACACTTTTGTGTGATCTTGTCACCGCTTATGTAAAACCACACGTGATTAGAGCCATGTGGTCTTTTTAAGTTTTCACAATACTTTGATGTCGTGGATGCGAGATATTGGTTTTTAAATTTGAAGAGTTTTGTGATTCGTGCATCCCCTTGTCCTTCGAGATGCGTTCGTATAAAATCTTCGACGAATGTTCGTACCTCTTCATCGTGGAGTTCGTCTTTGGTCTGTATATCGGTGAACGCACCTTCCTTGACGGAACGCGACGGACTCTCGACGTGTACGAAATCTTGATTTTCTGTTCGAACAGCCGCCATGGCTAATATATCTTTGTCCGGCGCCTGATCTATTCTCAAAAGTGTACTCAGTGGCCCGGTTTTGTATACGAATACGGGTAGGTACGCAACTTGAGTGACTTTTCCACTGTTATGACATCCGTCGCACCCCTTTCCACCACACGCGTCGTGTTTTCCTTTCTTATGCGACCACGGCATCCTAAAACCACTACCCTTCGATCGGCGCTGTATATCACCGTAGACGGACGAATCTATGATTTCATTCCAATCTATAGACTTCTTCGCGGCATACAAAGCGACGAGAATGTGTTCTCGCAGTGCCACGGCGGAATCTTGATTTACCACGAACCCCGGCCAATTTAGATGAACACCCGTTTTCATGAGACTCCCCGCCTTCTTTGGTGGGGATACCGAAATGAGACACTCTTTCCCACCGTGACGCTTCACCTTGTCACATATGACTTTACAGATATCTTGAATTTCTTCGAGATTGAGTGCCTCGGTATTTTTGTAATCTATATCCACGAAAAAATTGTACGTGGGTGTTTTTTGTTCGACGACAAAGACGTGTTCACCTTGTCTAACACTCTCTATATATTTCGTGTAAAACTCATCCAATTTATCAAATGGCACCGAGAGGACCCCACCGTCCATGAGCACATGTGATAACTTGTTTCCGTGAGCGAAACCCTGCTGGGAACACCATCGTTTAAACATACTTACATTGCATACGCGTTTATTTTTTAATACCTACTCACAGATGTCATGAATGACAGGTCTGGTAATTCAACACTCGATGCGAGTTCTTGTTTTAGGACCAAGAGCTCGTATACCTTGAGATCCTTGATTTCTTCAATCTTTTCATCCGCTTGTTCGATCGTGAGGGCTCTGTTATCGATGAACAGGTCTTTAATTTGCCTGAGAATGTACGCTTTCGACTTCATCACTACTTAATAGAGAATGTTTTTCTATTCAATCCTGACACGCATGCGTAAAATTCTGGATTTTTTATGACGTTGTCTATAATTCTATTCCAACGTTTACGATTGTTAAATTCTTCGAGTGTATCGAAACTCATGTAGTCATTTTCGTCGTACGTCTTCTTTATGGGTTGTTTATTTTGCTTTTTTAACTGTGTCTTCATCTTTTCTTCGTAAAATCTCTTTACGAGCGAATGCTGTTCGTTTCTTTTATAGTCGACAAAGAATACATATACGTTATATATGAGGTCGATCGTCGGACTTTCTTTAACTGTAAATTTAAATTCGGTATATTCACCCTTTTTGAGTGATACTATACCCCTCGTCTCTTCTTCAAGTTCGCGAAGAGCACAACGTAATGGATTAAATATTTCTCGTCGTCTACACCCGCCTGTGACAAATATCCACTCCTTAAATCGACGATCTCTCACCGTCAAAAACCTTGGCTTTCCTTCAGCAAACGTTACTGGAATCGCAATCGCTTTGTATTTTTTCATTGCTCATTAGCAAGTTACAATTAATGGATATGTTTATTTCGCCGACAAATCGCCCGAATCCCCCGATTTTTCTTCGACTTTAACCTCTTCTTCCCCTTCTCCTTCTCCGTCCTCGTCCTCGTCCTCGTAATAAGACAATCCACTCACGTACTGTGCAATTTGACCAGATTGAATCTTCACATCCGTGATTTCTTGTTTCGCATTCCTGACTTCTCTGTAAAGATACAGACTTCCCAAAACACACACGATAACCGCGGCGATTAGCATGGTTTCACGATCGTATGAAAACATTATTGTATTAAAATGATGCTGTAGTTTTTTAAGCACCTATAATCGCACCCATTTTCACACGGTTTGCCGCACTACATTCATACGCCGCTTCTCCGAATTGCACGGCATTATAGTGTGCATCTTCGCAATGTTTTCCGGTTTCTATTGTCGTCGGTACTTGCTTAGAATCCACCAATTTTTCCAGTGTCCTGGATTTTGGATCGTAAGTGAGCACAAAAACGATGGCTAATAAGACTATAACAGTCCAAAACATATTATACTAATACCTGTGATTTAATTCGAGTACATGAGACCACCCATACCATTTTCAATGCGGAGCACGTTGTAGTTGACCGCGTAAATCTTATCCAAGGAGTTATTCTCCGTGCTGACGATTCTCGCCGAGTCGAGGCGCGAGAAGTTGAGCGAACCTGTGGGTTGAAGCTTCGATGTTTCGAGGCAGAAGGGGTAAATGAAAAGAGACGACGTCTTGTTACCAGTGGAAAACGGCACGTGGTAGTAGGAAGACACAGCCGAGAAGTTGGGGGACGCAAATTTGAAGTCGGTGACATCGGTACCGTTAATTTGGAGCTTCACCTTGTTCGTGGCGGTCATGAGACCACCGGCTTGGGTGTTACTCGCGAGGAATTTGATCGGGTGATTGAAGTTGAGTTCTTGAATCTTGCCCTGGGAGGCGACCGCATTTTGGACCTGCGTGATCAAGAGGTTTTGCGGCTTGCTGGCAAAGACCGTGCGTTCATCGGTATCCAAATACACGTAGTTCGTGTAACACTCCCACTTGTGGATCGCGGCACTCGGACCCCACGTGATTCGCAATTCAACATCGTGATATTGGAGAGAGATCAACGGAAGCGCGGATTGCCAGTTTTCGCAGAAAAAGAAGCGAAGCGGGTAGAACTGTTCGCTAGCACCACCTCTGTACAAACCACCCGCGACGGATCGAGATTGATTAGTCGCGAGAAGTTCCGGTGCGATGTGCGTTGTGAAGGTCGAATCTTGTTCATCGATCACTTGACCACCGATCAAGAGTTCGACCTTGGAAATAGCGGTGGTCCAGTCAGCGACCGTGTTCGCTTGTGTGCCGTCACCCTTGATCGGCATGAAGTAGACGTAGTTGAGGAGATCACCTTTGCGTTCGAAACGAACGGTAGACATACCGTTGTTAGACACGTTACCCTGGATGACTTGACGTTCAGTCGTTTGAGAGAAATTCGTGTGACGACGGTAATTAGAGCGGAAGAAGGACACTTCGGGTTGGCCAACAAGATGCGCATCTTGGGCACCCACAGCCACGAGCTGAGCAATTCCACCAGACATTTTATATTATATTAGCATTTTATTTTTTTAAGCTCCGACTCTAGATGCTCTATCTTCTGTATGGCTTTCTGAAGTGCACCATACATCGTCGCGTATATTTGATCTGGATTTAAGAATTTAAGATCTTGAATGCCATATTTTTCATCGATGATTTCGATTGATTTTGGCATGACTTCTTCGACTTCCTGAGCAATCCACCCGAGTACGTTTTTATCTTTTTGATTTTCACTAAATTCGGCGATATCATCTTTCCATTTGAAACGTCTGAGTGGTATGTGTTGTATGGTGTCATAACACTGATCGAGATCGGCATTTATTATATTTTCTTTGAGACGACGGTCTGAAGTCGATGACCAACTTCCACCACCGGTTTTTGCCGCAGTTCCAATCACCTCGAGATCAAATGTGGGAGACGACGTTTTAATACCGACACGTCCACTCGTGACGAGGGAATTTGTGATATTCGTAAGTTGTATGGTCGTTGAGGCTGTATTTCCTATAGTCGTGACCTGTTGAAGTGTGTGCGCTGGGGTTATCGATACGGTTCCGAGTGTGATCTTACTCGCCAGAACGTTCCCACGGACGGTGAGTACGTTTGATCCCGTGTCTTGTATCACGACATTTGCACCGACGTCGAGTGTATGTACGGGCGCTGTGTTTGATATACCGTAATTGGACTTCACTGATCTAAAACCCACCTCGACGTTTGAGAATAGAATACTATTCGTAAAGTTACCACCGATGTTCGACAAGAAACCCGCATCCCCATAATACGCGGCAGCTGTGATCGCGGCGGGTGTTGATAAATTACCACCACTGTTGAAATTCATGGTCGTCACATCGATGAGTTCACCTTCGGGTGTGTACGCGATGATATTAGACGCCGCGGTCGCCGCACGTATCGGACGAATGAATGTCGCGTTCGCTCGTGTCGTATTGAGTGGTGTTGTTCTAGCGTTTATAACGAGCGTATCGTTGTGTTGGTTCGTTTGACCAGCCTTAAAACCAATGGCCACGGCGTTGAGACCCTGATTGATCTCACCTGAGAGATAACCAAGCGCCAAAGCTGCTTCTCGTTGTCCTTGATAACCCGCATTTGTACCGAGTGCGACGGCTGTATTATTTTGTCCAATTCGTCCTGTTCTGTAACCGACGGCGACACCGTACGCCGATTGGTCAGTTTCACCGGCACCCTCACCGATAGACACGATGAAAGGTCTTTGGCGAATATTACCTTCGATTCGCGCATTGCCGTTCACGTGTAAAGTTGTATTCGGGAAGGTTGCATTTGTCCCTATACCGACGTTTCCGGTCGCGACGCTATTACCGTTTATAATCGCCGATGTCGCAGTCAAACCCGTTGTTAAAAGTTTATTTGTGGTTCCCGTACACACGTATCCATCGGAGAGTAATCTGTTTGTAGCTCCGGGTCTGTCGAAGACCAGTCCATCTGCCGATGTGTAACGCATGCGTGTATCACCGATGCGCAGTGACCCGGTCATGTGCAGTTGTTCAGATGGCGTTGTCGTGCCGATCCCCACGTATCCACTATTCTTGATTGTCACGGAGGGTGAATCTGATGTTCTCGAAGCTCCGGTCGCCTTTGTGTCGATCACGATTTCACCCGCGCGAAGACGGATGCGATCCTTTGTATCGTCCCCCTTGAATAATAAGAGTTCTGACGCTGTATTCGCCTGATCAAACACTCTATTTTCAATCACAGTGTTCGCGTATCCATTATCACCGAGAGTACCACCGAAGTAAATAGACTTGGGTCCAAGTCCACTGTCGTTTTGCCCCACATACACGTTACCACTCACGTTAAAATCACCGGTTTCGTTGATTCTAAACTTTTCGTTGTTGTTAATTCTGAACACGTGATTGTATCCGGTCGGGATATTATATCGCAATTCATTTGGTAATTGAGACACACTGAAATTTACCGTGTCTGCACCCGCATTATATAAACGAATCTTTTCACCCGAAGAATTCTTGAAATTTACTATACCGGATGTCCCGACTTCAATACTACCATTTACCGCGAGACGGTTCGTATTCGGCTGCGTTCCGATACCGGTGTTTCCGTTTATGAATGTATCACCACCCCGCTTCACTTCAAATCGATCCGTGATTACATCCGGATCTTGACCCGAAGAATTTACATCGCGAATTATAAATCCAGCGTCATTTGCGTTATCGTGGAAATCCAGTGCAAATTTGATAGCATCCTCGGTACCTATTTGTCTTAAGTACGCCCAATCATTCACGGATCCACCGTGGCCGAACGATATGTACGTATTTGAATAATTAGTCGGATTCACACCCGATATATTAACCAATGCATCACTCGCGTCAATGTGCATGTGACCACGGACACGCGCATCACCGACGAGATCGAGTTCATACCCGGTCGTTGGTTGTGTCGTACCTATACCTAATTGACCGGCGGCTGTCATGACCATGAGTGGTACCGCGCCGTTAAGACTTAATTCCGCGTCGGAGTGAGACCCACCTCTGTACCACGCAAAATTACCCGGAGTTCTGAAATATTGTGTGTTCGTTTGCACACCTATACCGTAGCCCGGATTATAGAAACTAATCTTCTGACGAGTCGTCGCCGGAAATGTAATATCCGTGGCGACTTTCATGTCACCACCGACATCCAAATTGGCTGTTGGTTGTGTGACACCGATACCGACGTAGTTTGTAGTGTTCTTGTTGAGAACTGTTAAAGCTGGAATTCCGTTCACATTTTCATTAGAACCGACGATGAGTTGTAAAGCGCCTCGATCTTTGTTTGGACTTCCAATGATTTCTTCGTGGCAAAATGATCGAATTTTGGCGTATGCGTATTCTCGATTCTTGTAATTGGGTGTGAGTGTCATTTCAACATTATTCAATTCGGGTTGTGTACTCGCGTACGCGCGTTTAATTTTTAACGCGCGCGTGAGGCTACCCTGCGTCGACGGACCGGATACGATGATGAGTTTTGAATCTACGTCTGTCGTCCCTATACCGACGTTTGAAGTTGTCAGGTTAATCGACATGATATTTGATTCGTTACCGTCAGTAAACGCGTTCCCGAAATACATGAATTCGCTATTCACTTGGATGAATGCATTTTGGTTATTATTTGTATCTATAAATCTAAAGGTTGGATGTTCATCTTGAATTCGGATATCACCGTTCACGTGCAATTGACTCTCCGGGGATGATGTATTAATACCAACTTTAGCATTTTGATCTATCACCATGGACACGCTCCCATTTTGACCGGCATTAAACTTGGAAGTATTGTGTGAACCACCCTTGAACCACGCAAAACTCGACGGTGAGCGGTAGTATTGTGCATCCGTTTGCATACCAATGCCATACGTGTTCGAGTATATGTCAATAGTTTGTCTCGCGGCAGACCCGAATGTGACCCGTCCATTCACAAACACATTTCCGTCAACATCGAGTCGTTCCTGAGGAACGAGTGTCCCCACACCAACATTACCATTCTTCGGAAGTAAAAGAAGATTCACGTTATCCGTATTGAAATTGTTAGAACCCTGAATAAATATGGACCCGTTCGAACCGACGGTTTGATCGACACCCATCCGCCCCGAAAGACCTCCGTCTTCGCTCGTGATATGAAATTGTGAATATTCAACATACGACGGATCCCCGTTCACTGCGACACCCTTGTTCCCATTAACACCCATACGACCGGTCGCGGTGATGACATTACTCGTAATGAGATTGGCGAGTGTTTGACCATATGCGTGAATCACCGGTTGGTAATGATTACTTGGATTTACTATGAATTCCTTTTCTTCAAATAATTCGGGGATCGGTCTGTTAAAGTATTCGGTCGCGTTTTCATCCTTAATTATGATGGCGCACCCAGTTAGGTCACCCTTAAGAACACCCTGAACGTTGTATATTTTAATGAAACCCGGTGGGACTTGTGAAACGACGTCAAACTCTAAGAAATCATCAGCCGTGCCCGCGGTTTGAGCGATTGTCGTGAGGTTGTTATCGTACGCGTTAGAGACCGCTTGATATCCCGGATCCCCGGGTAAGTTACTCTGTCTCGACGCCGTGATGGGCATAGAACGACCACCAATATCATAAATATCAATCTCGCGGATATGAATGGGTGTTGGTTGGTTATCGGATCGATCTAATCGAATGGTCCACGTATGCACGTCGTTGTGAACGTCGAGACGCGCGTGTGGTGTATCTATACCGACACCGACATTTGACGTAGTCGCGATAGATGTCGTCGCGTTCGAAAATTTCATCGAACGCGTCGTGACGTTTCCGGACGGTGAATCACTGATTTGTTGAAGTGTAATATTGGAGAGTGTACTCGCGTCTCCAAAATAGTAGTCGCTCGTAAGATTACCATACACGTGAACATTGATGACATTCGAAGTGTCCGGATTTATATCATTTTCTATGAGACTGCTTCTCGTAAACGCGATCGCCAATTCTTCTGTACCGGTTTGTGGCGTTCTATAAATGATACCTACATTTGACAGGGTGCCACCCCGTTTATATATAGCACCCAAATCATACCCAAGTGTACCAGTGTTATTATTACCGAAAAGAGATATCGGTTCTTCGACGACTAGAATATTCGCATAGATGAGTTTACTCTCACCGAGCACGGTAATATTACCCGTGAGTGTCGTATTTCCACTCACCGCGAGGTTACCGCGGACTGTAAGAATATTAGACCCGACATCGTCGACTGATAGGTTGGATCCCACGTCTAGTGTGTGTATTGGTAAAGTGTTTGCTATACCCACATTCGAGGTTGTAACAAACGCCGTCCCTGCATTGCTAAAAATCAATTTCGAAGGCACGAATGCGGACGTCGAAGCAATCTGATTAAAACTTACATTTGAGAGAAGACCACCGTCACCTAAATATACCGAAGCCTCAACGAACTGGGTACCTCTCTCCTTTACCTGGTGACTCTTTGTGTTGTATGACATCACAACATTCTGAGCCACATTCGGAGTTGTCTCCTCAACCTTCCTGAGATACACATTCGTAAAAACGCCCGTGTTCCCGATGTTCGGCATTGTTACATTAAATAAGGATTATAATTTGGGATGTACCTTAACGTATTTAATTATAAATATCATAAGATACAGGTCTTATTTTTTCATGAGTTCCGCAACTTGTGCCTCGAGGCGTTCTTTGTCTTCTATGAGCTTCTGAATCGCACCGAACATCGATGCGTAAATTTGGTCGGCGTTTAAGAATTTTACATCCGTGAGACCATATTTTTCATCTACGGTGTTTACGGCTTTCGGAATGACTTCTTCGACTTCTTGAGCGATCCAACCAATCACATTTTTATCCGTGATTCCTTCGACATCATCTCGCCATTTAAAACGCCTGAGCTTGAGATTCTTTATGGTATCGTAACACGTTTCTAGATTCGCATCTTCTATGTTCTCCTTGAGACGCGCATCGGAAGTAGACGTCCACGTACCACCACCAGTTTTCGCGGCTGTACCATTCACTTCAAGTGTATACGACGGACTCGTTGTCGCTATTCCCACGTTCGACGCCGTCACGAGTGACGTATCTGTGTTGTTAAATTCAACCGTGTGATACGTTATGTTACTCGTCGCGGTTATTTGCTGTAATGTGTAAGCCGGTGTGATGGACACGTTTCCGAGTGTGATTTTTTGTGCGAGTACGTTTCCTTCAATGACGAGTACGTTTGAACCGGTGTCCGAAACGTACACGTTCGACCCGACGCTAAGTGTATGGGCTGGTGAAACGTTTGCAATACCAACCGATCCGGATGTAATCAAAGATAGTGATTGATTATCTATAGAAATCGTCTGACTCGTAACATTACCATTTAACGCAATTTGTTCCAAGTTCGACGCGATGTTCTCAAGGAACGACCCATCACCGATGAAACGCGTGGCGTAGACGTTACCACTCGCGTGGATAACGTTTGAACCCGTGTCCGAAAAATAAACGTTAGATGCGACACTGAGCGTGTGTCCTGGTTCGGTATTTGCGATACCTACCGGACCGAGTGTGGAGAGACTCACATCCGTATTTAACAGTGACATTGTGCGACTCGCGACATTACCATTCGTCACGATGAGTTCGAGATTTGAAGCGATATTCGAAAGGAAATAACCATCACCGATAAATCGTGTAGCGTACACATTACCCGTCGCGTGAATGATATTAGATCCTACATCATCTATGTATAGATTTGAACCAATACCCATCGTGTGTTCCGGTGATGTATTCGCGATACCCACATTGGACGAGGTCACAAAACTCGTGGTATTTGTAAATTCAATCGTATTTGCTGTGGTATTCCCATACTGCGTAACTTGTTGAAGTGTGATATTTGTGAGACCGTGGGCGTTCCCATAATACACACCAAATTCACCGACCGTGATGTTATTTTGGACTTGAACATTCCCTTGAAGATCAATCAATAGATTCTTGTCGGGATATTGATAATATAAAACGTGATCATCCGTGAAAGTATTTTGTGTATACCCAACCGCAAAACGATGTTCATCTGCGTGATGAATCAATGCGATATTAGAATAAGAAACAACCTCCCCTTCTTCGAGGTGACTGTGTTCAATCATAAAACCACTATCAAGTCCAGTCGCGCTGTTATTCGAACCGACTCCAAATATCCTATCTTCAATCGTCACCGACGTGGATGAAATGATAGTTGTATTACCACCGAGAGTAATGTTACCCAAAAATTCTGCTTCTGCTGCAGAGATCACATATTTACCCTCATCTGTGAGATATACAGGAGACTGTTTAAAGAAACCATCGTGGTCAACCATGGGTAAGAATTTTTTATTTGGATCGGTGAGACCGGTGACGGAAATGTTCGAACCAATTTCTACATTTGCTGTCGTGACAATACCCGTTGTCGCATTCGTAAATTGGACCACGTTCGAAATCGTATTTCCGGTATTCGTGACTTGCTCGAGTGTTTGAAGCTTTGTCAAAAGATTTGCCGGAACAATTTTTCGGAGATTGTTATTTGCGGTGTTGACGTACACATATGGCGAGGTCGTCGTTTCGATGGGCGCATTCGGAATATCATTCGAACGACCAACACCAGTCACGAAAATAACACCATTACTTTCATGCGCCTTGATACATACACCAACGTTTTGAATTTGGTCGTTGAGTCCATACGGTTTCGTTTGCATGACAAGACCCGCACCAACATTACTTACATAGACCGTATCGCCTTCCGCACACCCCAGTGTATTTATTCCGGTCACCTTACCGTAGGCCACGGCGACACCTTCAACTCCATCAAGAATATCTTCGTGAATGAGACCAATGGTGGGCATGGTCGACGCGGAATCGGATTTCGCGAGCGCTACATTCGAGACGTTATTATTGAATGAATCAACGATGTACACCGCGTTACCACGGTAGAGTGTACTACCCGTCGTATTGTGTACTTTGATAAAGTTATGCACATTGAAATCATTCACCCAATTTGAACCATTGTAGACGAGGAGATGATCGGCTTCTGGATTTGTTACGACGACGTTCGCTAATTGATCAACTTTAATACCCACATTGGAATTGAGATCCGTGGTGAGTGCGGTAGTTGCATTCGTGAATTGGATCGTATTAGACGTCGTATTTCCCTTATCACTTACAACCTGAAGCGTCACATTCGCGAGATGACCACCGTCTCCATAGTAGCGTGCCGCGTGCACGTTATTTGTAACCACGACGTTTGAATCGACAAACACATTTCCAGTGACATTGAGTTCTGATTCGACATCCGTATTACCAGTGACGACGACATTCGACGCCACAAAGACGTTTCCAGATACATTCAATTCAGACTGAACATCTGTGTTACCAGTGACGATGACGTTAGATCGTGCAAAGATGTTTCCATCAACATTGAGTTCCGATTGGACGTCTGTGTTCCCACTAACAACAATATTCGACGCCGCGAACACGTTCCCAGCCACATTCAGCTCTGATGAGATATCGGTATTACCAGTGATCACGGCATTCGATAACACGAAAACATTGCCACTCACATTGAGTTCAGATTCAATATCAGTATTACCACTCACGATAACATTCGAAGCCACGAAGACGTTTCCATCAACATTGAGTTCCGATTGGACGTCGGTATTCCCGGTGACTACGACGTTTGAGGCTACAAACACATTACCAGTGACATTGAGTTCGGATTCAATATCAGTGTTTCCACTCACAATCACATTAGAGGCTACAAAGACATTACCGGTCACATTGAGTTCAGATTCAATATCAGTGTTTCCACTCACAATCACATTCGAAGCGACAAACACATTACCAGTCACATTGAGTTCGGACGAAATGTCGGTATTTCCACTCACAATAACATTGGAGGCCACAAAAACATTCCCATCCACGTTCAGTTCTGATTGAATATCAGTATTTCCGGTGATCACGGCATTTGACGATACGAAGATGTTACCAGTGACATTGAGTTCCGATGAAATGTCCGTGTTTCCAGTCACGATGACATTTGAACCAACGAAGACGTTTCCATCGACATTCAATTCGGAGCGCACGTCTGTATTACCAGTCACTATGACATTTGAACCAACAAACACATTCCCGTCAACGTTTAACTCGGATTGGACATCTGTATTACCAGTAATGATTGCGTTCGAAGACACGAAAACATTTCCAGAGACATTCAACTCTGATGAAATGTCCGTATTACCAGTGACAAAGACATTCCCGTCAACGTTTAACTCTGATTGGACATCTGTATTACCACTCACAATCACATTCGAAGACACAAACACGTTACCGTCGACATTGAGTTCGGAACGCACATCCGTGTTACCAGTGACAACCACATTGGACGAAATGAACGCATTTCCAGTGACGTTAAGATCATACCCAACATCAATATTCGCCGTTGCGGTGATGTTATTCGAACTCGTGAGATTTTGAACAACTACGAAATCATTTGAAAAAGTGACGTCGCCACTCACCGTGAGATCACCGCTAATGTAGGCATTCCCCGTCACACCGAGTACATTGGAAGTCCCACTGTCTTGCACATACAGATTTGACCCGACGTCTAAGGTGTGTGTCGGTACGTCTTGAAGAATACCAACCTTCGTTGCATCATAAATCGTAAACGTATTTGTACGATCGTATGATATTAACGAAAACACGGTATTAATGTACGATATTGTGTAATTACTAATCACAAATCCAAATCCGAAATTTGTATTGATCACGATGACATCACCCTTTACGATATTCTCTGTGATCACAACTGGACCCGGACTCGCGTCGTTTACGATACCAACTTGCGTACCATTGATCGTGACAATGAGTTCATTTCCAAAACCGAGTTGTGTGGACTGAATCGTCATGTTCAAAACACCGGTGACGGGTGACACAACGTTTACATTTGACGAACCGTACACTACGGTTTGTACGGGTGTCTGTGTCTCATGAAACGTCCACGCACCAACATTCGTATTACCCGTCGTGTATAAATCACCATACACCTTAACATCTAAAGGATTTGATGCATTAAGTACGACATTTTGGTCCGTCGCATTACTCGCGGTGTAACCGAATGAAAGTTGATCACTATCCTCTTTATAAATCATAGCCACATTACTCCCCGCCACCGTTCTGGTCATCATGACACCGATGTCATTGATCCCAGGGTTATTACGCGCGAGTTCTATGATTGGATCTTTGATCGTGAGATTCTGTGTATTAATCGTCGACGTGTTCCCCGCGACGAACAATTCACCACCAATCCACACGTCACCTCCGCGATTAATGTAAAAGTTATTTCCAACATCGAGTAAGTGGATTGGATTTGCATTCCCTATACCAACATTCGATAACGTGACTAAACCTGTGAATGTGTTATTAAATTCAGCTGTATTTGCCGTCACATTACCCGTGATGAGTACATCTTCAAGACTTACACGCGACCCTGGACCAATGTCAACAATTTCCTTTGTCACAAAATTATATACAATCGTATTTGAAGTTGTCCGTTGATCGAAATCATACCGTAAAGGTGCCACGTAAAATGAATTCGCTGTGAGACTCGGAAAAATTTCCGATGTTGCGTTGAGTACAATCGTATTTTCGGGTTGGTAATCCGATGTATTTTTACCAAGCCTGATCTTCTCTGATCTATCGATGGTACTCAAGTTCTTCACCATTTATATAATCTCGTATTTTAATTGGCGTAGATGAGACCAGCCATGCCATTATTTATTCTGAGGATGTTGTAATTTACCGCGTAAATCGGGTCGTTTATTGGTAAGGTTTCACTGTGTATCATTGCCGAATCGAGACGACTAAAATTGAGCGTTCCTGTGGGTTGTAGGAGACTCGTCGTGAGACAGAAACAATGTAAGAAGATGTCGGGCGACGTCACGTAATTTGTATGATAAAATGAAGCAACATCAATATAATGGGGTCTTGCCCATTTATATATACCTATATCGGTACCATTGATACTAATTTTGACTTTGTTAGAATCTGATGTTAGCGCACTCGTATAGCTCGTGTTTGAGCACGCGATATATTTGACGGGATGATTAAAACTGAGCTCTTGAATCAATTCACCGGAGGGGATGTTCTTTTGAACTTGATGAATAAGAATATTATGGCTTCGCGAAGCCATGGTGGCGCGTTCATCGTTATCTAAATAATAATAATTAGCAAACGCTTCCCAATTATAAAGATGTGCATCGGGTCCCCATCGAATGCGAACTTCGACGTTGTGATATTGTAACGCACACATCGGAATTGCACTTTGATGATGTTCACAAAAGAAGAAACGTAACGGGTAGAAATACGACCGAGAGCTCAGACCCGGGTGCGGGCCGTTCGATGATTTGGAGACATTGTTCGCAAAGGTATCTATCGCAATCTTCTCACAGAAAATAGAATCCTGTGTGTCGATCACATGACCACCTATTAAAAGTTCTACACTTTCTATCAGTGTTGTCCAGTTTAAAGAATCTAACGACTTCGTGTGGTCGTCGATCGTGAGATATACATATCCCAAAAGATCACCCGTTTTTTCGAAACGGATGGTCGACATAGAGTTACTATTCACAGCTCCCTGTATCGTCTGCTGTTCGAGAGATTGTGAAAAGTTGGAGTGCCTCTTGAAAGAAGAATTAAAAAACGAGACCTCTGGCTCACCCATGATGTGTTCATCTTGTGCACCTATGGCGATGAGTTGGACGATACCAGAAGACATTTATATTACCTTGATGTTATTTTTACCTAAAAGCTCCGCATATTGGGTTTCCTGCAAACAAAACGAAGAATCAAAAAATTCTCACCCGTGGCACCATCTTCAATGGTGTCACCATTTTGATCACGGATGGTCACCGTGAATCGATCGATTGTGTTAATGGGATCAATGTATTGTGTTACGATTGGATAGTTGTCTCTGAACACGATTAAATCATTCGCACCCGTGTGCGTGTTAGACTCACTAATGAGACTTGCGAACGAGTTTCGAAGAACAGACAACGCCGGCTGAGACGAGACTGATTGTGGTGGGTCTTTAGAGGCTCGATCCGTGAATATAGAATCGAGTTCCGCGATCGACACGTGACAATGTTCCGTCGTGTCCGATGTGTGAATGTGCGCACCGAGAAGTCTCGCTTGCACGACATTTCGGAGAGGTGTGCTCAGGTACACTGTGAAAGTATTCGCACTGTCCTGTCCAACACTATCGAGAGTGATCGTATGAAATTCATAATCGATATCCGGAATACTCGGGGAAATCGCCGTAACGAGTGCCATTTTACTATTATACGCCTAGATTAAAACACCACCGATTCCATCCGTGATTTCATAATCATCGGCATCGCGAATGACCTTTTGCGCACCACAGATACCACCTGGGGTCAGGGATCGGCTGTAATATCCAGCCGTCTTCTGAGGACCGGCGACACACTCGAGCTTATGCTCGAGATCGAAGATGGACTTTTCGGTCTTCGCCTTGATGACGATCGGCCTGGCCTGATAACCACTGCGGCGAGACTTCAGGAGATTCAACAAGTAGATGGTACCGATGATAACCAAGATAGCCATGACAGCGCCGCGGTCGGCTTTGTTGAGATTGAGCTTAAACATTTATAGTTTACTGATATTTTTTTTATAAAGTGCGTTAAAGAATTTCTAATACTTTCAAGTTAAAGGGTAGATGGACGAAGAGATTGTTCTCGACCGAGGAAATGCCACAGTCATGAAACTTGACGCAGATGAACAGGCGCTCATGGATGAAATTCACATCAGTGCCCCCAGAATACAAACCCCCAGACGCCCAGCACCGGGCCCTCCGCGAAGAGTCCAGTCTAGACCCGCACCACAACAGGAAGAGTTGGATGCATTCGCGAACCCAAATAAACAGGCCCCACCCCCGAGAATGGAAAACGAAGAAATTGATTACGGTGAAGATGAACCAATGTTCTACGACGATGACGTGGATGACGGTGGTGTGTACGAACGCGAACAAGAAGAACGACCGACGAACGGATTTACATCTGTCGACGAAGAAAAGGCGGATATCCTGAACAAATTGGCGAGACTCGAGAAGAAAGGATTTAATGTGAATAAAAGACTCAACGCGTATTCATCGATCGATGAATTGCGCACGGAAGTCAAGCGAGTCACATACAGTATCGAAGTCGAGCAATCCGTCAAGTTCAGTAAGCGCATGTTGATCGCGTGTGTTACCGGTCTTGAATTTTTGAATAAGCGTTATAACCCATTTGAACTCCACCTTGAAGGCTGGAGTGAATCAGTGATGGAGAACCAAGACGATTACGATAATGTTTTCGAAGAACTCTATGTAAAATACAGAAGCAAGGTCAACGTCGCACCAGAAGTCAAGCTTATCATGATGCTCGGTGGTTCTGCGATGATGTTCCACTTGACATCCTCGATGATGAAGGCTGCACTTCCGAATATGAACGACGTGCTCAAGCAAAACCCCGATCTCATGAAGAACATGGTTCAGGCGGTTCAATCTACGGCCTCGAACACGCAGCGAGAACAATCCTCAAATGACAATGGGCAATACGAGATGCAAGGACCGGGCATTGACATTTCAAAGCTAATGGGTGGTATCATGATGCCACCGCCTCCACCGATGAACACATCCCCGATATCCGTGACTCGGGAGCCGGAACCCGTGATGGACGACGATGATGTGTCTGATATCGTGTCTATCTCTGGTGAATCAACTGGCGGTGAACTGAAAGAAGTGAGTGTCTCGACGACGGCAAAACCCAAGAGGACCAGACGAAAGAAGAAAACCGAAATTAATCTGTGAGTATATCATAGATGATAGGATACTGTCCCCTAGAGGAAGATCCGCCCGTGGTTCATCAGCTCGAGGTCAGGCGACCTCAGCTGGAACGTGAACCCTCAGGGCCAGAAGAAACAGAATGTAATTATCTAGTTTTAGCCTTTATCTTGGGTGTTGTCGTGTTAGCTGCAACAGATAGCGCTTAAGTTTATTTTTATTTCCATGTTTGGAATTTGTTTTAATTTGCAAATAGAATTCCAGCCATACCCTTATCGACTCTCAGGATATTGTAACTCACCGCATAGATACTGAGTTCCTCCGTTTCCGCGCGCAAGTAGCCCTTGACGGCGCCCCGCAATATAAGTTTTGCGTTATCGAGTCGACTGAAATTACATGTACCCGTGGGTTTGTATTCAGATGCGTTCATGCAGAAATTATACGCAAAATACCTCGTATAAAATGGACAGTGTTCGGTTTCGTCGAATTGAATGATACCAAATTTACTGTTATTATAGTTTTGAACGATGTGGAAGTATAACGGTGACATATTCTCAAGAAGTGGTGTTCCATTGATTTGAATATCAGCGGTCGTAAAGGAAAAACGATCCGATTCGACTTCCGCCGATCTCGTGACGTATCCAAAAAAGAGGGACTTAACGGGGTGATTGAATTGTGAAATATCGATATCATTATAACCACCACCATTCGTATTATCGCGATTATCATTAGTCTGCGCCGTGGTGTATGTAGCGAGTTTCGTATTTACAACGATTTGTTGGGCATCGACCGCGGGTTGATTGACGGGATTTGCCGATTGTAAAGACAATAGTAAAGTATTCGCTTCGTTGTATTCGTTTTCTGCGACTTTGAGAATATCTTTATAATATTCGGTGTCATCACAAACGATTTGTCTCTTTATATTTTGCACCTGCGTGACGATGAGGTCCATGCGCTTTTCAGTGAATCGTTTACGTTCATCCGTATCTAAAAATATGTAATTTCCATAGCACTTTACACCAGCTACATTCGTCGCTTTAAAGTTTATTCGTATCTCAACTTGGTGAAATTGAAGAGCTAATAAAGGGAGAAATGAATTATTATCACAAAAGAAGAAGTGTAACGGGAGAAAATTGGGGTTCGTCGTCGAACACTTGTTATTAATCTCTTGAGACTTTGTGTACGTATCGGCCAAATAGTTTTGCCATATATCGGAAATATAGTCGTATCCATACGAGTCAACCTTTTGTCCACCAATGTATAGATCGATCGTTGATTCAAAAAAATTATTAAGAAGATCCGTGCCTTCAAACCACACCGAATTGATAATGTCTCCGTAGACTGGGATGACGATGGAGTTATCCGTGCTCGTGACCTCCTTTATAAATTTTGGCGCTTGTGAAAAATTCGTATGTCTCGAATATTTCAGATTAAAGAACGACATACCGTCCGATGTCGTCAAATAAACATCTTGGGCACCCTTGGACACCAACTGAACTAATGCTCCAGACATTTAATTTATGTATAGATTATAAAAACAGACACTTTCCCTGAGGGAATTCCGAAGGCTCTTCTTTGGTCGCGTGTCTGGGAATGTTGAACCCTCCTTGACGATAGACTTTCATACGTTTGTAATACATGGCTGTCATGATGGACCATTTATCGTGAATATCATAGATGTGTGGATTGTTCTTTTTACCTTTCGTTTCTCGCATGATTCGACCGATAGACTGGACGATATCGGATTTCGGTGTCGCTAATATTACGGTGTCGAGGGTTGGGATATCCAGACCTTCATGCGCCTGACTAAAAGTCGCAAAGATGATCTTCTTTTTTGAAGACGCCTGGAGATCCACTTCTTTCATGCCACCCATATACAACCCCGATGTCTTGGGAAAACACTGGTGAAGAAATTCACAATGCCAACGACGTTCGCTGAGCACGAGAAGTTGTCTCGTACCAGCGGATGCCTTTTTAATGAGATTTACGAGCATAATGTTTCGCTGTCGATCTTCGACGACCATCGTCACCATGTTTGGAAGTGACAACTTTCCAAATCGAGTACACGGTGGTGGATTTTTATAATTTTCACACTCATACTCTATGGGAAATACATCGACTTGATCTTGATTCTTTCGTTCAACCGCGAAGAACGTCGGACCCATGAACCAGTGAAGAACTTTCGTGAGACCGTCTTTTCGTTCCGGTGTCGCCGAAAGACCGTATATGTGCTTCGGACACAGTTTAAATAGACTCTGACTAAATACCTTAGCACAAATGTGATGCGCCTCATCCACGATGAGTGTTCCTATAGATTCAAAATCACTATAAGAATATTCCTTGAGTGCGAGCGACTGAAGCATGGCTATGACGAAATCACACTCGACATCCTTCTTATCCTGTTGCACGACGCCTATAGTCGCACCCGGACAAAATTGCTGAATACGCTCTTTCCACTGATCGGCTAAAAACTGTTTATGTACGATAATCATGGTTCGATATCCCAATTTACACGCTATCGCCAGGGATACGGTGGTCTTGCCATACCCGCACGGGAGTGAGAGAACTCCGTGACCTGCCTTAAGAGCAGCGGCAAGAGCTTCGTTTTGATGGGTTGTATCCCTGAGTGTACCCATGAATCGAGCGTTTGATTTTGTGGGTTCTGGACGTTTATCTCGTTGGGGAGATCCGAGTAGGTCAGTTCCAAAGTATCTTGGAACGCAGATTCCATTCTTAGCTGGTTTAAATACCTTAAAAGGCGGTGGAGGATACCCGAAGTCATTATTAACTATAGGTCTTACCGTGAGTTCTTTTTTTATTTGTGATAAATCACACCCACTCACGAGGTATCCAGTCCTCGTCAAAGAGGTTTCCATTATATAGATTTAAAGACTTGAAACTTTATATCGATATAATGCCTACTCTTAACGTCGATGAAAACATTCAAAAGATCACCGAAGCCATCAATGGAATGACGCAAGAAATCTTCCGTCTCGAAGGTTCGCTCCGTGTGTTCCGTGGCTTCAAGGAAGCTGGTCTCGAAAACGTCGAAGTGCCGCTTCGTTCGGAAACGCCTGAAGAGGGCGAAATCGAAGCCGAAGCCGAAGCCACCGATGATGAAGAAGTTAAGGAGGTGACTGAATAGATTTCAATTTCCACGAGTATCCACTGTAATCACCAGCATTCCACACACCCATAAATTCAACATCCACGGTGACATCATCATTCCTTACGAGAGATTGCACGGGGTTTCCTTTAACCTCGCACATGACCCTCCTGTAACGAAATGGTACTTTGACTGTCAGTATTCGTCCATCGAGCGGATCGTCGACGCGCGCGTTCTTTAAGAAGTGACTTTTGGATGTATGTATGCGTCGGATTATTTGCGATATCGAATCGGGTACGACGATACGTATATATTTTTTGTCATTATGTTCGTACATGGGTTCATGCACGGAGGCGTCGAATAACATATATTATTAATAACAATATAGCTATAAGTCTCGTTATGGTGAGTGGCCAGAGAGGTTTGCGTGCATCGAACGTCTCGTGACAAAAACGCCTACCAACTTCGACGGCGGCTTCCATGCTCGAGTACGGTGTACTTCTCGGAGACATCATGCCACACAACGCGACTCGTGTACAGTGACCGAAAAATGGTACCTGACCGTGTACACTCAAAACTCCCGAAGATTGACTAAAGGTCCATCGCTGACCCGTCCACGTCGAACCCCATCCTATACGCGCGTTCTTTGGGTTTGGAATTTTAAGCTGTCGAATGACTTCGCGTATGAGTGTTTTAGGATCTGTTTTTAGGATTTCATCCGTGAGGTCACATATGACGCACGAGACGGTGGTTTTATTAGAAAGTACGACGGGTTGTAAATTCCATGGAGTTTCGACAGCTATTTTCAAATCATCTTCTAATGTGATCGGTCGTGGATAATCGAGAAGAACGTTGATGCACCCGTACGTACTCTCACTTATTTGTTTCTTCGCATCGGGTCCCCAATTCTCTTTGACGAGTTTGATCGCGGGTGTGTTATCGATACACATGACGAGCATACCATCGGATAATTCGGTTCCATCTTTAAACTTTGCAAAATATTCATTTTGAAGATAGTCGACATCTTCGAGTTCTTTATTAAATACAAACTTTACACCCTTTTTAATGAGTGCCTTTTGCATGGCATAACACATGGCGCGTCCCGATACGCGTTGTGTGTACATCGTGGAGAGACCTGCGTGATCAAAACTTTTAACAAACTCATACGCCGTCATGACATTCCACGGAACGCCATCGATTTGAAATGTGAGTCGTTGAATGATTCGTTTACCCGCGTCACTCATCGAATCCCCGAGAGCTTCTTTGAGTGACATTTTAGAATATCTCCACGGAAGTGCGAGAACTTTGAGCGCGAGTGAACCCAACGCGAGATAATCCGTGAATGACATGTGTTTCATGATGTATCCATAATTGTATTCAACCGGTTCGAAAACATCGTGCCAACGAATATTCATTTCATCGAAAAGATTTCGTGTATTAATAAACGCCCTGTCAAAGACGATGCGGTGTGCATGTAAATCGCGATATTCTGAAGATGGTTCCCACCATGAACCACCCGCACTCAACTTTTTATCGTAAATTGTCACATCGCACGGTCGTGTGCTGAGAAGTTCCCATGCAACAGACATGCCCGTGGGGCCTGCACCGATGATATGAACTTTCATTCTACTATATACTTACAAAATTAAACAAATCCAGTTTTCTTACGCTCTTCCGGGGTTTTCAACAAATATATAAACGATAAGAAAATCAATACAGACGCGAGCGCGTATTCGACGTCAGACGTCGCAGTCAAGGCGATGAGCATCAACGAAAAGAATCGGAAAGTTTTATTCTCAAACATGTCTTTGAGACGTGAGGGAATTTGCATGGCGGTCGCCGAGAAGAGACCCTGGTACAGAATAATCAGAGAAAAGACGATGGGTATCTTGAGCATTTTTTCAATCGGCTTCGATACCGGAGATAGAACATTCGACAACTGTGACATTTAAAATAACCTAAGATAAAAAATAAAATATCTCCATAGACTAGGATGCTATGCACAGCAAGTCATAGACCACTGAAACCCCCTCCGTCACAGAAGATGAAGACCTGGAAGTTTGCCGCCAAATTTGTATGGAAAAATAATTTTGTAAAAGATAAGGCAGAACTTGGGTCTTGGACGAGGGATCAACTTTTGGAACTTGGACCGACTTTTGTGAAATTGGGTCAAATCGCATCTACGAGAGCCGATCTGTACCCTCCTGAATTCACAAAACAGTTGGAGTCTTTACAAGACAATGTTCCTCCGGTGGCATATGATGTTGTACAAGATGTTGTAAATTTAGAATACTTTGAAGAGTTTGAACCAATACCATTCAAGTCTGCGAGTATTGGACAGGTACATCGCGCAAAACTGAAAAACGGGAAAGATGTCATCGTCAAAGTCAAACGCCCGAACATATACGAGACTATGAAGGTGGATA
>Ga0222714_10000275_pt1 | contig 61411 bp, 17 predicted proteins | sample C33_3DmetaG_FD_165048 | JGI IMG/M metagenome (GOLD analysis project Ga0222714, IMG submission 165048) | Estuarine water microbial communities from San Francisco Bay, California, United States - C33_3D | ecosystem: Environmental > Aquatic > Marine > Unclassified | place: USA: California... | reverse complement strand
CGTCGTCGTCGTCGTCGTCACCGATGGATGGATGGATGACTGGATGGGCGATGATGCGAATTCGCGCCGCCGCCGACCGCCGCCGACGCACCGACGCGCCGACGACGACCGCGGAATCCACAACCACCACGTCGTCGTCCTCGTCGTCGTCGCCCTGGCCTTGGCCTCGACCTCGTCGACCCCGCGCGCGCGCGTGTGACGATAGACCACGATTGACGACGACGATTGACGACGACGATTGACGCGAGCGCGATGTCCAACGCTCGAGAGCGACGACGACGATCGACGCTGGCGTTAGAAATGCGGTGTTTGAATGGATTGAATGGACGCGCGGCGCGAGTCGACGCGTCGTCGTCGTCTGGCGGGGCGAAAGCGATGTGTGCCATGGGTGACTGATGGAATTGATTGATTGATTGATTGGATGGTGACGAGAACGAGGACGAGGACGCGCAAAGACCGGGTACAAAAAAAGCCGAAGTACCACGAATCAGACATCGATATTATCTTAAGTCGACGTCGTGCGAGACGCGTCGTCGTCGTCGTCGCGGGCGGTGTCGTGGCGAAAAGTACAGGTACTTTTTTTGTGTACAGTGTGACGGCGACCGGGTATGGTGTGACGGCGACGATGACGACGCAGATGCGAAAAAAAAAAAGAACGCAGTGATAGTGTGAAATCTAGACTAAAGAATTAAATGATGGCGGGACGTCCAGCATCGTGTCGTCGGACAGTGGGTGTCGTGGCGAAAAGTACAGGTACTTGTTTTGTGTGTGACTGATGGATTGATTCACGATTGATTGATTGATTGATTGATTGATTGCGTGTTCGATGGAGCGTCGCGCGAGCGCCACGCATATATATATACGCATAGGCGTACACAGTCCACGTGCATCTGTATCGATACGCAGCGTCGCCGATCGTCACCGAATCAATCAATCAATCACGTGTCGCAATCCACTGGGAACGCGAACCGTCACACAGCGTCGCGCCCGAGTGGATAAGATCGCATCACTCCACGTCGTCCGTCGTACGGCCGCACGCGCCGTCACACCGCCGCGCACGCGAACGAACGAACGCGAACGAACGAACGCGAACGAACGAACGCACGCGCACACCGACGCACGACGCGACGACGCACGACGCGAGCGCTTGACGAGGAAGCTTCAGCACAGACACACACAAAGTTAACAACATTCATGAGCGCGACGACGACGACGTCGTCGTCGTCGTCTCTCGGCGCCGCCGTGCGCCGCGCGCGATGCCGCGCGACGCCGCACACCCGTCGTCGCGTCGCCGTCGTGCGGCACGCGGCGACGACGACGACGAAGAAGAGAATATCCAACCCCGAGGAAGGCGACGCGGGACGCCGCGCGCCCGCCGAACCCGTCGAAGCGTCGCGCGCGCGCGTCAAACTTCCATTCGGTGACGATGGCGCGATCGATATCGTCGTCATAAAGCTTCCCAGTGGTGATGTCGATGTGAGGTTTGCGCTCGTGGGGGCGGCGTGCGCGGCGAATGCGCAAGGCGGTGGGGTTGAGTTGCACTGGGCGACGACGTCGACGGAGGGCGACGTCGGCGCGTGGCGCGCTCCGGCGGCGAGCATCGCGTGCGATGGCGTCACGCGCGAGTTTGGCGATGGCATCGCGAAGCGAAGTGTGTTTGATAAAGCGACGAATGCGTTGGTGATGCGCGTGCCGGCGAGCGAGGAGGATGTGGGGTCCATCGTCGGGATTTGCGTGAGCGGCGATTTTTGGGCGCACGCCGTCGACGGCGACGTGCGCGCGACGATTAAACGCTTGAGTGTGGCTGGTGGCGCGGGCGGCGGCCTCGAAGCGTTGGCACATCGCGCCACTGACCTTGAGGGCGGATCGGTGAACTTGTTTACGCGATTTTGCGCGGTTGATGGCGCGCTGGATGACGCCGCGGCGCTCGGCGGCGCCGGCGCCGCCGTCGTGTACTCGTGGTTGCGTTTGAGCTCATTAAAACAGCTCCACTGGTACGCCGGGAACAACTATCAGGGCAAGGACATGGCGAGCATGCAGGAACGTCTCGCTGGTCGCATCGCACACAAGGCTGCGACGGCTGAAGACCCAACCGCGCGAGGATTGATGCGCGCGTCTCTGGCGTTTCTCCCGCGCGGCGGCGGCAACGGCGACGACATTCGCATGGGCATTTTAAACATCATGCGCCAACACGGCATCAAAGAAGGCCACCGACCGGGCATTGAAGACCCATTCATCGCGCAGTGGCACCAAAAGCTGCACTCGAACACCACGCCCGATGACGTGAAGATTTGCGAAGCGTATTTGCACTTTTTGCACACTGGCCGTTGGGATGACTTTTGGGAGCATTTGTGGAACAACGCGCGTCTGACGCGCGAAGATTTAGCCGGCATGAAGGCTGGATGGCGCTCCGATGGCATCACTGGTCCAGCGTATCACATGCCACACATGATTGATTCATTCAAGCATTATTTGTGGATTTTAAAGACGACGCACGGTGGGGGAGACGTGGATAGCGCGATGAATTTCGCGCGACACGGGTTGCCCGGGGACGTGGCGTGGGAGGTTGATGACATGTTACAAAATCGCGATGCGTGGTGGGTACCCGGGAAGATTGTCGAGATTCGTGAAAAGATGCTGCACGTGTGGCAAAATGATGCGCCGAATCGCGATGTGGTGATGCTTGACGCGACGCTTGAAAAGTTTTTCCGAACCAAGGTGGAATCCGTGGACCACGCGGCGATGAGCGCGGATGATTTGCTCGGGTTGTTGGAGTTGTCGTTGAAGAATGCGACGCTGACGCAAGATTCACCAAAGCTGAGTATGGCGCTGAGCTACTTGCGCGCGGCGATGGGTGAGGCGAACGGTGCGCGATGGAGCGAGTCGTGGGCCAAGACGATGGACGCCGCGCTCGAATATTGCGCCCTCGCCATGGAGCACGACATGGACTTTTTGTGCTCTGCGACGCAATCCGCGGCGAACATCATCGCAGCCAAGAGCACGAAAACTGATCCAAAGTATTTGATTAACTTTGGTGAAGAAAATGTGCGTTCGCACGTGGTGTTTGTGGTGTCGCAATTGATTTCTTCGCTTCGGCCGACGGTGCGCGCCGCCGCCGGACGGTCGCCTTGGCTCATCGCCAGCGTCGGCGATGCCGCGCTCGAAACCTACGCGGGCGTGGCGAAGATTGAAACATTGAGCGACATTCAAGGTGAAGACTTTTCATCCGCCCCGATGGTGTGCTTCACGGAAAAGCTCGGCGGCCTCGAGGACATTCCCGCGGGCGTGAAAGCCGTCGTCACCAAGTCGCCGGTGGATTTACTGAGCCACATCGCCATTCGCGCGCGCAACACCAACGTATTGCTCGCCAGCGTCGCCGACGACGCGCTGTGGGCGAATGTTGTCGCCATGAATGGCGAACACGTGCGATGCGCGATCGTGGACGAGGCGTTGGTGATTGAAAAGGCCAACGTCTCATCCGCGGCGACGACTTCGGCTTCGGCTTCGACGACCAAGGTGTCCATCAAGCCGTACACGCCCTCAGAATCGTGGGTCGTCACCCCAGACGCGTATGACGAGTCTATCGTCGGCGGTAAGAGCAAGAGCTTGGCTGAAATGGCCAAGGAACTCGCGGCATCTGGCGCCGCCGCTGGCGTCGACGTCCCGGGATCGTTTGCGCTTCCATTCGGCTCATTTGAACGCGCGCTCGCCGAAGACACCGAAACTCGCGCGCAACTCGATGCCGCCGTGCGCGCGATTGATTCGTCAACCACCGCGAGTGAACGCCGCGACGCTTTGGCGCACGCGCGCGAGATTATCGCCACGCAGCTCGTGTGTCCGAGCGGATTAGAGGCGCCGTTGACGCGGGCGGCGAAGACGCTCAACGCCGACGCCGACATGGAGCGCGTCTGGGACGCCGTCTGCGGCGTCTGGGCATCCAAGTGGACCGAACGCGCGTGGCTATCGCGTAAGGCGTGCGGAATTCCTGACGCCGACCTCAACGTTGCGGTTTTACTCATGGAGCTCGTCGACGCGGAGTACGCGTTTGTGCTACACACGGCAAATCCAGTGACGGGCGACGCGGATCAAGTCTTTGGAGAACTATGCGTCGGTCTCGGCGAGACGTTGGTCGGAAACGATCCGGGGTGCGCGTTAGGATTTACAGTGAGCAAGTCTACGGGCGAGATTACGATTCGATCGGTGCCGAGTAAGCTTCAAGGACATTTCGCGCCGGCGGGCGGGACGATTATCGCCCGAAGCGACTCCAATGGGGAAGATTTGGAAGATTTCGCCGGCGCTGGATTATACGATAGCATCACCGCGGAAGCGACGGAAGAGCGCGTGATTGATTACGCGTCGTCGGCGCTCGTGTGGGATGCGGCGAAGCGCGACGGATTGATTACGCGCATCGCCGAGGCTGCCAAGGCGATTGAGTCGTACCGAGGCGCGCCGCAGGACATCGAAGGCGCCGTCGTCGGCGACCGCATCGTGTTGTTGCAAACTCGCGCGCAAATTTGTTAGGCTATAGTTAGTTACTGTTGTTACTCCCAGAATGCTAGTGCTCTATGTTCTGTGCTACCTACCTACCTAGTGTGTCGTCTATTGTTCTTCTACGATGTCGATGTTACACAACGCTTTCGACGAGCGAATGATATCGTCAGCGACGCGCCTCGTATTCGCCTCGTGCTTGAACGCGAGAGCTTTAAGCGCACTCACGGCGGCAAATATGATACGCCTATTATGTATCGCGATGGTGTCTTCGCTATCGTCGTCGTCGTCGTCCTGGAGCGACGTCGCGCGGCTTCGAATGACGTCGGAGAGAATTTCAATAGCCCCGGCGTCTCCAGCCACCGTTTGATTCTCCGCGCTCGCGTTATACGCCACGTTGCGCAGTGCCCCGATAGATTCCACGCAATGTCGCTCGCGCACGAGCGCGCACAGCGAAGGAATGATGCCTAACCGTCTGCATGCGTCTCTATTCGCCCCGCTCGCGCACGCGAGCTCTCGAACCGCCGAAGCCGCCTCGACTCGATGCTCAGCGTCGAGCGTCGAGTTCGCCAGACGCTCGCCGAGTGCCGTCATCATTGCAATGGATGCTTCGCGCTTCCGAGACGGTCGAAGCTCGCGTTGCGCGAGCGTTCTTTGGCTGAGCGTCCCGTGTCTCCATTCGTCGGCGATGTGTAATTCCAAATCCGTCAACTTTGCACCCGCGTCGCGAAGCGCCGAGACGGCTTCGGCATCGCCCAATCGCAACGCCCACGCGGCGCCGGTGCGTTTCCATCGATCCCACGCCTCGAGCCCGCCTTGGCGCGTCTTTAACGGCGCGCACGCGGTGATGGCGACGCGAATGGTCTCAATGTCCCCGCTTCGCACGGCTAAATGCAGAATGGTTTGCTTGTCGGCGTCTTTAACGCCAGCACATCCCGCGGGCGCGCGGCGGATGAGTTCGTCGAGCATATCCGCGTTGCCTCGCGCGGCGGCGATGTGCGTTGCGAGCGTGTTCGCACGTGATGGCACAGAGACGTCGGCGCCGGCGTCGAGCAACGCGCGGACGACTGAAATCGCCCGCGGCGACGGGCTCGCCGCCGCCGCTCGGAGGCATTCGGCGTCTGGCGCGACGCCCGAACGTAACAGCGCGCGCACGACGCCGACGACGCCCCGCCCGCACGCGGCGCGCATGCACCGCGCGTCAGCGTCGAAATCATTCACGTCGCTCGTCGATGAAGACGGCGGAGAACATTTGTCGTCGTTGGCGTCGTCGTCGACCGCGACGCCATTCGCGATGAGGTAGTCGGCGTAATCGCGAAGCACGGGCCTGGCAAATATTTCGCACGGCGCGAATGGACCGTCGATAACTCCAAACGCGCACGCCGCGGGTTCATCGTCGTTTGGGAGTAACGCCGCGGCTTCGCCATCCGTCAAGCCAATCGTCGACGAAGACAATGTCGACGAATTCGGCGCTAAGCGCAAGGATTTCTCAGCCGCCAATGCGCGCGAGACCAAAAGCACGTTCAGCGACGTCCCACCGATCGCATCGAACGCGTCCAACGCACCGACGCCGCGCTCGTCACTCAATCCCAACGCCTCCGTCCACATCCGCGCCAGAGCGCGCTCGACGCCGTTCCTCGGCGCTTCGTAACGTGGACGGTACACCGACGTCGCGCCTTCGAGCAATCGCTCACGAAGCGTCATTCGACACGTTTTCCCGCTCGAAGTCATCGGCCAAGACGCGAAATCGACGAAAACGTACCGAAGAGGTACGGCGTGCGTCGGCAGGCGATGTCTCGCCCATCGTTCGAGCGCTCGAGCGTACACGCCGTCGTCGAACTCGTCGTCGTCTCGTCGTAATTGTACGTGCGCCGTCAACGCTGACGCCTGCGCGTCATCGCCGTTGACGTCGTAAAATACCACCGCATTCGCCACGAGCGCGTCGCACGCGCGCAGAACAACCTCGATTTCATCCAGCTCTACGCGGTAGCCGCGAATTTTCACCTGTCTGTCCCGCCGGCCGAGCACGTACAATTCCCCGCTTTCATCCACGTACCCGTCGTCTCCGGTGAAATACACGCGTCCTCGATCGGTATTTACGAATGCTTCCGCCGTGCGCGCGTCGTCGCCGACGTATCCCGCGGACACGCACGCGCCGCCGATGACGATTTCGCCGGCAACGCCCGCGTCGTCGATAAACGTCGCGCCGCATTCGTCTTCGTCTTTGTCTTTTCGTTTAGCAATGTACACGCACGCGAACCCATCGATCGCATACGCCTTCCCTGCACGCCTCGCATCATCACCTACGCGCATTCTCGCGTACGTTTGCACCACCGTCGTCTCTGTCGCGCCGTACGCGTTGTATAATTCCACCGCCGGCGCCCACGTCTCGAGCGTTCGCGTCGACATCTTCTCCCCAGCCAACGTCACGCATCGCAACGTCGGCACCTCGCTCGGCGCGCAACGCAACAAAGAAAACACCGTCGGCGTACAGCACGCGTGCGTCGCCCCGCTCGCGCGCACGACGCGCGCAAAATCGCTCTGAATCATCGCTCGGGACGACGCCGCGCACGTCGCTCCAGCCAAAACCGCCGCGCACGCGTCGCCCATGTACAAATCAAACGTCGCGTTCGACGCGAGCACGACGACTGAATCGCTCTGTATGCGCTCGACGGCGATTTTGTTCCTCGCATACGCCATGACGGCGTCGTGCGTCGCCGTGACGGGCTTTGGAGCTCCGCCCGTCGTGCCGCTCGTAAACGCCAAATACCACGTCGCGTTCGGCTCAACCTCCTCCTCCTCCTCGTTCGCATCCAACTCTCCCAAATCATCGTCGAACGCATCCATAACAATAATTCCTACGCCATCATCGCCATCGATGCCGAGCCGCGCCTTGACGTCGCGCGCGTCGTCCGCCGTCCCGCAGACGACGTCTTTCGCCCGCGCGGCGTCGAGCGCGGCTCGACACCGCGCGGGCGGCCACGCCTCCGTATCCACCGTACACACCGTGCGCCGCGCGCGTGCGGCGGCGAGCAACGTAATGAGCGCGTCGGCGCCGTCGCGGGCGGTGGAGACGACGACGGCGCGACGATGCGGGGTGGAGCAGAGCGCGCGAGAGGCGCGAGAGACGGCGGCGTCGAGCGCGCGCGCGTCGAGCGCGACGGTCGCGGCGCCGGTGGCGTCGACGACGACGAGCGCGGGCGCGTGAGGGTGCGTGCGCGCGCGCGCGCGCAGGGCGTCGGCGGCGGTGCGCGGTGGCGGCGCCGGCGACGGCGCCATGGCGCGCGCGAGTGTGAGGCGAGAGACAGTTCGGCGGTCAAATGCTGCGCGTATTAATAAAATGTAAATGCTGACCGACGTCTTCTGTTGTGGAGAAGAGAGGTGCTAGTAGGATATATATATCTAGATAGTGGGAACGCATTGGATTGATACGTCAATCGCGTTCGGCGTTCGTGGAACGCTTATTTCTTTCCAAACCACGACGCGCGCGCGGGCGCGGGCGCGGCGGTTTCGGCTTCGGTTTCGGCTTCGGCTTTAATCGCCTTGGCTCGCGCCGTTCGCGCGGCGTCGACGTCGATATCCGATGACTTTAATCGCTGTTCGAGCGCGAGTTTGGACTTGTACAACTCGCGCATCTGTTCGTCTTCGTTGACGGATAATAGCGGCAACGCGTTCAACGCGTCTTCAACCTTGTCGTCATTCGTCAACGACGCGTGAAACATGTCAAATTGCTTACTAATCGTAGCCTTGGTGCTCGCAAACGACGAGGACTTGCCATCGCGTAACGCTCGGCGCTTATACGCCTTGGCGCTGTCTTTACCACCGGCGGTTTCGGGGATGACAAACGCGTCGGCGTTGGAAATCTCGACGGAATCGTAGCGCTGTCGCTTCATTTCCCGAGCGACGCCTTCGACGCCGAGGCGAGCGCCGACGTCGCGAATATTCGTCAACGTGTTCAAAAACGCCCGCTTCTGCCCAGGCTCGGCAATAGTGGCGAGCCATTCGTACACGAGTTCCCTGTTTGCTTCTTGCACCGTTTGATGCACCGCGTCCGTTTGTTGCGAGTACGCGGCGACGAGCGCCGGGTCAAACATTTCATTGTACATTTCGTCGATGAGCCCGCACGCGAGACGCAACACGTCGGGCGGAAGCACGCGTAACGTGTACTCAATCGTCTCCGCCGTGGCTGGTTCGAACACCACTCGCGCGCGTTCGATAGCTTGCGCGATTTCCACCGTGTCCTCACCTCGAGCTTGGAGCCACATCAAGCGGAAATTTGGCCCGCGCAACGCCTTAAACTTAAACATGCGACGGAACAATCGCAGGTAGCGAATGCGTGCGAAACGAATGTACCGCACGAATCTCGCGCTTCTCGCACCCGTGACGTTGGATGAAATGTCCACAATCAACAGCAAGAACTGCAAGAAGATGACTAAAAAGTCAATGCAGTTGAATGTGTCGCGCATGTACGCGCCGTCGCCCAAGATGAACCCCATGGCGATGATTTTCACCATCGCTTCAAAGGAAAACACGGCGTTGATGGCGAGGTTGAACGAGGTGACTCGAGCGTAGGCGTCGGAGTTGAAGGCGTCTTCGTACGTGGCGGTTTCGGCGATGAGCACGCCGAGGGATAGAAACACCGCGACGGTGACGCACTTGTCGAATAATGGGTGTCGCATGGCGCGCCAGCACCAGTATCGAAACGGAGAATCGGAACGGAAGACGTAGAGCGACGTGCCCTGCGGACCGCTCTCGTGCGTGCCAATCTTTTCAGGCTTGTACATGTCTTTTTGAGTTCTGTACTTGATCAAGAACATGAGTTTCTTCATCCAAGGGAAGAATTCGAGAACGACGACAAAGGTTTGGATGAGCGTCACGCCGACGAGACCAATCATAATGACAGTCGTGGCGACAGACGTCGACGTGTCGCCCATGATGCCGAGTTGAAAGTAAAACCCAGCGATGAGGGTGATTGTGTTCATGGCTGTACCCGCGAGTTCTGCCACGTTCAGGTTTGTGCTGACGTATGGATTACGTGTGCACGCCACCGTGATCGCGGTAAAGATGACAATCGCGGCAAAGGATTGAAGCAAGATGGCCTCCGGGAAGAGCACCTTGACGCCGGTGATGGATAACTTTTTGAACAAATCCACGCAAATCCAGAGATAAAACGCTGGTCGCACTGACGCGTATGTCATGCCGTATCGCGCTTCAAACTTTTCGATGAGCACGGCGCGGTCACGTTCAATCTTTGACGCAGTCGTGGCGAGCACGTGCACGCGTGCGCGCGTTTTAGACGTCGAGCGATGCGCGTACAGCCACGACGCGACCAAGATGATCAATCCAATCGGATACAACACCAGTGCGCTTAATGCGAGAGGCTTCATCTCCAAGTGTCGCCCGGCGTTGCATTCAACCTCTGGCGCCGCGGTCAATCGCACGGATTCACCGTTATTCTTGCACTCGAAAAACTCAGTCACCGTGCGCGAAAGCAACATGTACCCCCACCACATGGCGATGATGAACGAAGGCACCGCCTTGTCGATGTTCTCCTTGATGATGCGCATGGTTGCTCGCCGCTCGTTTTCAATGTCATCGAGTTGTTCCTTTGTCAGCTCGTATTCGGCTTCCCTTTTACTCTTCTTCTTGTGCTGTTTAAGCTCGACGTGTCTATCCGCCTTGCGCATCGCTTCGACGCTCTCCTTGTACACGCGTTGACGCAAACCTTCGTTTGTCGTGACGCCGTACATGTGTCGCTCGAGAATGTCGAAATCGTCGCCTTTACCGCGTAGTTCTGGGCGGTCGAATGGAAGGCCGTCGCGCGATATGGCGAGTTCGGTCCACTTGTCGGCGTCGATGTCAAACTCTTTAAGCTTTCGTCGGCGTTCAATCAACCGACGCTTTTTAATACCGAGCACGGCTTGCAACGCCACGTCTCTCCAGCATCGAATGACCACCGCACAGGCAATGATGAATAACCAACCGAACGGGGCAAACATGGTGACTTGGAAACGCGTGAAATAATCAAACTCAGTCACGCACTCCAAACCGAGAATTTGCAAGTCGGCGTACGAAAGCGACGACACTTGCATCCATCGCGCCAAGACTTTTGGCCAAGGCACTTCGAAATATTGCATCCCAGCCGTGACTTGGAAGAAAGACAACATGATCGTCAACGCAGGAATGACTGGATGACGCGAGAGCTCGAACAAGATGTAGAGCGCCACAGAATAGCCAAGAATGATAAAGAAGATGCGCGCGATGGGTTCTGGGTCGCACGTTTCGCAAAACGACGCGTATCTGTAATGATCCTTGGCACACGTCGTACACGCATCAGCTACGTACGCTGGAGTGGTGTCCGATGAGAATCGGGCCCCAGCGCACGTCAACGCCCGTACTTCGTCTTCGCTGAACTTCTCGACGCACGACGTGCCAGGGAAGCACGAAAGGTTTCTCGCTCCGTTGGTTGGATCTTGCCAGTATCCTTCGTAAGGAAGAGGCGTGTGTAATCCATACTCGGTACACTTTTGTCGATCGAGCGAGCATGGTCTACATGAACCATCACTCAATCGAACGAACCCAATGTCGCATTTGCAATCGGATTCATCATCGCTTCCAGATGTCGAACGCTTGTTCACCGGACACGGCGTACACGCTTGCGCGCCGGCGTAATCGCTGTACGTATCCGCGGGACACGGTATGCACACCGTAGAGCCCAAGAAAGAGGTGTAACTACCCGCTGGACATGAGCCGCAGTTTTGTTGATCTGGGACATTTGCCGAGTTGAAGGTGCCAAGAGGGCACAAATCACACGTTTCACCGTGGTCTCTATTCACGCGTTCTCCACCGCGGCACTTGACGTGCACCGTCATGGTGACATCTTCACCGCGAGCGGGCGGAGACACGCTCGTATCTTGAGCGTACCACTTGAACGTAACTTCTCCATAAATGAATTCACGAGGATTGAACATCAGCAGCGCGGGACCATTGGCAGAGTCACCAATGATGTCGCCCACGGCGAGAACGTTGGCGCTCAAGCCAGCGATGGTGGCTTCAGAGTAAGAATACGTCACCAAATTCGTACCGTTGTACGTGGTAGTCGCGGGTGCGACGTACGGGTGTAATGTACCAGCATATCCAGCAGCGCCGCGCGCGGGGTCGCTGGATGCGATACTGGGGAGCTCACTCAACACGTATTGAATGGTGCCAAATTGTTGTTGGTCGACGTCGTATGCTAAAAGCGCCACAGCCGCAACTTCATCGTGATACACATTCGCCTTGCCCGTGTTGTCATACGCAGACCCGCACGAAATCATCACATTCTCGCGGTTTACGACATCGTCAAACTTGTTCAAATCGTCAATGAATGGTGCGTACGCGTAAAATTCCAAGTCCCGACGTTGCGGGTTGTCAAGATACGCTTGAATTCGTGCTCGCACAATTTGGTACCCTTGTAAGACTTGCAAGTCTTCAGCCTTGCCTTTGAAGTCCACCAACTCGTCCACCGAAGACTTGAGCGTGGAGTTCGGCCCACACGCACCTTGCGGTGGTTGGTCGACCGCGTCAATGGTCACCGTCACGGTGACGATTTCAGAGGTAGACCCGTGAGAGTCCGAAGCCTGGTACTGGAAAGTATCCGTGCCGTTGTAATACGGATATGGTTCGTATGCAAATCCTTTACTGTACGGATTCGCTGCGACTCCAGTTTGTGAGACGGTACCGAGCGTTGGCACGACAGCCGTGCTTATGATGCTGTGCATGAGCTGAAGTGGTGATTCACTGTCAGTGGTGTCGAAATCGCCTGCGATGCCAGTCGATTCAGTCGTCGAGAACGCCATGTCCGCAGCGACTGGTGGCGTGTTCGTTTCTGATGTGAGACGAAGCCATATCCAAGCTTTAGCGACGTTTGAGACTTTCCCAGACAAATCAATAGCGACGTATGAAAAGTACGTCAAGTTGAAACCAGGATGCTCCTCTCGCGACAACGTGGAGAAATCAAAGTTTGCCCCGTAGTCTTGCGTCATCAATTCTTGTACACGATTCGAGAGATCAGTGTTGGCGTTTGCGGTGTACGTAAACACCGGTTTTTCGGTGTAACGTTTACCGCCTATAGTCACTTGATCTTGAAGCGTGATACCACCGACGTTCATCGTGGGTTCGGTGACAATCTGGTAGCGGTAGATATCATTCAACTTAGCCGTATCCGTGGAGTCTTCATCGGTTGCGTCGAAAGAAAATGTCTCCGGACTACCTTCCCAAACATCAATGTAAATATCGTTCGCAACTGGTGCGGTGTCACCGTTGCCGAGTCTGATTTCAACAGTCGCATACTTTGACCGCAGCGGACGCGGTTCTGGACCGACGACTCCGTCTGTTGTGTAGTATACGAAGCGATCGTTGCCGTAATTTTCAGCGTTTGGTGTGTAACTAAACACACCAGTGTCCTTGTCGTACACGAGCTCACCCTTGGTGGTGGTGCACGAAATTACATATTCGAGTGCGTCGTTATCCGGGTCGTTGCCAACCAAGTTGGCGTTGACCAAGCCAGCGACGCGCGGATCTGGAATGTAGAAAATTAGCGATTCCGACGTCGGCGCGTCGTTCACGGGTTGGAAGATCACCCGTTGCACGGCACATCCTTCTTCATTTTCTGGGCCATAGTCATAACAGCACATTTTGATGTAGCGATCGGTGTCCGTCATCGCCGGACCGCTGTTTTGAAGGTAGATGCTTTGCATCGCCTTGAGATACGCCGTCCAAGATGCTTCACCCGTAAATGTAACGCTACGTTGTTCGTCACCAAACGCCGCTACAATGTTTGTAAAGTTCGCCGGCATCGTGGTATTGTACTTAACGTACTGCTCCACGATAGCTGTTGAATTGTAAGACAACGTGTCGCCGTCTTGAAAGACGCCGTCGACATCCGAAATGGTGACGACACAACTTCTCCAGTACTGATTATCAACATCAACCACAGCCCAAGGCGCTCCAATTGGAATGCTTTCTTTTTCCGTGTAAATGGTTGGCAAATCGACAAATATTTGAGGGGCGTCGTTTACGCCTTCTGTGTCCATGGCCATCACGGGACCCGTGGCCACCGCGCCAAACGAATCCGTAATCGTAACTTCGTAGAAACGAGTCGACCCCGTGGGATCGAGACTGATATCAGAGAACGCGATACTATTGATCGTGCTCATGAACTCCGCGCTCGTCGCCGGCGTACCCGTCTGTAACAATTTACGGCCATCGCGCCCGAGCAACTTTCTTCTCCCGCTAAGCAACACGCTGGTATCAGACGGATCGGCGTAGTAACCCAAACTCTTAAAGTACATCGTACCCGCGCCGTCATATCTTCCCCAGAGTTTATCAGTGATGAGCACGCAGCCATCGGTAGATGTGAAGTTCTTCGTCGGGTCAACACACGTGAGGTTGTACGAGTCGGTGTCTGGCGAAGCTCCAGCGAGAACTTTAATTTCCACGGCAGCCACGTCGGTGGCAAACGTATTCGTTTCAGCGGCGGTGATTTGAAATTGATCGGCAAACAAACCCAATGCGTCGGACTTTTCGACAAACAATCCGGCGTTGTCGGGATTTTCAACGATGAGACCGCTGCTGGCCACACCGAGGCAATATATCCCCTCCTCGTCTGTCAAGCCTTGTACGCCGCCGTCGATCCGAGCGAGCGGGTAGACAGTTTTGTCGGTGACGGACCACGCGCCGCTCGAGTACCTCAAGCGTTGGATCGCCTCAAGATCGGTGTAAGCCACTGCGTCGGGCAACGTCGTGAAATTCGTCATGACTGCAGGAAAGTTATTCGACGTGAGGTCCGCAAGCCTCGATCCGCCGCACGTAATAGTGACGTCCCAACAGCTTGAATACAATTCAAAACTCTGCGGTTTGGTTGGCAAATTACCGTGCTCGACCACTGTGTTGGTGAACACACAAGTGGGGATGTCGTAGAATGTCATCACCCCACATCCATCGTTACAGTCACATATTTGAACAGGATAGCATTCGTCGTCGAGAGCTTCGTAGACGTCATCCGCTGAGCTTATCGACGCGCACACGTAAGCGGTGCGCGACGCCGTAATGTTTGCGTACGACAACGCGGACACCATCACGGGCTGAGCAATATTCCAATTGTTTGGTGTAAACGTCAAAGATGTCGTGCCGAGCGTGAGATGTTTGTAAGCATCGCCGAGATCCGTCAACATTGAGGCGTTGTACGCCATTTCGCCAAAAGTCACCACGACGTCAGCCAAAGGCGCGCTCTTCAACGAAAATCCAAGCGACGACAATTGCGTAGTAACACTGGTCGAGCATGGCTCGTCAATAAGCACCGTGCCCTTCGCGGCGTTACCGAGGTCCAATCCTGGCACGTCATATTCCACGACTTCCACAGGTAAGGCGCTTCCTCCGAGGTTTGGACTCAACGCCAAGTAATCGGGATCATCCGTGGTGTACTTGACGTCGTGCCAAATTTGAACCACTTGATTGGGGACGTGCACGTTGTAATTGCGCGGGAAGCGCACGCGGAACGTCGTTGATCCTGAGAACCCTGCAGCGAGTGTGACCTCGCGAGGAGAAATTATTGCGTACCGTTCATACTGCGAATCGATAAACGGTCGAATGGTCACCGTCTTACACAACGCCGTGGTTGGCGTCATGGTGTACACGCCAGTTTCGAGCTCTTCGCCCACCTGCCATGGAGCCAGAGGGGAGGTACCGGCAGCTGCATCGGGTGGGAGAACAAGTGAAATAGTGTTCGTGACGTCGCGAATGTACCAACCGGCAGCATTCGCGTCTTCGAGAACGGTGAGCGTCGGCGGCGAGCTCTCGATGGCGTTGTACACCTCATCGAGTGACGTCGCATCGGCGTTCATGTCCAAAGTAACATCACCACAAGCCGTGTCGTCGCCTACAAGAGTGACGATGCACGTCACAGGAATTTGACAATTTTCCGCAGAGAAAGTCCAGACCGGCCCTTCACCGCCACAATCAAAGCTCGCGCTCGCGTGCTCCCAAGCGCCATTGACATCCTTGAGCGTCGTCAACGCCACTTTTACGTCGTATGTCGGCTGCGATGTCAACCACATGTCGAATTGATACGTTCCTGGAACGCCAGATATCGATCTCTTGCTGAACATTAATCCAGCCGTTTGAGCGTCTGAGATATACACTGGAATATCAGGTACCGCGAGTGCGCCACACGAAGTACTCGAATCAACCGTTACGGTGATTGGAACGTAGCGATCCAAAGCCGCAACGCACGAGTACACCGGAGTGATCGTCACGCGCTGTGCCAAATTGTAGTTCGTTTCGTTGAACGTCAGCACCGCACCGTTGGGTGCGGACAATAGGGTAAGATCTGAACTCGTAAGCGTAACTTGAACAGTATCTCCTCGCGTCGCGGCGGTCAAGTACACGTCGGCGTACACAGTTGTGTCTTCGGCGACGGTGTAGTTCAATAAAGCGACGACGGAATTCGCCGCGCACGAAATAGTGCGCTCAGTGGGTTGGTTATCTGGATCGTACACCACAATACCACACTCGTCATTGTCTTCAATTGTTACCCCACGAACTGGCCCCGTCAACTCATTGTATCGCTCGTCAAGACTTGTGACGGTAAACTTTATCGGAGCCGAGTGCTCGTCTTCGACGTATTTATCATCCACTGCTTTCACTGCAACTTCTTGAGCGACATTCCAATCAGCAGGAGTAAATGTCAACGTCACGGTTGTCGTAAAGATATTCAGATTGATTGCCTGCACCGCAAATGAAATTTGACTCTCGTCGGCGATGTTTTGTACAGCCATTCGCACGGTGACGTCAGCCGTCGGTACTTGCGTCAGCTTGACTTGGACAGTGCTTGTGTATCCTCCCTCTTGTACCAGGAGCGGATCACGAATCATGTCTATGCCAACCGTGCGCACCCAGCGACTTTGCGCTTGAGGCTCGTAGTTGCCAAACGCGTCGAACGGCACGACCCAAATGTCGTAATCAATGCCTTCAGACAAGCCCGTAATATTCAAAAACACTTGACCTTTGCCACCAGCAGATGCACCAGGCGAGGGTGTTGATGATCCGAGGTAGAGCAAGACACCTCGCGCCACAGGTCCAACACCATTAGAACCAGTTCCAGCGGCAACTTCTTGAGGCGTCGGCTCCTCGCTTCCGCGAGGCAACACGATCCAGCTGACATTTGAGTGCTCATCCACAGCGAGAGTGAAGTCAACCGTTGTACTCGTAACGTACTCTGTTTGAAGCCACACCACAGTGGGCGGATGTTGGTCGATAATCACACGCTGCGTGGGACAATCGTCACTGCCATCGGCATTGACTTGGCTTGAATACGTCGAAGACGTGTGATCGACGAGATCCTTGAGTGTAACAGTAAACAACAAACAGTTGTTCACGTCCGCCAATACGTTATCATCATCTGTGGTGTTCGAAATCATATACGGGCCGGCTCTCCAACGCATCGCGTTTCCAATTTGAACAATATCAGTCGCGTTGAGCGTCGCGTCACCGAGCACAACGGTTGGTGTGAACACGGGCTCCGTGGCGTTGATATCCAAATATAGGGCATCACCGATACCAGCTGACGGATCAAAGGCGCCATTCGTCCATGCGTAGATGTACGTCGCCGCCGGTGCTTCCAAATCCAACCGAACCTTTAATGGGAAGTCCGGATCTGTCGTGAGAATGGTGTTCCAAACTACGTCGCCGTTGATGCCGTCGTCATACGTAAAGCTCCAAGGTACGGGATCAATATCCGTCGTTCCCCAAGCGTTTGTGATACACTCCGTAATCAAGAAATAACTGTAGGCTGTAGACTGGACAATGTTTCCGCCATTTATGTCCACGATACTCCATGAACTTACCGGCTTGTTGGTAAACGCACCCATGGTCACCGCCTTGAGAAAGACGTCGCTCGTAAACGTGATTTCCATCTTCAGACAGTCGTTTTCGTTACCGAGTTCAAGATGATTCGGACGATCGCTGTAAAACAGTACTTCAAGCGGCGTGGTTCGATCGAGGGAGTAGATGACCGGATCTGTATCGAATCCAACGAGCGCTGTGGACGTCGCCGAGTTGCACGCGAGATCAGAGCACGTTACGCTGAAACCGATTGGTCCAGGCGCGATGCCGCTCGTCTCAGTGATGTTCACCTCGGCGACGCGTTCTTCGCCAGTACCGGAAACAGTAGCAGGCAAACCACCAATCGTGACCGTGCACGAGCCAGACTTTAACTCTTCAATCGCGTCAATGAACAGACGAGCCGTGCACCGTCGTGCGCACAATTTATTGTCGCTGTCTATGCTCAGCATTTGCAGAGTCTCATACACGGGAGGCGTTCGATCGATGATCACACGCGTACCACCGAGAACGGCTTCGTCGTTGGAGTTCAACGATTTGAGTTCGATGTAGCTCGAGTTGACAGAGTCAAGATAGGCAGCGCCAGAACCAGTCATTCCTGCAAATTCAAACTGCGTCTCGCCTTCTGCAGTTGTGGAAGATACCGTAATCGAACACGTGTACGATGAGTCCGAAACTCTCGCGAGCGTACAAGCTTCACCCGCCACGGTTTTTGTCGTTGGGTCGATAACTGATGCGTTCATGGCCACATCTACAGTCACGACATCACCAACCTTGGCGTAGTGCGTGTCGCACGAGTTGTCGCTTTCTTGACTAATCGTCACCGCGTCAGGTTGGAGGTAATCGAAGCAAACATCCGCAGTCGGGTCATCCGCATCTGTAATCTCGAGCGAATTTCCGGCGCAATCTACGATCGAGCAAGCAAACGGAATCGTCACACCTCTCGTGCAGTTTGGCCACAGATTGAGTGGGTATTTGTCTGGATTGATGGCGTTCAACAACGTTTGCTCCTCAGTCGTAGCGATTCGAGAAGCGATGACAGCATTCGAGCTCGTCGTTGACGGGAATTTGAACGTCAGGGCTGTATCCGTCGAAGACGCGGTAGCTGTCACGTTGACGCCTGCGATCGTGCACGCCACAGACTTTGGTTTTGCAGAGAACGTCAGCGCCAACGTCAACGCTTGAGCCTCCTTGATGACATTTTCACCGTTGTCAGCCGTCATTGCAGCGCTGATCAAGCACGTGGTATCGCGTTGAAGCGTCGCGGCGAGGCATGGAGATCCTGCAGTAAACTGGCCAGGATTCAATGGGGTAACGACGTCAGCGCCAGTCTTGTCTTGCATGCAGCACGCGGAGCCGGTGATGGCCCCATCGGCGAATGGCAAAGTGTCGTCCACCGTGAACTGTACGATCCAGTCCACGGAGAGCTCACGTGCAATTAAAGCTTTGGCGTTGTACGTCGTCCAGAAACCAGGCGCCGGACGACCCGTCACCGGACTCAAGGCGTGATCTTGACAGTCTTGCGCCAAGCACAGATTCTCGTCACTGAAAATCTGCTTACACGTATCAAGACAGCAGTCACCGCCATCCCAGCAACCGTCGCGATTGTTATATCGCGTGTCGGCATCGCAGACACCATCGCGGACACCCGCCGTCCCCAAGCAAGGGACATCGTCGAGCACGGGCCATGTTTGCGGTGCGACGGCGACAATATTTGCCGGCGGCACCGTGTACTCTCGGCCTTGACTATCTGTAAACGTCACGGTTGGCTTCGATACCAGATCGCGAGTCGACGTGCTCACCATGAACTTTGCCGTGGATCCTTTACCGAGCGTCGCGTTGCACATACACACGTCGCTAGTGTAGTTGCCGCATGTGTCGCCGTCGACTGCTGTACCGCCCGGGATTACTTTTGCAACTGTGAGATCAGCATCCGTGTTATAGACGACAACCGCGACGTCGTTACAACGACCACACGTGTCTCGACACATTAATCCGTTCGCCGCACCACAGACGCCACCGCGGGTCCACCACCAATCTTGCGCCGTCATCAAATGGTGCTCATAGATGGAGCTCGCCACTTGATCATGTAACTCGAGCGATTTGCGCAAGCTTGAAATCGTCGACGACGCGATCGTCGACGTCGAAATGGTGGCGTTACAACCACGAAGCGATGAAAAGTTACCCTGTGGTGAAGTAACTAAAAAGTTACTGAACGTCTGGACGACTTCACCGGTGAAATCAATCTGCGGGTCTACGCTTCGCGACGTCACGGCTTGGTACGCGTACACCAACGTGCACGAATACGAGTTCCAATCGGCGCAGTCACTCTTCACGCCAGTATTCCCTGCTTTATCCTGGAAACCAGTCGCGTCCCAAACAAGACTACCGACCGTAGTCGATGAAGTCACGGTGTATTCCGTCGTCCAGACAATCGAAAACAGCACATCTGTGGAGAACGGGAACCGTCTGCGAGCGACACCAGAGACGGTGAGCGGTGTAGCTGTCGTTGCAGAGCCGTCGACGGTGAACGTTGGTGCGCTAACCATCTCGCTTCCTTCGAAATATAATGTCACCTTGTCGCCAACAGTGGCCATTTTCGAATCATACGGGTTATCACTGACGAAATCAATGAGCTGGAGCACGGGTGACGTGCCGTCGATGAGACACGCGGTGCTCGTCGCGCCAAAGTATCTCGTCACCGTCGTCGTACCCACATTACCACTGGAATCTGTGAGTGGACAAATGCTGATGGATACTTCGCCATCACACGCATCCATTGGGATTGTCGCGGTCGCTGTCCAGGTAGTACCACCATCGCTAGACGTCGGCGTTGCGGCCTCGCCGCTAATGTACACGCACGCCGCCCCCGGAGACTGCACGACTTCGTCTGAAACAAACGTCACCGTAACACTGTCACCTGGTTTGACAACTTGCGCTGCACATGATGCAGACGTCAATTGCGGGGGCATCGTATCAACTGTACAACCTGGATACGTCGAGGGCGCGACGGTGGTGTCGGCGGACGCGTAGTTGGAGTACAGCGTCGCGTCCACATTCCCGACGTCATCCTCAGCGTTCGTCACGATCCAAGGCATGGTCGCGCCGCCCATCCAACCCGAGGGTGTCGTCACCGTTGCCTTCCAAGTCGTATGGAATCCACTCAGTGCACCAGTCGAAGAAACAACATTCGCGACGCTCACCTTGGCGCCAAACGCGTAAAACGTCGGTCGTGAAGACGCTTCGTCAAACACGGCGGTGATTATCGTCGTGTCTCCAATAGCAAGAGTGCATGAAGCTGGGACATCAACCGTTGCCGTTCCTGGTGGCGTGTTATCGATGATGATCGGTGAAACATCGACACCACGGTAACCTGCGGTGGTCGTTGCGTCGATATCCGCCAACGCGTTGCCCGCGGTGTCTCTAATGTTCGACGTCTTCAGTCGCAACTCGTCATTAATCGTCGAATCCTCTGGCAACAACAACGCGGCTGATCCCGCGCACGTCATCGTCCATGTCGTTGAACTTTGAGACGTTGGATCAGAGGGTGACATGACGCATCCGGTCGGAAAATCATTATAGACGTCTCCGGTAGTCCAGTACTGCAACGTCGGCTCCAAAATTTCACCGTCGGCTTCAATGTAAATCGTCGCCGTACAACCCGGGCCGAAACGTTTGTTCGTCGCACTGTTTGCGCACGACGTGACGCCGCGAATGGTGATTATACCATTGCTTGTCACGGATGGTGGCGCCGCAAAGCAGTAATCGCTGTTCCATCGCACGCCTTGAACTTTGTTCTCCGCCAAGTCGACGGCGTTGACAAACTCTCGCAAGCTGCATCCCAAATCCGCCAACGCCGTGAGCTCCTTGGCGTTGAATTCGCGGCAGCTTGTCCAGGTGGTGATGTATTCCGCGTCATCGCCTTCGTCGGGAGGAAGAATGTGCGGTGTGACGCTGCAGTACCCGTGCATGGAGCACGTGCCGTAGCAATTCACTTCGGCACCCTCCACGGTCCACTTGCGAACGACGACTTCGTGACTAAACGTCACCACCGTACGCAAGGTGTTGCCACTTGAAATGAGCGTCAAACCGTTGCTTGCCGTTGCGATTGGTGTAGGGCTGGTGACTAAATCGCATCCAGCCGAGTTTGCGACGAGAGCGTACGAAATCGACGCAATCGTTGGCGGATTGAGCCAGTACGGTCCAGTGCCAGTGAGCGTAATCGCCGTTCCGTCGGTGAAGTACGGCGCCGCGGATCGTTCATAATACACCACCGTGTATGCGAGCGCGCCTTGGGTTTGAGGGACGAGCTTGGAACCATCGATGCGAATCGTAGCCGTGAGCGTGCTTGGGATATCTGGGAACTCGCGTGAAAATTGATCACCATCCCAAGATTCAGCCGCCGCCGGAAGCGTCGCCATCTTGTTCGAAAATCCAAGACTGTTCGTCGCGAACGACGCGTCGTCACCCGCGGCGTAGGCTGAGAGCGCTTGGTTTAAGAACTGACGCGCGGACGTCAACGACGCGTATTCAATCGCAATGTTTGATGCGTCAACGGTGACGCCGCCAATGGTGACGCTTCGCACGTCAATCGGCTTGTTCCCGGTGAGCTCAATGTAAATGGTTGAATAGCGCCCGACGAAGTCTCTCTTTTGACCCGTGGAACTCTCACCCCATGACTTCGCGGTGACAGCGAGTGTCACGGCGTTATCGCGCAAGCATCCGCCTCTGACGTTCAAAGAGCCAGTGCTCGGAGTGCCGACGGCACAGCAGTGCCCGGCGTCGGCGCAGCAGGTGCCGCGCGACTTGCACGTGGGATTACATTCGCACCCGCTCGGAGCGGTGCCGCCGCATCGACCCGCGCATGAGTTTGTCGCTCGCGCGGTGTAGCTGACGAGATCAGAACTCGTCTGCGACAACGCGGCCGGCATGAGCACGGGATGACCTTGCATCTTCACGGTCACTGCGCCAGAAGTGAAGGTGGCCAAGTTCGCAAAGTCCGACGTCTGCACGTAAATGACGTGCTTGGTCGCGGCGCCGCGACGACTGTCACAGAAACCGCAAGAAAAGTCGCACATGTTTGCAAACGCGCACGTTGGGCACAAGTAATTCGCGCACGTCGCGCTCGTCGCGACTTCGAGGCAAAATCCATCGAGCACCAAATCGTCACACTTGATCGTCCACGCCGCGTCTTCGGTGTACGGTAGACTGCTGATACTTATGGAGTTCAAAATAATGTCCTTCACAGCCATTGGCGTCGACGAAGACGCGGCTATTCGCAAGAAATCACCGTGTTCCATGGGATCGCTACCCACGTCAGCCACGCACGCGCGTTTATCGACGGAACTGTCCAAGCAGTGCACGCCGACCGGAACGACTGAGTCTACAGTCGCCGTGAGAGGGACGTTGTGCAAGGCGAGCCAACCCGGATATTCAGCCGGGTACGTCGGTGCAAAGCTTCTGCACGTCCTGGGATTTGTTATACTCTTACCCACCTTATCGACGCCGACAAATGTGACGCAGATGACTTCGAGAATGCACGTGAAACTCGAGAGCTCTGCAGAGGTTATCGCCGAAGTAGTGTCCGAACCCGTGAGTCCGCTCGCCGCGAGCGTAATCGTCCCCGTCCTCAAGGAAGCAATTGTACAACCAGCGCCAGACGTAGACAGCGTGTACGTTAATGAATCCAGCGGCTCTGAAGCGGTGATCGCAACGTTCGCAGCGCGAGTATTATCAGCTAAAAGAACCTTGTACTGGTTGGCGGATTCCACAAGCTCCACTGCCACAAGCGACGGCGACGTAAAATCAGCAATCACTTGGGAGATGCTACTACCAACGACGCATGTTGAGAGCTCTAAGCGCGTGATGCAGTTTTTCGATGCGTCGGCAGTGCACGGAGTCCGTGCGATGGCGATTAGAACCCAAGGGATCGCGCTGCCATCGACAAAACCAGAAGACGTAGAGCTCACCGCGCGCGACATGGTAATGACTGAACCGACAACTGTCGGAGTCACCACAACGCCTGCAATTGCCGAGTTTACAATAGTGATCGACGGCGAGTCAGGAGCGACTGGAGTGGGAATAGTAACCGTGATAGTCACCGTATCCGAATCCGTTGCGTGACCTGTGTCCACGCTGTTATCACTTACGACGGTGCACGACGCAGGAGCCGCACCACCAGTTGGCGCCGCAACTTGACTGAGTTTTTGCAACTTTACAGTCGTTGAGCCAAACGCACTTATTTGAACGCCAGTCGGCGTAGCCGTATTCTCTTCTTGAATGTCACTCAAGCCAAAGACTTCAAACGTTAACGAATCATCTACATCTGCGAGGGCCTGGGTTACGGCGAATTTAAACGTCGCGTCGTACAGATGAACCGAAGTCGCGCGAGCGGTTTGAACACCGCCGTTCAACTCAATATACACGCCACCAGCGATGTGTTCATCGAAAGTGAGCACGATTTTGATGTAATCACCTGCCAGTGCGACGTAAGTGTTGTCCACGATAGAATATACCGCACCGATCGAGTCAGAGACGTACACCGTTCGTGAGCTGAGCGTCGGCGCGAGGGTATCTTGCGACACCCACACCGAGGAACCCGCTGCATTCCAAGCAGTAGGCACGTTGCGACCACAGCTTATGCTGGCATCGAACGCAGGACCAGTGGCGTCTGTGTTCGCGTATGCGAGGTTGTCAATACCGGTTATCGACGTCGTTGATAGAGCCGCCGCGGTGAAAAACGCAGACGACGTCGTCCACGTCGAGGATGTCGGTAAAATGCGATCATCAAACGTCGTGAGTTGCCATTGAATAGACAGCGGGCCATCTGCGATGAGATGAACCGCTTTAAACTGAAAGTTTATAACCCAGTAGTTGAACGCATCGCTCGCAGTGTAGATTCGGTCATTAATATCCGTACACGTTGGCGCTGTCGCGGCAAACGCGCTCTGACGCAAGTACCGTCTGTTGGGGCATAATCGTCTCACAGAGTACGACTTGCCATTCGGACGTAAACCTCTTTGCACCCAGAATCCTTTGCATAACACAAAGGCGTCCGGATAACCAGGAACGTCCGGCACAGGCTGACGGTACTCATATGACGTCTGCATGAGCCAATCAAACCAGTCGTCGTCGTGCGCAAAGACAGAGCCGTCGTTGTACTCTTCCGCTTCGAGCGCAAGTAAACCACGGGCACCGAGCCACGTTGTCATATCAGGTGAGTTCGCGCACGGCGTTTCGACGTGCATTGCGCTAGGGACATCGGAATGTGTTGCTTGCGGTAAATTGACGCCGTTCGCCATTTGCGCCTTGATGCCCTTGACGGGTTGATCAGTGTAAAACTGAATCTGTAAAGAATCGCCGAGCTTGACAACACGCCTGTACTCATTCCAACGATTTACGTTTGGTTCAATGTACACCTCGATGACATTCGGGTCGCTCGTCCAATCCCCACGAGGCACTGAGTTGAGCCAGCTGGGAACGGTCATACCGGCGAGCGAAACCGGCGTGCGCAAAATGACGTCATCCGCGATAGCCTCGTCAGAAATCGTCACCGAAGCGTCGGCGTTGTTAGGAGACTTGCTGACCCGTCGCAGTGTTTGCGCGGTGTTGCCAGCTGGGTCTTGTGCACCAACTAAGGAGTAGCCTAATGTTCCCCAACCGTGTCGGCACCACGCGGACCACAAGGGAATCCAAAACGCGCGCCCACCAAACGATTCGGCTTGGCAGTCCGCGCGTGCGCTCCACGCGAGCGCACCCTTGCCGACGATGTCACAGGGATCAGTAAGCGTCGCCGTAACTTGCCACGATTTGTGAAATCTCGAAACTTCATAATTCGTGCCGCCGAAACCTTGAGCTTCGCTTCGCGCTTCTTGCGCGCGCGGGCGAAATTCAGTCTTGAGGCACTCCGCCTTGCCAGTCAACTGTCCACCAACCGCGGTGAAAGATATACCGGATTGGGGAACGTGCACTCCACTCGATGCGCTTGATCGTAAATACGCGCCATACGGTCGCGTGACATATTCTGTCCACGTACCGAGTAACGTCACCGTGTCGCCGAGGCGATATTCATATGCCTCTGCGGCGACGCGGCTGAAACTGTGGTAATATGATGGTTTTCTACCTTGGTTTGCTGTCATCTGGTCCGAATCCGCGTAGCTGAGCACGATGTCAGCGACACGTGCCGAGCTCTTGTCATACAACAATCGAGCGGAACGCATGCGATCCGCAAGTGGGGAACTCGCGGTGACTCCGCTGAGCGCGTTAATCGCCGTCGTCATCGTGGCGCCAACGTTACCAACTGCGTCAGTAGTCGTGATTGCGAACGGAAGCACGCCATCACCCAACGTCGCATCGTCGATAAGCGCAAATACAGCCTCCATGTACGTCGGAGACACCAAAGTCTTGTACTCTTCGACGGCGAGTGAAACTTGCGCCGGCATCGAAGCATCCGTGGCGGACCATCTTGTGATGGCGACGCCACCAATATTACCAGTGACACCTGCCGGTTGCTCATCCGTAGTGAACAGAATGGCGACATATTCGCCCGTGCGAGCGTATTTCGCCGCCGTGAGATTTACATCAACGGCGGTGGACACGGGTGTCAGAATGTCGGAGCACGCCGCGGGCACGGTGTGTGCGCCGAACCCGAGCGCGTAGCTTGGATTGACAACCAACGAGTCCGTGATTGTGACCGGTGTGATGTCCAAAACGACGAGTGCGACGTCGGAACCGATCGGATTTGCAACCGCATCGAATCCGCGCGACCGCATCGTCAGCGTACTCGCCTCCGTGACACTCACTGAAATACTCCCCGACGTCACCATACTCGCGCTCACGATGACATCCGCCGCCCACTCCGTTCCACCGACTGCCGATAGAATGAGCCCAGCAGGCACGGTGTAGCTACCTAATGTAATAATTGGACTATCTATAGCGTGATCTGCACGCACTACCACACGAATGTGGTCGCCATATTTGGCCAACTTGTACGGCGTCAACACGCCAGACGCATCCGACGCCGACCGCACGAGAGACGTCGCGGCGTTATTACTAACGGTAGAAACGCTAATCAATTCTGCTCTAACTTTTGCGATGCGCATCTTGTACGCCCCATTCACTGAATCACGTCCAGAGACAACTATGTGGTATCGACCATAGGTCGCTAAGAATTGTAAGTTGCCGCACGCAGAGGCTTGAAACTTTGCGCACGTAATTTGCGAGAAACCACCATACGATGGGAACCCCAACGCTTCCTGCACAAAGTTCTTCGCCGTCACGGTGACTCCTTTAAAGTCTATGTTCAACGAGTCCGCTTGCACTGTTGGCGTTAAGACGATCGTAATGTCCACTTTCGGATCGGCGTATGGAACCGTAAATTCGAATCCAATGTCGCCGCCAGTAAAGCCGCTCGTCGAGGTGACTTCAAATGTGCCCAACGACGTCGTAGTTGAGCCATCGGAACGAGTCACGCTAAACATCACGTCATCATGGGTCGACAATAGCTTGTACGAGAAACGCGCCTCGTACACGCCATCTCCATCGACAAACGGGGTGAAAACAAATGTAAACGTGCCGTCGCCCGAGTTGTGCGTGAATGAATTCGCCTCGACGTACTGTTCTTGATAGACACCGACAATCGTTCCCGAAGTTGAACCGCACATCGTGATCTTCAACCACTCATCCGTGGTGGAGAAGTAATCCATGGTGTACACGCGGTAGCCAGACGTGGCGCCAATGTCTGACGAACCTCGGCAAGCGTCTTGCACAGCCGGGAACGGAAACGCATGCGGCGTAATCGTTTCACCTTCAATCGTTCTCGGCAAACCGCTTCCAAGATATCGAGTAAAGCTATGCGTCGTCAACGCTGTGCCTACAATGTACTTGGGGAAGTTTGTCACCGCGATATCGGTTATATCAAAGTACAGTCTTGAGTTGTCGGCAAACGAGCGAAACGTTTCCGCGCTCGTGTACTGCGCGTACGGCGCAACCGTATCGAGCAGGGTCGCAATCTCAACCGTTGCGGTTGGCAAATACGTTGCGATCGTTCTATCGTAACCATATATCGCCACAAACGCCATGCGGCAAAACTCAATGACGGAAGCTCGGGCGAAATCGTAACCATCGTTTGCCATGGTCGCGACGCACGAATCGTACACCTCGCCCAAGTACTGGCACTGATCGCACCACAACTTCTCAGTCGTCGACGGCGGCGTAGTTCTTTGCGTGTAGCCACAGGCAGTGCTCAGTGCGGTGTTGTAGGTACCAACATTGCCAGCCGCCGTGAACGGCACGGTCGCAGTTTCATGAGTCGCAAAGTTCACCGTCGCCGCGCCGCTCGCGGTGGAGCAAATGCCGCTCGCCACAGTGGTATCTGGCACGCTCACAAGCACTAAAAGTTGATCCGCGCACACCGTGCACGGTTTAGCTCGAGTGATGTTCACCGCTGTTGTGTCTGCGAGAGTGATGGTCAACACGGAGGTTGAGTCAAGGCCTGAACTCGCGTCAGACCAATCGGAAACGCACAGCGTGCCGGCGCTCGGGTCATCCGAGTACGGAAGCGTAGCCGCAGAGCCGCCAACGTTCACTGTGCCGTCGCTGAGAACTTCAACGCTTGAGTGCGATCCTACCCGTGCATTAAGGCCAACAGCGGAGATGTAGCGACGAACATAGTCTGGAGCCGCGTTGTCATTGTCCGAGTCGACATCGAAACGAATGACAAAGTCGCCGTGCAACACGACATCCTGATAGGTTGTCAATCCGAACTGCGTAGTAGCAGCGCAGTTGGCATCAGTCGAACCAGTTGTGTTTCGATCGAACGCATTGATTGCATCAATCGCGCCATCCGCATTTGCCGCAGTGAAAGGCATAACGGTTTCGGCGCCAAACACGCCGCATACCTTGTGCGGCGCGACGTACGCGCTCTTGCACTCTGGAACAGAGCAAAATTCCCATCGCGCCTCACCGCGCGTATAGTACCCGCTGACGTTCGTGTAGTCGACGTAGCACCACGGATGTGCGTCGGATGACGGATTTCCGCAGTAGTTGCTCGTCAATCCCGCCGTGGACGCGTACGGGTGCGCAAACGGCGTCTGCGACGACCACGCTTGGCACTGCTGCCCCGAAATCGTCACCGCAACGCTCCCAGTGTACGGCGTAGAGGCATCCGTACATTCGCCATCCGCTAACGCCTTACCGCACGTCGGATACGGCTCGTACCCAGTCGCGCACGCGCCGCAGTCTGCGCCAGAGTAGCCTTCAAAGCATGAACACGAGCCATCGTCGGCGTTGCACGACCCGTGGCCCTTGCAACTCGTGCTCGCCGAGCACGCGTACTCGCATAGCGTCCCGACGTAACCCGCGCTACACACGCACATTTCGAGCGACGCACTCCAAGCTCCATTGGAACCGCACGACGGTACCGGGTTGATGATTTCGTCGCAGAGCTCCCCCGCGTACCCGTCGGCGCACTCGCACTCACCCGTGAGCGAATTGCAACGACCATGATCGCCGCAGTTGCACTGGTTACACGAGTACCCACTGAACTGGCCTTTGCATACGCACTGCATGCTACCGCTGACGCACGTGCACGTGCCTCGATCGCTATCGCACGTCGCGCACGCGTCTTGCACGCACAATCCAGACGTAGCATCCTTCGAGTAGCACGAATCGCACTGACACGTTGCCGTCGCCGCGTCGCACGTGCCGTGACCACCGCACACCTCTGTGCCGACGATGAGCGCACCGGCGCAAGGCACGTCGCAATTCGTCCCAGTCCAGCCTTCCATGCACACGCACGCGCCGCCAGAGTCCACCCGTCCCGAGCACACCGTCGTCTGCGAGCCATCCGACTTGAGCACGGTGTGCGACGATCCGCACGCGCACGTCGTCGCCGACGCCAACGTGTCTTGACAACGCACGCCATCGTACCCTGGGTTGCAAAAGCATTCACCCGTGGAGGATTCGCACACGCCTTTTCGAGAACACGGATTGCTCTTTCCACCCGGACACATGTTCTCGCATGCCTCGCCGCCGTAACCATCGTCGCACGTGCACGTCAACGTGACGTTATCGCACGTGCCTCTGCCGTTGCAAAACGCCCACACGGGCTCGACGTCCACGTACGAGGGCAAAAACACATTGTTGATGGCTCCCGGGCACGTCGCGCACTGCGCGTCGGCGCCGACGCTGTACGCCGAGCACGACCCATCCTGCGGCGCCGTGCCGTCGCTCGTCGTCGCCGTGCATCGACCGGTGGTGTGACACCAACCGCATCCGGCTCGATCGGTGCACGCGCCACACGTCGTCGCCGCGCCACACGTATCGAGGCACTCGCCGACGCGATCAAAGCCGCTCGTGCAGCCGCTCGTGTCCTCCGTCCATTTACACTTTGAATCAACCGCGCAATACCCGCACGCATCATCCGTCGCACACGACGCGCACGTTGAGTGCGACAAGCAGTGGTTCGCACACGTCGCGCTTCGAAGTCTGAAGCCATCCATGGCGTTTGCGATTGGAATGGTTTCCCACGTCAATCCGTACGTGTTGACATCAAACGAACCAATCTCCACCGCGGTAATGCGCTCGAGCATGGTAAACTTGAGCGACACGTCTTCGTCGACGTCGGCAATGTATCCAATCACCACCCCTCGCTGCGCGCTGTGCGAGCCCCAACGAAAGCTCGCGACGCCCAAATCCGCGTCGAGCTCATAGCAATCCGTCGTCGACGACGTCGTCGGATCGCACCCAATGCCACCCGTGTTTTGATTCCCAAACCCTCGAGGTTCTTCAATAAACACGTTGTTCACGTTTTGCAGCGACCGACCTTCCATGCGCAAGCCAACCTCGGGGCGCGACGAACTCAACGTCGTCGACGCTCCGGCGAGAATGACAATGTGCGCCCCGCGGCTATCATCACTCACCAGCACAATGCGCACCGTTTTATCCTTCTCCATGCCAGTATTCGACTCGGCATACGCTGCCGTCGACGTCAACTCTGCACGGTTATAAAACATCGCCCCCGCGCTCAACGCCGGCGTCGTCGCGCACGCGCCGCTCGCCGCGCTATAATACTTACTCACCGCTTGCGCCAGCGTCACCCCACCCGCCGCGCCTTCGGGCTCGGACGAGTTCGTAAACCCCAAACACGCCTTTTGCTTCGCGTGCACGTACGTCGGATGCGCGCTCGGAAACGCCGTCACCGGATGCACCGTCCTCGAAGGCGTCAACGCCCCGCGCACCGTCCAACTCACACCCACGCACACATCCGCCGTCGCCGCCCCGTATACCGCCCGCGCGCACGCCACGAACGCGCACACCAACGCAAACACATTCGTTGCGCGCGTCGCGCCGCGCATCGCGCCTCGGCACCGCGTCCGCGACGCCGCAGCGCGCGCGCGAGCCGCGCCTGCGGCACCCATCGCTCGCACCAACGCGCGCCCTGTTTGTCTAAATGCACCGCGCGCGATGCACGCCGTGCGCTCGACCGCCGCGCGGGTGACTCTCTGCGCGTTCGCCTGCGCGCGTTCGCGTCGATGTGCGGCGCTGTATGCCGTCGAGCGCGCCGAGCGCGCGCCGAACGTCGATCGATTGTTCAAATCTCAAGAGTCTCAACACCCAAAAGAGTTTCTAAACCCTACATTCGACCAATCATGACCAGAAGACGAGTCCCTCCAGAAGGTTCGAGTGCCTGCCGACGGACGTCTCTCGCGGCACACGACGACGCGCACGCGCGTGGCACTCGCGCGCACGATGCGCGAACGCGCGCCGCGGTCCGCGATCGTCGCGATCGCGCGCGATCGCGGGCGCCGAACGCGCGACCGCGCGCGACAGCGCGGCGGCATCGATGCGAAGATGTGGTGGTCGATGCTGTTGGTGTTGTCAAGTTATGTAAGTGTTCGTGGCGTGACGCGCGCGCACGGCGCGGTGTTGAGCGCGTGGAACGCGAGCGATGAGAGTATCGTGAGTCCGTTGCGGTGTCAGCGCCGGGCGGTGTTCGGGGAGTGCGTGCAGGAGGTTGGGTGCGCGTGGTGCGACGCGCGCGAGGTGAATGGCGCGAACCCGGCGTGTTATTCGTTGTTAGACAGCGCGTTGTGTGCGTCGCATTTGGAACCGATAATGTACGTGCCGAAGATTGTAGATGCGGTGAATAATGTGGTGGAGACGCCGTGCGATGTGAGGTGCACGTCTATAGGGTCGCAGGAACACTGCGAGAGCGAGACGGGGTGCGGGTGGTGCGGCGCGAGCGGCTTGTGTTTGAGCGGGTCCGTAGATAATGGCCCGTGCCGGGCGTGCGCGTACGATTGGAAGTATTACAAGGCGACACCGACGTGTAAGGGGGCGAGTAGTGGGGCGTATTGCACGGGGTGTGACTGTAAGAATGGCGGCGAGTGCGCGGAGACGAGCAAGGAGTGCCTGTGTCCCGTCGGCGTCACCGGGAGCTTGTGTCAGTTTAACACGACCACAAATAGCGGACGCGATGCGTGTAACGGGCACGGCACGTGGAATGCGACAGCGTTAGATTGCGTGTGCGACACTGGATATGTCGGGGTGGGCGACAATAGATGTAAATTTTCGTGCTCGCCGTCGGTGGATTGCAACGGCAATGGATATTGCTCTGAACTCGACGGGAGTTGCATGTGCGACGTTGGATTTGCGGGAGAAAGTTGCGACTGTTTGTCGACGGCTTTGACGAGCTTTCCGTATCCGGATGCATTATTGAACTCCAATAAGACGGGATGCTGTCCGTATGGGTACGAGGAGTGCCCGTCGCCCGCGCTCAACGCGGGTCAATGCGTTCTGTCGCCCGCAATCGTAGGATCAGAGCGATGTCCGACGAATACAAAGGACGATGGCACATTGGTGATGTTTGGAATTCTTTTGTTCTTATTAGGGATGTACTTGTCGGCGGCAATCATTACCGTTTTCCAAGGGAATCCCACGCCGACGTGCACCGTCGTGTGTCGATTGCCGACTATAGTTCGCTTGAGAGATTCTCTGTTCATGCGGCATGCAGAAGATGTAGACGAACCACAGACAATCACAATCACGTGCAAGCTTACGGATAACTTTCAAAAAGTGAAGCGTATGATTTGTCGACGTTTGAAGCACCAGCCCGACCCAGACGTCGTAGACTTGTTTTACCTCGGCTGCCTGGTCGAGTCTGGTTGGCGCTTGGGAGACGGCATTCAAGTGGGTCAAACGTGCCATGTGCACATGAAATTGCGTGGTGGGCAACAAACGGACGTGTACACGGATAAGAAGAAGAATTTCCGTCGATTACGATACATTTTCAACGATAATTTCATCGTCGGATGCGTGTATTTCGCCGCCTTTTTAACTTTGGGTTTGTGCGCGAGAACGTACTCCTGGGATACCAAGCCGGTGACGACAAACGTTGCGCCTCCGCCGCCACCAAGTCCACCACCACCGTCGCCACCGCCAATGCCACCGGCGCCATCACCGCCGCCAATGTTGTTGTCTCCATCGCCGCCTCCCGCCGACTGGGTTGATTGGTTAAACTTGCAGAACACCGCGCGCGTGAACGCTACGTTTGGCACCAATTCAACGTTTTCTGGATCTAGCGATTTGGGACAGATTCCTGCAGATATTTTAGCCCTTGAGGCGATTGAGGCCCAATACGACAATACGTTGACGGTTACTAGCAACTACACAACAGAGGTTGTGAACTACTACACGTACGAAGACGCGCCGAAGTGGACTCGAGAGCTGCCACTCTTTGTGAGTAACTCAGGGGTGACGTTTCTCGTTGAAACAATTGTAAGCGTGTGTGATCCCGTGAAAGATGTCGACGCCGCGTTCGATATTTCGATGAGTGGCGGCTATGGCGTACTGTCGTATCAACCAGACGCGAATGAAAACGGCGTGGACGTATTCACCTTTAGAGGTATTATTTTGCAAACCGTCGCCGAGGCTTTAGGTCTTGTCGCAGATGGTACAATTGATTGTAGCGCAGCGACAATGACGGCACTTGAACAGAGCGGTTACACGGGATACTGCTACACGGATATTCGAGAAGTGAGAATTTACATCGAAGCGCGCAACGACAGGCCAGTTGCGGCGTACGGGTTGCAAATTTTGAGCTTTGAGAATAGCGCATACGTGATTCCTATGCGAACTGGGGACGATTACTCAGTCACTAGCAGTAGCCTTCGGGAAACATTAGTCGCAACAGACGTTGACGGTGACCGTTTGACGTACACTATTGAGCAACAACCGCTGTACGGGGAGATCATCACGAGTCTGTCGTCAGAATCGTCGACGTTTGAGTACGTACCGGCAATCAACTTTACTGGTTATGACTACTTTGTTTACTCAGTGAACGATGGTCTTTCAAATACTCCGGAAGAAACGATGTGGGACACGGCGAGCGTGATTGTAGCCGTGGGTTCGGCCACTGGACAACCACAAGCCGTTGACACGCATTACTGGGTTCACGAAGACACAACTATGACAGCGAGATTTGGAAGAACGCTCATAGCCGCAGACTACAACGTTGCGCTTATATATGAATCTATAAGCGCAAGTAATGGCACCGTGACGCTGCTGTGTACGGATAAAGGTGAGGTAGAAGTGTGGTCGAATTGCTCACAGAGCGATGATAAAAATGAAAACTATCAGTACTTCAACTACACGCCATCTGGCAATTTCTCTGGATCGGATGTCATTGAGTACAGAATAACACCTGGGACAGTCGGTGGATTCCCCGTTACGTCTGGAAAGGTGACGATAGATGTTTACCCAGTGAACGATCCACCGACGCTGCCTGACATGAACATTGTCGCGGTGATGAACCGAAATCGGGACGCCGCAGACGTCGGCGACTCTGATCTCACAGCCATTACGTTCAAACCAGACGATGTGGACGCTGGATATACATTCAGGCTGTTCTTAACGCTAAAGACACCTCGCGTGGACCAGCCTGACTGGGCCACTCGCCCGCGCGGGAAATGGTACAGAGGTAGAGATAGATACGGCAGGCCGCAGTCTGAGCTCACGGCTACCGAACTCGATCAAGATGGCATCCTCTCCAATGGGACATCCATCGAGTTGTACTATCTAGCACCGCCGATGAGATATGGCTATTACACGCCAACGTCCACGAATCGACCAAATCCGTTGGAAAAGTATCGCGTACGTGTAGTAGATGATGGCTTGCTCGTCAGTAATGAAGCGACGCTCAACATTCACGTCGGATGCTCGCAAGGCTACACCGTCCAAATGAGCTCGACGTCGTCTAATACTGTTCAAGTGTATGGGATGTGTTCGGAATGTCCTCTCGGACAAGTCACGGATGAGGTGAACTCCCGTTCTTGCCGCCCGTGCCCTGTTGGTATGGCTGGCGGTACGGTGCAGAGAGGCACGTGCTCGAGATGCAACGCCGGGTACTACGCCGACCAACCAGGCTTGTCGAAATGCTTCCAGTGTCCTTCTGGGAGCACTTCAGTCGAAGGCGCGACGAATTTGAACCAGTGCTTTTGCAATATTGGCTGGTACGGCGTTCCAGGCTACTGTCACCGGTGCCCGACGTACAGCGAAAGCTACGGCGTTCCGGAAATGTGGACGTATTGCGCCGAGGCTAATCTCACCGTGCCATTTCCGCAACCTGGATTCTACGTCGTGTCCGAACCGACGCGTGATGTTTCAGAGCCCGTATCAATTCGTCAGTGCTTTCCGTACAACGCGTGCCCGGGTGTGAAGGGTTTAGCTGGTTCTACGCAGGTTGACACCATCGCTGCGGGTGGCGTCGAAGCGGATGGAATGCAGTGCGCGTATGGCTACAACAACGAAGGTTGCGACACATGCGATGCAACGCACTATCGCCTCAATGGTAAGTGCGAAGCGTGTGGTAAAAGAGAAGTCCACGCATTTTATGGGCTTATCGCCGCATCTGTTGTGTTCTTTGCCGCCGCCATGCCATGGTTGGTTGAAGAGACGAGTTTTGCGTATGTCATTCAGTCGCGCATGATTGCGCTCGTGGTTTTCTTGCAAGAAGTCGGTCTCGTCGGTCGTTACAATCTTGGATGGAACGACCACAAGTCATTGTCGATGTTGATGCAATTTTGCTTCATCTTGCAGCTCAACCCCGAGGTGATTGGCTTGGAATGCATTACGGAATATTCATTCGTAGAACGATGGCAGTCGCTCATGGCGATGCCAGCGCTTGGTCTTGGATTGTTGTTTGCCTGCGCGCAACTATACGCGTACGTTTTTGGGAAGTTTTATATAAAGATGAAATCGCACGTCGAGGTTGTGCGCATGGGTCAACGACGATGGGTAAAAATGCTTCGTAGTATTTTGAACCTCATCCAAGTGACGTATGTATCCGTCGTCATCTCGACGTTGGACTTTTTTGTGTTCCATCGTTCCGTAACTGACAGGTTTGGATACATTCGCGCGCAACCAAACTTGCGCTTTGGTTTCTTTTCTACGGCTTCTGGAAGCACGACGTGGCAAAAGTTGTTTCCCCTCGGACTCGCCGCGGTTTTCCTCTATCCCATTGGTTTCATCGCCATTATGTACTCGACTATTTCGTACGCCCAACGCGGTTGGAACAAGCTATGGAAGAGAGACTTGATTGGTTTTGCCACGTATCAGTTCACCGATGACTACGTGTGGTTCCGAGTGATGGAGATGGGTCGAATGTTTGCGCTGTGTGCGATTCAACTGTTGGCGTACGAGCTCAAAAATGGGAGCGGCGTCGTGCAGGCGCTCGCCGCGCTTCTCGTCGTCGGCACATCGTTCACTTCAGTCATTATGAGACCATTCAAAACGACAGAAGCGAGGCGTGTGCTTGGTCTACATTTGCTCTCTATTGTGATCGTTCTCATGCTTTCGGTAGTGTCCATGGCACCCGTGTCTTACATTATCGACCAACGCACCAAGGAAAACGCTCGGCGCGGCGTCTGGTCGAGCATTTGTGTGACGGTGGCGCTCTTCGTATTGAACATTTTGTTCGAAGCTTACCAACACACCGTTTTATTCAAAAGAATGAAATTTGCGTTGAAAAACTTCTCACAAAATATGCTCTTGCGCATCTTCCGTCTGTTTGGCAAGAGTAAATCGAAATGGCTGCGACAAAAAGCATGGGTGCACTGGAGCCCAGCGCTCACGATGCTCAACCCGCAGGCTGGAGCTATTCTGAAACTCGAATCCGCCGAAGGCGATCAAGGTTTGGATTACAGTGGGAACTTCGACATGGCTTTGCGTCTTGAGTTTACGCGTGCCTTGCGTTCGCTCATGCGACACCGTCAAGTTATCGATGCGCTCGCAAAGCGCGACGACCGCGTCAAGTCATTTAGAAAGATGCTTTCGCAAGGGACGCGTAAGCGTTTACTGCGAGCCGCAGCCGTGGATGATCGAGACGTCAACCGCAGAGTGGCGCTATTCATTGAAAAGGAGATGATGGGCAAGCATTACAACTTTTATCGAAAGCACTACCGTCAAGCGCTCAAGGATATTCGAGGCGCGAGGTCGGCGCGTAATCCACCCGTCGAACAATTTTTACTTCGCGACTCTACGCTCAAGCGAGCCAATTCGAAGAGTACGGATCAACAGTTGAAGGCAGACGCCGAGAAGGAAGCGCTCGCAGCGTATGATGCGTTGGACGAGCTCAATTCCGTCACTCGCGCGCTTCAATCCGACACTGGCGACATGACCAACCTCGACGACGAGCAAATATTTTTCCAAACCGCCGACGTCGACGAGCGCACCAAATTTGTTCGTTTTGCGGGCTACTTTGGCGATATCTCTCCAGATTGGGACGCCTTAGATGAGTCCATCGCCAAGGCTAAGGCTGAGAACCAAGATGAAGATGGCGAAGTCTTACCGTGGCATTTGGAGAGCGAGATGCCTGCGGATGATTTCTGTTGCCTGTGCGAATGCGAACCCGGTGAGCGATGCGCGCGTCACGGAAACTTGTACGTTCTCATCGCCGAAGATGAGGAAGACGCCAAACGAGTCAAGGCTGAGCGCGAGCGTCACTTCCGCACGAGAGAAACCATTATCATTCACGAAGAAGATCCCGATCGCGCGAGAGATTTGGGCTGGAACGTTCGCGTCCCGGTGAGACTAAACGAAACCGTGCCAGAAGTGCATGAAAAGCTCGCCGCAGAGCTGCGAGACATGCGCGATCGCGGTGAATTCGGGGGCGAAGACGAACTTCCAGCGGTGAGTGGTAAGAGATTTGACATTATTCACAAGGGCAAGGTGCTCGAAGACATGAATACGGTGAAGATTGAGCACTTGCAATGGAAGGCGGAGGTGCAAATTGAAAACCGCCGCGGTAACTTGGCCAAGACGACGGCGTGGTTGATTCTCGATGAAGACATCGAAGCGGTGTCGACGCAACCGACGTTCGTGCGTACGGAAGAAGAAGAAATGCCCGTGTACGATACGCCAATCTCCGCGGATATTAGCGCCAGTCCGCAAATGACTGTGGGTGATTTGCGTAAGATGATGGCGGAGGCAAACCAAAAGCCATCCATGCGAACAATCCTGCGCTACCGCGCACCAGAGAAAAACGGCAAGGAACTCATTCGTGATTCGACATTCTTGACAGCTAAGGGCATTGCGAAACCTGGCGACGTCACCGTCTCTTTCGAGGGTGAAGATGGAACCTACTATGTCTGGAGCGAAATTCGCGCGCACTGGTCGTTCCTCGAGGGCGTCTTCAAGGTGTACGCCTCGCTCCCATCTGGTCCGAATGACACCGAATCTCGAGGCCATCATGACGATCACTTACTGATGTCGTACCGACAGTTCATGTATCTCATGTCTGGGTGCAAGGTGGGCGATAAGCTTCCGAATACGCAATTCAACCAGCTCGCGAGTGTCGTTCGTTCCGTCTTTGACACTGTCAAGTCGAACGAAAGCTTGGCCAACTGCCTATTCCTCGACCGCAACACGGGCGCACTCGAAGGATCGCTGTGCCCGAGCGAAGGGCCGCGATTGGAGTTGCGCTTGTCACACGGCTGGGGCATGCACTTGGATGAGTATCTCACATCTCTCGTGTTTATGTCGTGGATTGTGTACGGCCATCGCGTACCCATGACGGATCGAGGCGTCGCGCGCGCCACGCGTTGGTTTATCGAACGCGTGATGAAGCCAAACTGCACGCATCTCATCGAAGAGTACGAACTTCAAGCCGAATATGCCAAGGCAGCGGCAAAGTACGGCGAACTCGGTCCGTCTGAGGTTGCCTTAATTTCAGAAGTGTACAAGCAGTTCGCCACGTCGGGCGACGGCATGACCAAGTCTGAATTCAAAGCCGCCTCCGAGTGGACGGTTGGCAAAGACAACCCGTTGAACAAGTACTCCGAACTCGTCTTTAGCTCACACACGAGCTTTGCGTCATCCGCACCCGAATGGTGTTTCCTCGGCGCACGACAAGGTTTCGTGCACTCGACTGATGAAAAGCCGGATGGGTACGTGTGCTGCACCGAGCAGCGACTTCCGGCGAATAAGTTTGCGTCAGCGTTTGGCGATTTGTGCTTCCGCGCCATGCCAGGTAAGGGCTCAATCGCTGAAAAGATTCAAAAAGCATTCGCCATCGCGCAAGAGCGCGTGCCGATTGCCAACATGGGTCTCGAGCGACGACACGCGGTGATTGAAGAGCCGAGCGACGCCCGCGCCCGCATGGCGCTCGTCGGAGGCAAGCAGTGCCCGTTGTGCGGCAAAACCGACCACGTCGCCGAAGACTGTCCACACAACTACGCGTTTAGTTGTCCAAACTGCGGACGCACGTGTGAACCAGAAGATTTAGTGGTGAGCGAACGTGACGGCAAGCAATACTGCGGCGAATGCGCCCCCGAGGCGTTTACGTGCCCGAATTGCTCGACGCCGTGCGAACCCGAAGACGTCATCGTCGACGAAGACGATGGCAGCGAATACTGCCCAGCGTGCGTGCCAGAATCCGCGCGCATGCACTCTGGACGACAATTCGATTGCCCGAACTGCGGTGAGCCGTGCGCGGCGGCGGATATCTTCAAGCTCGAGGGCGTCGAGTACTGTCCCGCGTGCATTCCGCTCGACGACGACGAAGACATTGCTCGACCCGTGTTCAGCGCTCCAAAGAGGCAAGAAGCGCCACCCAAGCAACGCGAACGCGTCGCTCGCGTGCGCAAGGTGACGCGAGTCGTGAAAGACGACGAACAAATTGCTCGTCCGCAAGCATTTTCGGCGCCAACGCCCGCGCCGGCGCCCGCGCGACGCCGCGAAGCGCGCATCCGCACCGTCACCACCACCGTCCACGGCGACGAACAAATCGCTCGTCCGCAAGGTTTCGCTCGCGCCGCATCCCGACGCGACCGAGAAGACGCCGAAGAGCGCGCGCGCAATGCGGATTACGATCCCACCCGCGCCGCCGGTCGGCTCTAAGCGCGACGCTCAAAACGCAAAAGACGCGAACAGACGCGCGCGCGCGTCCATCCGTCATATACTCATATATACACATACACCCCAGTAGCACGTCGTACAGTATAATATTTACATCATTTACTCCTACAATCCCCCATCGCCGCGCGCGCGGCGCCACACACGCGATCCGCGCGCGCGACAGACGTCCCGACGTTTCATGTCCAAGCACGCCGAATGTCCGAACCGTTCAAAATCTTCGTCCCCCCAATGGGCGCCCCGCGGGTCATCACATCGCCACGCCCGCACCCGCGCCCGGCGCTCGCGGCATCATCAACGCCACCGCGCATCAACGCTCGATCGCATCGTTCATTCCCGCCCCACTCGCGCCACCCCGCGAGGTCGCGCGCGACGACCACGACGCGATTCCCAATCGTCGATTCGCGCACCTCGGACGATGATTCGCTCGCCTTTGCGCGACACGAACGCGACGCGCGACGTCAATGACGACGCACGGGCGAGTGGAATGAAACAAACGATTTTAATGACACATACTGGCGCGCGTTCGGAGGCGAGACGGCGGGTGTCGTTTAAGAATGTGGGCGATGAAGGGGCGCACGCGAAAGTGACCGTTGTCGGTGCGTGCGATGTGATGTTTTTGTCTTTGTGTCTTTGTGTGCGAGCGATGGGCGTGCGCGCGTGCTGACGTGTGCGTGTTTTATGCGTGATAGGGACGACGCGGTTGGCGCAGTTACGCGCGGCGCGGGCGGCGGCGGCGGCGGCGGCGGCAGCCGGGGGGAAACCGGCGGGGACGTTTGCGCCTCGCGCGAGCCGACGCGAACGATTACAAATGAAACGAGGCACTGGGCGTCAGGTGAGCGCTCGACCGTTTTCGATCAAGGTGTATATTCCAGGGATTATGAAGCAGAAGAGTTCGAGCGATATGGATGTGTCGAATGGTTCGGGGTCTGGGGATGGGGCGAGCGCGGGGGGATTCGCGCCGGCGAGCGGCGTGCGCATCGAAGAGGTTGGGGATGATTCTCGCGCGAGCGCTGGGAGTGGTGAAGGCAGTAAAGGGTCGAATGTTAATCCGTTTAGTTTTGCGGCGACGGGAGCGGTGGACGGACCTCGACCGATGTTTCGATCGTCGACGCATATTTTGAATGCGCCGGCGACGCCGGGCGCAAACGCCGACGCGGCGTTTAAATCTCGACCAAGCACCGCGGGCACGCCCAATGCGGCCGAAGCGTTGGCGATGATGATGCATCACGAGTATCCTGAAGGTTTGCCTGAAGATGTGCACGGAGTATCGCACTTTGGTGCGGGACACGACGACGAGCCGCCGCTCATGGATTTCGCCGGAGAAGCGGATATGGATGTCGGCTACGACGACGACGACAATTACGCGCACGATGGAGAAGACCTGCCAGCGGCGCCGCGAAAGCGCACCGCGAGCGGGCTCCCGCACAAGCGTTTGCGTGCCGAGATGGATCGTCGAAAGTCGCTCGCGTTGGCGGGCTTACAAGCCGCGGAGGGTGGCGTGCGTCGCTCCACGCGTCAACGCTCCAAGCCGCTCGAGTACTGGCGCGGTGAAACCAAGGTGTATCAACGCGTGCACAACTCCTTGCCCACGGTTGTGCAAATCGAAAAGCGCACGGCTAACCCGATTTGGCCCCGGAAAACGCCGGGTGGTCCGTCGCAACCGTTTCGCATTTCGCGTCTTCGTCCGGCGGAGGTGTTGCGAGACATTGGCGGCGAGCTTCCCGAGCCTTCACCTTTGGATCGTCGCGGAGTGAAGTATGGATTGATGCCCCCACCCCCGCCCGCGTCTTGGGCTGAAAAGTACGGCATTCATCCTCTCACGAGCTCACGTCCGAGCGTGACGCCCGGGAAGGCGCCGCGCGATAGCGAGGAGGATGGCATCGCGCTCAAGCCGGCAAAGAAGCGACGCGGTCGTCCGGTTGGGTCCAAGAACAAGAAGAACAACGCGTCAGTCGAGGATGAAGAGGACAACGTGAATGATGATGGTAACGACGACAGTCTTGTCGCGGATATGGTTTCGGAAATGTTTGCGAATGTCTTGGCCGCCAACCGCACGCCGGAAGAGATTGAAGCCGAGGAGCAAGCCGCTGCGGATGCCGCTTTGGAGGCGCAAGCCATCGCCGAGGTCGAGGCTGAAATGGCTGCCATGGCAGAGGACGATGTTGAAGAAGAAGCGGCGACGGGCGTGATGGAAGCCATCACCGAGGAGGAGGAGGAGGAAGAAGTTAATGAAGACGAGGAGGAGCGCGAACTCGAGCGCGAACTCGACGCCGCCGTCGCTGACGCCGAGCGCGAATTAGCAGAAGAGCTCGCCGCTGAAGCTGCTGCTGACGCACTCGACGCGAGTGAGGACGCCGTCGTCGTCGAAGACGTGGAAGAGTCAGTCAAGGAAGTGGCGAGCGCGGATGAAGACGCCGTCGAGCTCGACGTCAACTTTTCTCGCGCCGACACCGAAGCCACGACGTCTCGCGACATCGCCGACGAATCCGCGGTTGAACAGCCCATCGTCGTCGCCTCTGCGCCCACCGTTCTCGCCGAGATCGACGCCAATGAGGAGGATGTGGACATGATGGATGTAGACGAGCCTCCGTCGGCACAGAAACAGCTCGCCGATGCGGTGGACGACGCGACGAATGACGAAAACGCCCCTCGTCGCCGCACTCGCAGTCGCGGCACGTCTTTAGCGCCCTTGAACATTTAGCTCTGTGTTTAATTGTTATTCATACCGGATGCGTTGTAGCACCACGATTACACTGAAAATTCTAAAGTCTATCCTGCCTAAAAACGCTAGCTACGTCGACGACGGCGCTACGGTAATTTTCACCCCAAGTTCGCTCACCGCATACCTCGCCCTCGTGCGCCGCGCCCGCCCTTCGGCCCTAAATGCATTCGTCTTGTGCGTCGTCTCGCACGCCCCGTGCACGTCCTCTGCGCTGCCCGTTTTCAACGGTTCCAATCGAATGACGCAGTCGGCGTTGTCGTCAATCCACGCGCTCGCCGCGCCCACATCCCCATGCGCGCACACAATCACATCCAACGCCTCATCGAGCGCATACACGTCATCTAAAAACTTCTCGAGCGCCGCGCCCTTCGCCATGGGCTCTAGCGCGTCTGTACCGTCGATAATCACGCACGTCCGGGACGAAGCCGCCGGCTCCGTCGGCTCCGTCGGCTCGCTCGCTCTACACGCCCGTTGAACATCCACCACCGCGCGCGCGATGGCGTCCACGAGTTCGCGCCCAGGCAACCCCGACGCCGACGCCGCGACGACGGCGCCATCGCCCACGCCATCGCCCACGCTCCACGCGCCGCCGTACGGCGAGGCGTGCGCGTCCACGAATGCGCACGCGCCGCGCTCCACCGCCCTCCGCGCGCCGTCTCGCGCCCCTTTCGCCACCTTGCGCGCGAGCGCAACGAGTTCTTTCGGTGCGCGTTCGACCGCCACGCACACCACCGCCTGCGGCGCGTCGCATCGCGCGCCGAGAAGGGCGGCGATGAGCCAAGACGATGGCGCGTCGAGATGGTCCACGACGGCGAGCACGCGCGGCGCGGCAGCGCCAGCGTCGGCGTCGAACGCGACGTTGAGCTCAGTGAACATGCCTGCGCGCGCCAGGGGGGTGTGCGGCGCCGGTGGTTGACGAACGGGCGGGGTGAGCTGACGGGCGCCGAAGAGTGGCGTCGACGAGCCGCGAACGCGTCGGGTTTGAATCGACGACGCGCGCGTGCGCGCGCGTGTGCGTGCGTGTGCATGACTATCGTACCTATTGCACGCTAAGAAGCTACGCTAGTCGACGCCGGGGGCGTCGAAGGAGATGCAAAATTTATCAAATGTTTGACGCGTCGGGAGCACGCGGCCGAGCGCGAGCGTTTCGGCGTCTATTAAATTCGCGCATCCTTGCGGGTGGCACTCCGAGCACCACATCTCGGGAACGATGGCTTCGACGTACGCATTGAAACGTGCGCGAAGGTGTTGACTGGAGAATGTGGTGTTGATGCCTCGAATATCACCGAGATTGATGAGCGTCGCGCGAGAGGCGGAGGACGCGGAGACGAATGCGTCGACGGCGTCGACGGTTGCATTCGCTCCAGTGAACCCTTCAATCGTCACCGCTTCACTGCGGTTCGCCGACGAGAGCGATGCGAGAGGTGTAAATTTGAATCCACTCTTGCGCAGTCGCGTCGGCGAGATGAAGTGATCGAGCGGACAGGAGCTCGGGAGATACTTTTCCTCGGCGCTGCCCGGGTAGTGGCATTGAAACGTAAAAATGTTGTCGTGACCGCCCCACACCTTGTCACAATAGCACGGCAACGGCGGCAACGCGAGCGTGCGATTCAGCGCAACGGCAACCGCGATGGCGTCGCGTAGAATGTTCAAGTTGGCTTTGAACACGGCGATGTGATCCCTGATGTTTGGCTCGCCCGAAAACGTCGTCGTCGCGTCAAACGTGACGTACATTTCATCCGTCGCGGGTGACGTCACGGCCCATAAACCGCTTTCTTCAAAGCGATAACGTTTTGCATCGCATCCGCTGCCATCGAACGTGTACGTAGCGTGCACGGCGTACGGATGAATCTCGTCCCGGCGCTTCGCCATGGAAATGAAGTAGCCGTGCCCATTCGTAAAGAGTTTCAGCGGCAGCACACCGAGCTTGAACGATTGTCCGGTGCTCAACGGCGCGCCTGACTCTAACACGCGCGTGGGTGATGCGGTGTCAGCGGCTGCGTCGACAGACGGCTCGAGACCTGGCCATGAATCTTGTTTGCGAGCCATGGCGTTGATGACTTGTTGATGCGTCGTGAGGCTCGCAAAGCGCCCAGACGTCGCGCTCAAATGCATGAGCCAATCGTGGAGGAAATCTTTACCATTCGCGCTGTGGCGTAGAAACATCATACCTGTGTTAAAGATACCGCCACGGGCGTACGCTGCCCCGAGTCTCGCGTCTGATGACGGGCTGAGATTGTCGCTACTAATCATGACATCCGCCGCTTTGATATTCGCGCATCCGTCGACGTCATCGTTGCACTTAAAGTATGGTGCAGCGTTACGTAACCAGACAACGTCAATGTCAGACAACACGGCGTCATAACCGGCATCGAGAAGATCTTTGAGTTGCGAAATCATGAGCCGGCAGAATGTTTTCCAATTATCGTTGGCGTGATCCGTCGCCTGGTTGAGATTTTCATGCAACGCTGGGTACGTCGCCACGCCTTGCTCTCGAAGTGCTTCTAAAAGCTCAACATCTAGCGCGGCGACGATGAATTTCATATTTCCAGTTGAATCAGGATCTGAAGCTGCGTTCTGTAAATGTTTGGCCCAGTTGATCGTCATCGACGCCACGTTGTGGTTGGCAAACGCGATGAATACGACATCCTCGCCAGCTTTGGCACGAATACCCTGAAGCGCATCGTGTAAACTTTCGTAACGCGCACTATCACGCTTACAGTTTGACGTACAGTTTGACGTCATTGGCTCGGTTTCATTCGCGCTCGAGAGCCCCACAGCAGTTGACGTCTTGTTTGAAACAGCGGCTTTTATTGAAGGCGCGCTAAATGGATTTTCTTCTTCAAGCAAATCGTCAACGACTTCTTGATCCTTTGTCGTGGAATTGACTCGAGATGCCGTAAACATTTTTACATCCACGACCACGGCACCGTTGCGATCATGCGCAAAGGCAGAATAGAATTTACCGAGCGTGGACAACGCATCCGTTCCGCCTTCGCGGCGTAAAATCTCACACGATCCCGCGTACGATGCCGTCGCGTGCGGACGAGTAAAACCAACGAAACACCCATCTGGTCCACATGAATGCGACTCGGCTTCTAACGCTATCGATGCCGACGCATCAAACGCCTGTGTTGCCTGTTCATCTTCAAACGCGCAAAAGGACTCAACGGCGGCGTCCACGACGAGCACGCGCTCAGTCGCCTCTCCTAACGTCGCAAGCACTTCTTTATCCGTGGCAAACAGCGCCATGGTGTAGTGCGATTCGTTTTTGTGTTGTGCTTTTGAACCGACGAGCACGCGCGCGGAGCTTTGCTTGATCGCATCCGGCGTACGCGGATTATTCAAAAAGGACCATTCGCGGAATTCCAACCGACTCTTTTCCAGCGCGTTTATATTCATAATGTGATCAGCCGGACATCTATCATACGGCGGTGGGACATCGCTGATCGAGCACGACGGTAACACATGTCCCCAGTATCGATCGCACATGCACGTAATCTTAGGCAAGATGACGATGCGATTCAAAACCTTGCCGAGTGCGAGTAAATTACGCACGGAGAGGCGAAACCACGCCGCGGCGACGAGATGATTCTCAATCCCCGTTGCGTTCCAAGCACTCGGGAACGCGTCATCACTCATAGTGATGAAATTACCTTGGTTGTAATACGCATCTGAGTCGCCTTTCCACAGCATACTCTCGCGAAGTCGCTGTCGTTTGCCTCGAGCTTGTGAAAATTGAAACGTCGTGTGCACGGCGAGCGGCTCGTATGTCGGTGTACGCTCATGCAATTTTTGCACAAAATATGCGTGTCCTGACGCAAATAATCGCATCGACAATAACCCCACTTTTAATTTCAATCCCTCGCCCATGGATTTAACCTGTATCTCGTTCGCATCGCCTATGGTTTCCACGCTGACGCCTTCGTGCGCGCGCAACATGCGATTAAAAATATCTTGGTCGTGCTCATTCTTATTCTCCGTCGTCTCCAATTTCACGCGCCACTCCTCTAAAAACGCCTTTGTGTGCTCCGTCGGCTTCAAATATAATATCCCGGTGTTGAACGGCGTGGACCAGCACGCCTTGATGTCCCAATTCGACGCGTGCAAACAATCCGTCGACGTCGCCATGTCCACCTCCGCCTCGCCCATCGCTCCACGCAACCAAATCCTAGGATCCTTCAACCACGTGACGTCAACGTCACTCACCAACACTGTGTGCCCTTGCTTGAGTAAATACGATAGAAATCCCGCTTTCAAGGCGCCAATCTGTTGAAACGCTCGCCCGTCGTTGGTCGTCTTCTTCGTCTGCGCCGCGTCGTGCAACGGCGTCCCTCCCGTCGCCATCACCTCGTGCGTGTACTGTAAGTTTGCATCGCTATAATATGGCACATTGTTTTCTTGACATATTTTCTCCGTCGCGGCATCGAGCGCGGCGACGACGACGTTGCTCTCGACGCCGACGTCTCGGAGCGACGCGTACCAGTGCAACATGAACTCGTGAAATCCATTCGACACGAACGACGCGAACACCGGCTTGCTCGCATCGAGCGTCGGGCCCACGGTCGTGGACGGTGCGTCGTCGACCGCCTCGTCGTCGCTCGCGCGGTGGTGGCGCTCGCGCGCGACGTGGACGTCCACGTCCTCGTTCGGAAGTTGGATAGCGCGCCGCTCCAACGGGACATCTGGTATCGTCGCGCTCGCATCGCGGAACGAGGCGAACGAGGCGTAGGATGCGATGGCGACGAGTGCTATGGCTAGGATGATCTTTTTGCGCCGATGCGGGCGACGCGCGGGACGCGGCTGGACGGAAGCCATCGCCCGCTTGAGTGTGAGGCGTCGAGCGGAGCGAGATTTTTGTAAATGGTTGGTAAATGTTTACAATTCGTGTACATAGACGCCACATAAAGTGACACATTCGTTCATGTAATTTGCAGCGATGGCTTGAAGCGTGAGGCGTATCACGGACGCGCGCTCTAAGAGGTGCCAAACTTTGGAATTTTGCTTCGCGGACCGTCGGCCCGGGCGGGCGGTTGCATGGCGTGATTAATAGCCTCGAATGCATGCGACGACGGCCGGAACCCGTGTGCGCTCTCGCCAATCGTAGCGAACAAACTTTTTGACCGCGGCGTGTGCGGTGGCATCGAGCTTTGTATGGCGTTGAGGCGATCCGGGCGCATCGGCGAAACGTAAATGTTGTGGTTTGGTAGGATGGGAACGCGCCGCATCGGCGAGGATAACCCGTACGGAAGCGGCTCATTCGATGGCTCGGCATCCGTACTCCCGTCGTGACTTCGCTTTTTCTCACGTAAAGTGAGTAGGAAGGATTTCACCCGACTCACAAAGACGGTGTTGTAAAATGATATCACGTCGCCTCTTCGCATGATTTCGAGCTCTGGATCGCTCTGCTCCAACACGACAGTCCAGAACACTTCCTCGTTTGATTGAGGTTGTTTCGAGTACTGATATATGATATCACGGAACGCCACAGTCGGTCCTTGGGTTGCACCACTATTCGCCTTGCACACGCCGTACACCGCCGAGAGAATGATTTGGTCCAAATGCCTGTTGTACAACAAATTTGTTTGCTCGTACACCACGTGTTCGATCAGTACATAGCTGTTACGGACGATTTCTTGCGTCAAATTCAGTCGTGTGCACAAATCTGAAAGTCGTCGCGCGGCGAGGTGCATGACTTTGGCAAAAAACATGCGGAGCGCCTTGAACGCGCACACATCGCACCCATCTGGCATGGACACGTCATGGTTGCGTACGGGTGCAAATCGATCAGGCAATGGACCACTCGCACTCGCGCGTCGTCTTGGCGTAGTCACGCCTCGCATAGGTGAAGAAAATGCTGTGAATGCACTGGTCGGTGCCCGACGCACTGGCGATTGGCACTGCGCCATGGGAAGATGTTCGTCTTCGTCTTGCGTGTGCGTGCGCTCCGTGTCCTCGCCACCCATGGCGGCGAGTTCGGCAATTGAACCAACGCTCAGCACAGACTTGGACGTCGCGTTTCTGATTGGTGGTTTTGGAGTCGGCGAACTCGTCGATGGTGGCTCCATCTTTGTATCCCGCGGGCCTGTATTTGGATGATCCTTCACGCTGTCGTGGTACGTTTGTAAAAACTCAAACAACGTCGACCCTTTGCACCATGCCAAACGCTCAAGCGTCTTCTCTTCAAGGGAATTAAAATGTCGCTGAATTTCTCGCGGCATGCTCATGTCTGCACGAACGAAAGGTTCGATAATTGTGGCCAAGTCAAATGGGTGTATACCCAAGAGATGTGGAGTAGCGGGAAACGTCAGCGTTGAAGTCTTGTACGTCGAGACAATCACCTCCATGGCGCACGTGAGTAGAGATTTAGTAAACCTCTGACTTTTCAGCAGAGAGGAAAAGTTCATGTCATCCTTGTCAGTCCTTGATGCCCTCTCGAGCTCGTCGCTCAAAATTCGGTTCAAAAAGTAGAAGAAAACATTGACGATTTCACTCGTGCGCTGCTGCACAAGATCATCCATAACGTTGCTTTGTGGACTAATATCCGTTCGCATCGTCGTCACCAACGCATCTTCACGAATAGCTTGCCCGATGCGCTGGCCCAGTTCTTCGACAGTCTTGTGCAAAGCGTTGACGAGTGCAGCGTCACCCGGGACAAAGGCTCGCAGTGCTTCGAGCTTGGCTTGGATGCCTCCGGCGCACACGCAGTCGTGCAACCACGTTGCGCTTGTGATGGCCTGAGTGATTGGCGTCGACGGCGGAATTTGCTGTGAGCTACGAAACGCGAATCCATGCAACGGACTCGCAGGGCCAGCACCGACCATTTCGATTTTCTTTGGACGGATTGGGGAAAATGGCGCCGCGCGCTGACGTCGCGCCGGCGTCGCCATCGATCCATGCGTCGTCGCCGTCCAGGATTGCGATAGATCACCAATGACTTTTCTACCAACACTGTTCATGTCATTCATCTCTGTGTACAGATACATGGTCTCATCAACCAGCAAGCGACCAAATGCTTTCCCAGCGATTGCTCTGTACCTCGCGGACATCGCGTCTGTCGTCGCGTCGCCAAAATCAGAGCCAAAAACGCCTTCGACGCACAAATCACTCGGTGCAACGTCGTCACGGTGCTTGGTTTTATCTTGCTGTGCCCCTGGAAAAGTGTCACACACAATCTTCACCACGGCGTCCGCCATTTTGACCACCGTCTCCAACTTGGTTTTCGAAGCGGCGCTCAACGAACGCAACGGATCTGGCAACTTTGTCTCCTCATCCTTGGCCGTCATGCTCACCATATTCTTCAAGGTCGTTCGCAACGCGTTTTGTGGGACATTCGTCAGCAAAAATGCTTCAACCGCAATCAACAAATGAAAGCACGAGTACAAATCTGGAAAGACTGGAAGCGACTCGCACTTGGCGCACAAGTACAAGCTCCACCCCAAACGCGCCGTCGCCTTCCCAATCGCGCTCTCGACATCGAAATGCAACGCCAAGAAATCATAAAACTTCTTCGCAATCACCTTGTTAAACGCAAACGCACTCCGAATCTCACGCACGCGCAGCACGCGCTCAATTTCTGCCACCGTCGAAGAACCGCTCTTCACGCGAACAGCCAAACTTCTCGCGCTCGCATTTAAAAATTCCGGCAGCGCATCCAGAAACTCCACGAGCGACACTTCGTGAGACATTAAAATCGCCGTGATATCAATCCCACTATTCACCGACATCGCGTCGTCCCCGCGTTTGGCGTCTTCGTGTTCGAGCAAACCGACAGAGACAAACGCCGCGCACGCGCGCCTCACGCGCTCCCGCGCCGATCCCTGCACCGCGCCGCCATCATCCGCGCCGTCTTCATCATTCAGCATCGCGTGCACCGCATCATACACGTCTTTCGCGAGCGTTTCCGCGTCTTCGCGCCGCGGATGACGCGCAAATACCTCGCGATTCATGTGCAAATGCGCGCAAATCTAATCGTCACAAAACCAATCGCCGAAAACGCCGCAATGTCTCGTCGACCGTCGCCGTTCGACGGCGCCGAATGCACCGCACGCGCGCGCTGTCGCGCTGTCTTCGCACGCGTCAACTGGCCACCACACGGCGTCGCACGGCGGCGGATGCGTGCGGATGAGTGAGGCGTGACGATTGCAGCTTTTTGGCGGGAAAACAGCTCGCGTCACCATGTCGCGCCATTCTCGCGCGCGCCCGCGCCCGTTCGCCTCGCATTGAACAGCAGACGCACAGAATAGGCACATACAGACGCGTTGCGCGCGCGCACACGGCACCGCGCGCGATGACGACGACGCCGGGGGCGTGAATTCGCGAAAATCGCGGCTGGACGGCCCCTGGGCACCGACCGAATCCATCGCATCCGATGCTTTCGCGCGCGCGTCGACGCACGATCTGCGCCGCGCGCGACGCATTGTGCGCGCACATGCAATCTCGCGCGTACGCTCGCGCGCATCATGGACATAACGTCGCGAAGAAGGGCGGGAAGAGGTGTAAACCTCGCGAAGGCAAGGCGGCGTCCAGCCGCAGCGAGGTGGATGAGCTACGACGCGCCGGCGCGTCGTGGATGGATGTGGTGAAACACGACGAGGCGAGGAAAGAGCTCGTTGGAGCGTTTATGCTCGGCGCGCGGCTTGGGACGAAATTCAAAAGCGATCCGGTTCGGGCGACGAAGAAGGCGTTGGCGACGATGCGCAAGTGGCGAGCGGCGGCGAGCGCAGCGGTACCCGTAACCGCGCTGAGACACGCCGGAGGGACGTGGCTCGATGTGCTCACGCATCCAGAATTTAAATCACAGTTATGGAACGCTCGACCGTTTCAGCCAGTGTGGTTGCGACAGGGCGCGATGGAAGCCGCCGAGGCGAGCGGCGGCGCGCGCAGCGTCGTCGACCGCATCAATCCATTCGTACACCTTAGACACGCTGGAGCGTCGCGTTGGACAGCGTTAACGCATGAAAACACGCGGGCGTACTATTGGGCCCGCGTCGTGTGCATGTACGTCGCCACTGTGGTTGAACGTCCATTTATAACGGCATTGTTGTCATCCGTGTCCAAATGCGTAGTCTCCGACGTCTTCGTGCAAACCGCGCTCGAAGGTCGTTCGATGTTTGATCTCGATTGGAACCGTGTGGCGTCATTTTTCATCCTCGGTGTCACATACGTCGGTGCGTTCCAGTACCGCTTGTACAATCACGTGCTTAAACCGTTGAATGATAAGTGGAGGCCGATTTACGGCGTGTCGAAATCCACAGGATTCATCGTCTTCGTCGACCAAGCGTTTATTCAACCGTTTCTGTACATGCCGACGTTTTTAGCGATTAGAATCATGAGCGAAGGCTCAAAATTAGTCGATCTCCCGCGCGCGGTGCTCGAGCGATGGCGTGAGACTGGGCCGGAAACTATGCTTGCGCTATGGGCGGTGTGGGTGCCCGCGCAGGTGATAAATTTTGGCGTCGTTCCAAAGCACCTGACGATTCCGTGGATGAATGCCGTAGGATTCGTGTGGAACGGGGTGCTATCGTTTATGCACGGGCAGATGCATACACGAGCTGATGCGGAGCGAATCGCAAGCGATTTACGCGCAGCGGCGAAGACCGCGGCCGTTGGCGACGCTGAACTGGATTTAGTCGCCGCGGCGACGGCGGTGGTGACGGCGACGACGGAGGTGGAGGCGGAGGCGCGGATTGGCGAAGACGAGAAGTAGTGCGCGTAATTTGTTTGATTTGTTTAATAAGAATTTCTTTCGTTAAAAAAGCAAGTTCACGTTTTACAGGTTGTTGTGTTTCTCTTATTTAGAGCGTCTTCATGTCAGAAGAGGTGGGGTTCTTCCCGTTACCGGTGACGATTGTGTCCTTAAACGTACCGCCGCCGGGCACCATGGGTAAGACGTGTTCGATGTGCGGCACCATGACGTCAAGTAAATAAGGGCCGGGGGTTTCAAGCATGCGCTTGATGGCGCCCGGAAGGTCGCTCATGCGCATGACGCGTTCAGCTGGCACGCGGAAGCCCTTGGAAATGGTGACAAAATCGGGGAAGATGTGCGCCTCATCCTTGGAGATTTGGTAATCGTCGTCTGGCGAGCCAAGGTAGGTGTGGCCGCGGTTGGCTTTGTAGAAGCGATCCTCCCACTGTACCACCATGCCGAGGTATTGGTTGTTCAAGATGAAGCACTTGACGGGTAAATTTTCAGCGTGCAACGTGGCGAGTTCTTGAATGTTCATGACGAAGGAACCGTCGCCATCGATGTCGATGACGAGGTCATCCGGACGCGCGGCTTGCGCACCGATTGCTGCGGGCAAACCAAAGCCCATCGAACCCAAACCGCCCGACGTGAGCCAGTTGCGCGGTTCGTCGAATTTGTAGTGCTGCGCAGCCCACATTTGGTGTTGACCGACGCCCGTGGAAATAATAGCTTTTCCTTCGGTCATCTCGCACAACATCTTAATGGCGGCTTGCGGGGCGATGACGTCTCCCTCTTGCTCGGGCACCGGGAAGGGAAACTTTTTGCGTTGCACTTCAATCTCAGCGCGCCACTGCGAAAAGTCAAACTTCTCCTTCTCTTGGGACACCAACTTGTTGAGCGTCTTCAAAGCCGGCTTAATGTTGCTAAAGATGGAGCAGAACGGCTTCTTGTTCTTACCAAGCTCCGCCGGGTCGATGTCAATGTGCACGATGGCGGCGCGTTGAGCAAACGCCTCCAACTTGCCAGTCACGCGGTCATCAAAGCGCACGCCAAAGGCGAGCAATAAATCAGCGTTGTCGATAGCATAGTTGGCATACACTGCACCGTGCATACCGAGCATGGACAAGCTAAGAGGGTCGGATTCCGGGAACGCCCCGAGACCCATCAACGTGTTCGTGCACGGAATACCCGTCGCGCGGCAAAATTCAACCAACTCCTTGTCGGCATCCAGGCAGCCACCACCCGCGTACACCACCGGGCGCTTGGAATCCTTAATTAAATCCAACACTTGCTGCAACTGCGGCGACGTCGGCGGCGTCGGCAAACGGCTCAAGTAACCATTCAACGAAACCTTGGGTTCCCAGTACGGCACCGCCAACTGCTGTTGGACATCCTTGGGGATATCAATCAACACCGGACCAGGACGTCCGCTCGCCGCTAAGAAGAATGCCTCGCGCACAATTCTCGGAATCTCCTCCACATTCATCACCAAGTAGTTGTGCTTTGTAATCTGCCGAGTAATCTCCACGATTGGCGTCTCCTGGAACGCATCCGTCCCAATCATCGGTCGCGGCACTTGCCCCGTGATCGCCACCATCGGCACTGAATCCAACAACGCATCGGCCAAACCAGTCACCAAATTCGTCGCCCCAGGCCCAGACGTCGCGATGCACACGCCAACCTGTCCAGTCGCCTTGGCGAACCCCTCCGCCGCGAAAACCTCGCCCTGCTCGTGTCGGCACAACACGTTTCGAATCCCAGTCACCGATTTCGTCAACGATTGGTGAATCTCCATCGACGCCCCGCCAGGGTAAGCAAATACACAGTTCACACCCTCGCGCTCGAGCGCTTCGACGAGAATATCCGCACCCTTTCGCGGTTCGTCGTCGGCGAATTTACTGACAAACTGCCCGCGAGGTCGCTTACTCGCGTATGCCGTCATCTGCGCCGTCGTGAGCTCGAGCTCGGTGAACTGGCTCGGATCCACGTACTCACTCGCATCGGGTTGTCGCACCGCGCGCGGCGTCTGTGCGACACGCACGCGATCGTGCGCGCGCGCTGACGGACGCACAACCATGCTGCGGGGTTTCCCATGATGGCTCGCGCGATCGACGCACTTTGGCGCCGTATTCGTCGCCATCGCGGCGCGCGCTTGGGTGAACATCGTCTGCGAGGGTGGTTTGCGTGCGTGTAGTGCGTCAGGCGAGGCGCCGGACGGGGTCCGACGACGTGAGGCGCGCGCGAATGGCGACGGCGGTGACGTCAATGGGCCCAGCGGCGCCGCCGCTCGAGCGAGAAGCTCATAGACTTAAATTTTACAGAGTACGAAGTTTAGCATTTTGTGTGTGTGTGCATTGGATTTCATACGGGGCTTCATCGCGGCCACGCGCTCGCGGCGTCAAGATACGCGTCGATGGCGCGACGAACGGCGCGGCGATACGCTGCACACGCGCGTTCTCGAGCGGTGGATTTGTTTTCGTCAATATCGCGCTCGATGTGGCGCAAGGCGGAAGATTGAGCGCCGAGCGCGGCGCGGAGCGCGGCGTGGATGCGAGATACGGTTTCGGCGGATGGCTTCGATGTCGATTTTGTGACGTCTTCGCTGACCCAGATGCGAAGAATCTCTTGCGTGGTGTGGTCCAAATCGCGGTAACCGCGTTTTGGAGGCACGCGAGGGAGGATGACGTGCTGGGGAAGGCCTCTGGCGGCGAGCTCGGCGACGCGAGCGTTGACGTCGCCAGACCGGTCTTCGACGGGCTCGTTCGCCCAGGGGGGCTGGAGCACGAGCATGTCGTTTTCGTTGTCTTCATCCGCGAAGCCGTACGTGAATAGCAGTTCCTCGTTGGATTTGTCGCCGTAAGACATGAAGAGCTCTTCGCCGTCATCGAGCTTGCGGTTTCGCGGCGAAATCAAGACGATGTATCCTCCATCGATGCGAGAGGCGTCGGCGACATACTCCCATCGCGCATTCGCGTACTTGGGATCAACCACATGATTCACCATATCTATGCCCGGAACGATGCTCTCTAATTCGCGCGTTCCATCACCAACTGGAATGGCTAATACGCGCGACCAGAACGTGGCGTACGCCCACTTGAATTCGTCAAATCCCGGAGGCGCTTGCGCGTGCAAATTGCCGCCAGCCGCGTTGTCAGCTTGTATCAACGCCCCCATCGCGGGCTTCACCTTGAGCTCAAAGACTTTTTTCAACGATTGCGCTTGCGCTTGCACCGCACCGTACACATTTGTACCCTTTAACTCGCGCTCTAATTCTTCATCCGTAAAGTACAACGGCATATCGTACGAACGCGGCAACGAGTCAATGTAATTCTTCCACACGCTTTCTTCTCCGCGACGACGCTCAATCATCAAAAACACCATCACTGCTAGTCGTTCATCGAGTGTGCCATCGCGTAATAACGCGTCGTAGGTGTGAAACAACGTTGGATGGCGCGCGGCGGTGTCGACGTTTACGACGGCCGCGCCCGGCACGCGCATGATTTCCTCCTCTTTCCCGCGCCTTTTCGAACGATTCATCGCCTTGTGGTCGTCGTCGTAGAACGCGCTCACCCCAGAGTATCCATCGCGTGCGGGTTTAAGCGCGCATTTATCCAAGGCGCCGCCGTGCTCGCAGAGCCAACGCGATAATCGTCTCGCGCGCGTCTCGTCGTCATCACCAGCGCACGCGTCGCGCGCGGGATTCGTGATCGCTGCCGACGCGGCGAAAGATGGAAGAATGTTCCCCAATTCCGGTCGTTGAAGCGCCAGCGTGTACGCGCCGAGACCGACGCCGAGGGCGCCGAGGACGGCGAGCGCACCTCGCGGCACCTGCGCGGTGGATGTGGAGTTCGACGATGACGACGTCGACGCGCTGGACGACGACAGCACTCGGGCGTGACGAACGAGCGCAGAAGCGGCGTGTTTGTGATGCCGCGCAGTCGCGAGCATCGCGAGTGATTGGTGTGCGGCGCGTGAATGAGTGAGGCGCGAGCGCGCGTCGGTTGCGGTTGCGTTCGCTGTCGTAGCCATTAATAATGCTAGCAAGCCTTGTTCATCGCGCGATTGATGATGGCTGACGGTGGTAAAAACCCGACTTCAATCCATTTCTCGCCGAAACGCTCGCGAATCGTCTGGACGTCGGTGAATTTTTCGTCGTCTTTTTCAGAACGCGCCTGCAACTCGGCAGCCGCAAGCGTTTGTAAAATTTCATCGTAGAATTTCCCCGATGACGAATAGTTCGCCAAATTCGCCTCCTTCATGGACTTTAATGGTTCCGAGCTCTTGACGAAGTCAGGAAACACTTCGTGAATGCGTCTGTACAGTTGCTTCAACACCTTGGTTCGGTCTTCGGCGATGTATTCAAACTCCCACGCCTCTTGCGGTTGAATCCACAACCGCGTGCCCTCGACGAGGTGATCATGCACCTTCAACTTCAACGTCCACCTGTTCAAGCTCACGATGACTAGCGGCTCGACGCCAATATGTTTCCCAACGTCACGCGCCGTTTCATTGTTTCGCGTGAAATAACACCACCCGAGAGGAGTTTCTATAGCCTCGCCGCGGCGGCCTCGACCCGTTTCTATCAAATGTTGTTCGTCGTGTGTCAAGACCTTATCCAAATCAACCTTATCTTTACCGCTAGATGACTTGGATTTACTCGTCGCGGTCGCCGTTTGCTTCTTCTTTCCTTTGGACGACGTCGACGACGGTTTCGGCGCAGAGATGGTCTGCGACGACGGAAACACCTCCTTCCCAGACGGCGTCGGCGTCACAGTCGTCGGTTTCGTGTTATCTGGCTCGGAAACCACCAAGATGTCGTCATCACCGTCGTTCTCATCGCTCGAGCTCGTAGTTTTCTTCGACGACGATGTCGGCTGCGAACCGGTGGATACCGGCTCGGTGTACGTCCGCGCCGGCACATCCCTCAACTGCTTCGTCTTCCTCGCCCCTGCGATGTCATGCGCAGCTGAGCGCTTTCTCGTCACGCCGTTGGCTTTTGCTTCCGTCCCCGACGAGGGAAACGCCGTCGTCGTCGGAAAACCACCGCGAGACGATTCCAGCGCGTCCAAACGCTGCGACAATCCACCGATCGCGCGCATAATCTTATCCTCCATCAACGTCACCGCTTCGAGAAGCACATCGTACGATGAAGGCGTTTGTGCACCGTGCGATGCGGGCGGTGGTGACGTCGGCATGACACTCAGCGTCGACGTATGCGATAAAAGATGCGAAATTCAAAGATGAATGTCACAGAATTCAGATTCGAAACCGCGCGGTAACACGCGCGTTCCGCGTCGCCGACGTCGCACACGAGTCGATGGACTCGCGCTGGGTGGTGAAGTCTCGGTGTGCGAGGCGTCGGTACGAAGCGTGCGCGAGCGCGTGAAACTGCGGATCTTGTGGATTAGTTGAAAGCCTTTTCTCATTTGTTTGCTTCGTCTCGCCTACGCGACGCTCATGTGAGCTACAGACTACTACTATTATGACATGTGCGCTAGACGTACTCGCGCCGCGGCGCGGTTGGTTTTTTACGGCTAATGTGGATCTGATGTCTGCGCAACGCGCGAGCGCCAATTTTGGCGCGCGTCGAGCTTCGGGCGGCGGCGGCGGCCTGGGTCGACGCGTAGGACGCGCGTAATCGCCGCGCCAACGCAGCGTTCGTGTTCATCAAATCCACCAATGTGGATTTTAAGTTTTCGATGGGAACGCCACACGCGAGAGCGTCGACGAGCGCGATGGCGTTGGCGTCGCCGGCGAGATTTTTTGCGTGCGCGAGCAGCGTCGACATGAATTCCGGCGAGTCGGTGGAGACTTTAATGATGACGTCCCACAGCTCGCGTGGATTCTCGAGCTCGCTGGCGAGCTTGATGGCGCCTTCTAAATCTTTTGCGTCGATGAGTAACACGCGCACGGCGTCTTCGTATGATCCGAGCTTGCTCAGCAAAAACACGCGTTCGAAGACGAGCGACTCGACACCCGCGAGCACGCCGGCGCATCGACCGACGTCGTACGACGCGCTCTTCTTCAAAAAACTCATCAACGATGACGGAGAGAATTCGAGGTGTAAATCGAACAGCATATCGTGATATTCGTCGAATCCGCTCGGGTCGTCGTCGAATAACGCGGAGAGATACGTGTGCGTGAGTTCGCGCGCGCCAAATCCGCCTTGCGCAAACAACTCGGGCACCACCACGCTCGGCGGCAATACGTCCCGACTCGTGACGTACAACGTCATCGCCGCCGGCGTGTCGAGCTGCGCGAGCAATGAGAGCTTCTTGCGGCTCACGAACGTCACGAGATCGTGCCGTGCGATGAAATTCAACACGGATGGACGGCCGATGTCGAGGTATAAATTTAACGCTCGCTCGCGTTGGCCGTCATTCAAGTAGAGCTCTGCGAGGGCTTCTTTGAGCACTACTGACGACGTATCGGCGCCATCTTGCAGCGCCGCAAGCTTGGCTTTGACGAGTGGAATCAAAAACCTCGGAGAGTACACGCGCGCGGGCCAGACTTTGACGGCGGCGAGGAACCGCGGATGATGTTCCGCGTCGGCGAGGAAGGCGTGCAACGTCGTCTCGTACGCGTTGGCGCTCAATGTTGGATTTTCTGTTGGTATGTACGGTTGAATTTCCGCCAAAGCCCGCGCGTGCATGAATTTTTCAATCCAGAACTCCCACGCCGCGGCGTCACGACGGAGTAATTTCGCACACAACGCCGCCGTTTGCGCGTATTCGCCGTCGTTGAAAATCTTCATCAACACCCTTTGGCCTACGTCATGCACGCTTCCGTCTAGGTGACCATACTGCGTTGCGAGCTCACATGCATCGATTAAACGCACGTAATCTTCACGTTTACTCAGCCAATCGATCGTTTCCTTGGCGCCGTGCGGACGAGCGAGGATTAAATCCTTTGGAGACGCGACGACGAGCCGAGGCTCGAGCCCGGGTGTCCACCACGTTTCGCTACCGGCGCGCCGACATCGGTCGTATTCCCCTTTCGCCGTCAACGGCTGCGCACACGCCAGCGTATAATCGTTACACGACAAATTTTCCACGTCATCCTTCATCGCGAGTACGTCGACGTACAGTGTAGTGTTGGATTTAGACACGACGTGGAGCTCTGGCGCGGCGCCTCGCGTCCACGCGAGCAACGCCAACGCGTCACCGAACGGTTGCACACCAGCGATGTAATACTCCGTTTGAAACATCGACACCACTTTTGCGGCATAATTACACGTTGTGTTGGAATGCGCGGCGTGTGACTTTGATAAATAATCGCCGCTTTGCGATCCCGCGCCGTCGCTGACGTCGCCGCTGGCAAACGACGCCGACCGGCTTAAATCATGTTTCAACGACTTTGGTTTCGCATCGACGCGCTCAATCTTCACCACCTTGACGCAGTCCGCCCACGCGATGACTAGCGTCTTTCCACCATCACCGCGCTCGTTCCACACCACGTGTGCCGAGCGCGCACCGATGCCGAGCGGACTCCCGCGCGGTCGTTCGACGAGCGCGATTTTCGCCTCTCGCCCGACGTCGTACAATTTCACACCAACATCGCACGACCACGCCAATACATTTCGCGATCCAAACGCGATGGCATCAATAACACCACTATTTTTATCAATCACCACGTGCTTGTGGCCTAATATACCATTCACGCGCAACGTGAGCGTCCCGTGTACGTCGCTCCACGCGAGCCCGCTCGACCGCCGCTTCGTCCCGCTCCGCTCTCGCGCCAGCGCCACGATCGCCACCCCGTGCACGATGCGCTCCTGCGGTGCATCATCGTCATCATCATCCCGCACATTACGAATCACAATCACACCCGCATCGTCTCCGCTCGCTAAAACGCATGAAGACGCATCAAAAGCGAGCGAAGACACGCGCGCCGCGTGGTCCAGCGCCCAGACGCGGCTCAACGCTGGCGCGTGCGGTGCGCACGCCCCCGTGCGCCGTTCGCACGCGTAGGCGCAGACCACGTGTGGAAAGTATGCGGTGATGATGTATGCGCCGTCGGCGACGCACGCGGTGCGCGCAGAGGTGGATACGGAGGCGTGCGCGACGCGCGCTCGGCGGTAATCAAATCTCTGCCTCTCATCCTCATCCTCTGCCTCGCGCGTCATCGTCATCGCACCGGCGCCCGTGTGCGCAAAATAGGTTCACCCAGTGCGCTGTTATATCGGTATAGTCGTCATCGTCGTCGATTTTGAACGCCGGCGTCGCACACTGACGTCGAGTGCAGAATGATTCAATGCAATTCAGTCGCTATCGTTACAATACAATGTCTCTCTTCTAGGCCCGTTTCTGCGCCATCGCCCGCGCCTCCGCGTCGGATTTCCCCGCATTCAACGCAACTAAAATATTCCTCGCTCGCCCATCGGCGACGTACATCATGTGCTCATGCTTGAGCATTTCTAAGCCTTCTCTCGCGCTCGCAAACGCGCGGTCGGCGTTCATGCCAGCCGCGAATTGCGCCTGCATCGCCTGCGCGTCGTTTAATGCATTATTCCCAAGCATGAGCTGAAACACCCCACCGAGACCAAAAAAGTTCAAAAAGTACCACGATAATGAACTCACATAGGTGACATCGAGGGATTTAAGGGCGACACCGCGCTGGAGCATGCCTCGAAAGCGTTGCGTGAGCGGAAACGGGACGCGACCGACGACGAAACCGGTAAAGAAAAAGTTTACCCACGCCGCGGTGAGCATGTTGGGCACAATCATGCTCAAATTCTTGGTTAACATGCTCGTCATGAGCGTTGGATCGGCGAGCATTTGCGCGGGTGCGGCGGTTTTCGCGCTCGGGTTGCGTAACGCTCCGGTTTCAGCCGCGCACGCCCACGACCGACGCGCTTCAAAGCTCTCTGGGGTTAAATACCCCGCATTCGCCCGCACGCGTTCGGCGCGCTGCACTGCATGCGCTTCCTTTAACGCTACGAGTTCTGCTTTCGGTGCGCTCGCGAGGTAACGCGTGAGGTGGTGACGCAACGCGCCCACGCACGCCATGGCGAGCGTGATGGGCAAGAGCACCCACGCGCGAATAGCCGGGTCTAAATGAATCACGTCCATCGCGCGCGCGCGCGAACGAGCGTCGGCGATGGAGGCACGCGATGCGACCGTGCCGTGTGCGTCGGCGGCGGCGGTGACGGCGCGAGCGGCGTCGGGCGAGGCGAGGTGTGGGGGACTGGGTTGAAGACACAAACGCGTGAGTAAAAGTAA